>VAOY01011935.1_pt1 | contig 11912 bp, 9 predicted proteins | sample 3393881 | NCBI WGS metagenome assembly VAOY01 (sample SAMN08290430, study PRJNA428436) | hydrothermal vent metagenome | isolation source: Deep-sea hydrothermal vent chimney | place: Indian Ocean: Southwest Indian Ridge
GGTTGTGAAGATACTCAAGCGAGACGGTTGACTTTCGCTGTGCTCAGTCTCAGCCTTCGCAAAGTGAGCTACATTTTTTATATACAATGCGAATATTTAAGTTGTATAGTGTAGTAGTCAGTAAAAATAAAAAATTTTTACTGCGGAAATACCCTCAACCTTTAGTCAGTAATATCCGGTTAATCTGCTCAGATCAGTATAACCCGATGGTTAGCGGCGCTTCAAAACGGAAGCTTCAACCCATAACCTTATATCTCTGAAAATATCTATGAAAACCATTGCTACTATTCACGTTATTCCGTCATTTCATTACGATGTGGCGTATGTCAAAACTTTCCGGGAATATCTGCCGGAGTCTTTTGCCAATATCAAAGCGGCCTTGGAATTGCTTGAAAAGCACGACGATTACACCTACAACGTCGAACAGGTGATTCTTCTGCGGGAGTATTGGAAAAAGTATCCGGAAGACCGGGCTAAAATGAAACAATATGCCGCTGCCGGGCGGTTATATTCTGCACCAGGCATGTTTACGATGCCGGATAGCAACATTCCCAGCGGGGAAAATTTTATCCGCAACGCATTGCTCGGGCGGAACTGGCTGAAGAAGCATCTCGGTATTACGCCGGACTGCTGCTGGATGGCGGATATTTTCGGGCATAACCCGCAAAGCCCGCAACTGGCGCGAACCTGCGGTTTCAAGTCTTACATGTTCGAACGCGGCAAAGCCGGCTCCTGGAATACTACCTTTAACTGGAAAGGAATTGACGGAACATTGCTGGCCGCGCATTGGGAGGTGGATACATACTACGGTTTGAACTCAGGAATAGCCTGGAGCGGCAGCCGTCCGCAGGCATGGATAGATAAACGGATCATGGAACAGGTTATCCTAACGCAGCAGGATGGTTCTCCCTGCAAGAACATTCTGATGACGCCGCTGGGCGGAGATTTTTTAAAGCCTGAGAATAAACATTGGCAGTTCGTCCACGACTGGAACCGCCGTAACAAGGAAATTTTTCTTAAATTTTCAACTCCTGAAGCGTATTTTCTGGAGCTACAGAAACGCGATGCGGTTTTGCCGGAGGAGAGCGACGATCTCAATCCGCTGTGCGAAGGCTGTTTTTCAATACGCATACGGTTGAAACAGTATAACCGCAGTTTAGAGGAAACAGCGGCTTCACTGGAAGCATTGGAAAGCCTGAACGGTTTGACGCATCGCGCCTCTGAAGCCGTCTGGGAAACGTTGACGTATAATGCTTTTCATGATATTATTTGCGGATCGCTGGTCAGAAAAGCCGCGGAAGAGGCTTTGACAAAATACCGGCACACGGAAGAATTTGCAGAAACAAAGATCGCGGCTTTGATATCATCTCTGGCCAACCGCGATGTTCAGACAAGCGGCAGTAAAGGATATTTATTTTTCAACAGCCTGCCTTATCCGAGAAAAGAGATCGCGCAAATCACCGATGCGGAGAAGCAGGCAACTGTATTCAAGGAAGTGGAACTGCCGCCGCTGGGGTTTGCCTTTGTCAATCAATCTGACCGCAATACGGTTAGAAACGGGGTCAAAGTCACAGCTGACGGAAGAAGCATTGAAAATGAAAGAATCAAAATTGTTTTTGGTTTGAACGGTACGATTGTTTCGTTATATGACAAGGAGTCCGGGCAGGAACTGGCGGTTGACGGTTCCGGTATGAACAATCCACTAATGGCTTCGGATATTGGCGACCCCTGGACTATTAACGGCACAATTAACGCATCATTGCTGAGAACAGCCCCTTTTCGCAACCCCAGGCCGATATCCGGCTGGCAAAACACCAGGGAAGGCAGAATCGACGAAAAATGCGCAGATGCCGATTGTTATGACTGGCCACAGCCGGAAATCATCTTTTCTGATCCACTTCAGGCAACAGTCCAGTTTGCTTATCCCGTAATGAAAGTAAAGACGCAAATATCCCTGCGCAAAGGCGAAAAACTGCTCCGGATCAAAACGTTTTTCATGCCGTCCAGTAAAAAATATCGTTTACTGTCAGCTTTCCCGACGGCAATAAAGAACGGCAAAATCCGACATTCGGTTCCGTGTGGACATATTAAGCGACCGGAAGGCGAATATGGTGTTCAAGGGTGGATGGATTATGCGGACAAGGAAAAAGGCTTGCTGCTGTTGAATAAAGGGTTGCCGGGGAATAACGTTACTGACGGGGTGATGATGCTTTCACTGTTCCGTGCGGTTTCCATGGAGAAACACGAAAAGACCCCTTGGTATGAGGAAGGCATCGAACATGTATTTGAGTATGGAATAATGCCGTTCTCGCCAAAAGACAAGAATTATAATCCAGCCAGGGAAGCGGCATTGTTCAATCGCGAAGTCTGCGTTCTGCCTGTCGCTGATGTTTCGAATGAACTCTTATCTCGCAAGCCAATGGTAGAACTGGTTGGCGACGGAGCCGAATTAAGCTGTTTCAGGCAGGAAAACGGCGGCCTGCTGCTACGGCTTTGGGAAAGCCGGGGGAAAAACAGCAGGATAAAATGTATTCTTGTCGATGCAATAAAATCATGCTTCAAGATGAATGCGGACAGAACGGAAAAAACGCCACTGCCGTTTAAGGGTGATACCATTGACTTGTGCTTAAAGCCATTTGAAATTATAACTTTATTAGTCAAATAAACTCATGGAGAATTAAATGGAATTTATTCCCGATTATCGTTATTTTGAGGATGTCATGTACAATCGTCGGCCGGCAAGACTACCGCTTTATGAGCACATTATCTGCATTCCAGTAATGGAACAGATATTGGGCGAGCAGTTCGGTGAACTCGCCTATGGTAATGAATCTGACCGGCTTGAGTTTTTTCGAAAATACACCGGTTTTTTCAAGCAAATGACATACGATGCAGTTAGCTTTGAAAGTTGTATAACTTCGATTCTGCCGGAAGGCGGCGCTTTATTAGGCGGCAAGCCGGGGCCGATTCAAAGTCGTAAAGATTTTGAAGCGTATCCCTGGGATGAATTGCCTGGCATGTATTGGGCGAAAGCCGCGCCGTTATTTGACGCGTTGACTAAAGTCATGCCTAAGGGTATGAAAGCTGTTGGCGGAATAGGAAATGGAGTTTTTGAGATTAGCGAAGACCTCGTCGGGCTGGAGTATCTGCCGTTCATGCAGATGGACGATCCTGAGTTATATACTGATTTATTTCGCAAAATAGGAGACCTGATGTGTGCGATATGGCGCGAATTTCTATCACGTTACAAGCATATTTTCGTGGCCTGCCGCTTTGGCGATGATTTAGGTTTTCGTACTTCGCTTCTGACCGACCCGTCAACCATAAGAAATCATATTATCCCGCAATATAAACGTGTAATTGATCTTGTGCATGCTTGCAAGCTTCCTTTTATCTGGCATTCATGCGGTTGTATTTTTGAAATTATGGATGACATCTTGGCGCTTGGAATTAATGCCAAGCATTCCAATGAAGATTCTATTGTTCCGTTTGAAACATGGATAGACAAATACGGCAAGCGGATCGGCCTGCTTGGCGGATTCGATATGGATTTTCTCTGTACCGCAAGTCCGGACGGAGTATTCGCGCGGGTTGTTGAAGATGGACAGCGATTCCGCCAACTTGCCGGAGGATATGCCCTCGGGTCCGGCAACTCCATTCCGGAATATGTCCCCGGAGAAAATTATTTAGCCATGATTCGGGCTGCTCAGCGCGTCCGCAGTATGAAAATATCCGACAACACTGGGGCAGCAGTATAAATAGTTCAACCTAAAAAGCAGTTGATTTTTTTAGTTGTATATTGTTGATAACAAGCATTTTGTAAATCTACACATAAAATTATTTAATAGATTCATGATTTTTATAAAAAAAGGGAAAAAACGATGAAAAATAAGCCCAACATATTGCTAATCTGTTCGGATCAGCACAATCCCATGATTACAGGCTGTTATGGAGATAAACTTATCGACACTCCGAATATTGACCGCTTATCGCAGGAAGGTACAACTTTTGATTCAACGTATTGTAATTGTCCAATATCCGTACCTTCCCGCTTGAGTTTTCTTACCGGGCTTTATCCTTATGAAATCGAATGTTTAGGCAATGACGGTGTTCTGGACAGTATCGTTCCGACTTATGCTCACATGGCGGCGATTGCCGGTTATCATACAGTACTCTCCGGAAGAATGCATTTTAAAGGACCGGATCAGCGGCACGGTTTTGTTGAACGGCTGGTTGGAGATCATGCGGCTTATGAATTCTGGTCAGGAGGAACCCATATGGCTCCTTTAGACCCGGATTTGGGTAATATGTCAAAACCCGCTTCGCTAACTCAGGTTGGAGCTGGAAACACCAGTAATCTGGATTATGATCTGGCGGTTACCGAGGCAACTTGCTCATGGCTTCAGGATTATAACAGCAATAATCCTGAAGTACCATTTATGATGACCGTTGGATTGATGGCTCCGCATTGTCCGTATATTGCGCCTCCAGATCTCTATGACAAATATAAAGACCGGGTTTCGCTGCCGGAAGTCGGAGAAGAGCATTTAGAGTCTTTACATTTGACCCATAAGGAATATCGGCAAAATATTGATATAGAGAATATTCCTGTCGAAAATCAGTTAAATGCCAGAATTGCCTATTACGGTTTGACCGATTTTCTTGATAAGCGGATTGGTAGAATTATTGATACTTTGGAAAGCACCGGATTACTGGATAACACCATTATTGTTTATTTTTCCGACCACGGGGAAATGGCGGGAAAACACGGCCGGTGGCATAAGGGATGTTTTTTTGAGGACAGTGTCCGGGTTCCGCTGATTATCAGGATGCCCGACCGGCAGAATGCCGGGATACGGATAAATGAACATACTTCGTTGATTGATTTGTTTCCCACCATTTGCGAATTGGCTGGAGCGGAATTCAATCATAAAGTCAGCGGTAACAGTCTGATGCCGTTAATCAATACCGGTAAATGGACGCGGGAAAATATAATAAAAACGGAATATTATTCCTGCGATTGTCAACGGATGATTCTTCGCGGTGAATGGAAATTCTGCTATTACAGTAATTTTCCGGGCGGCTATGAATTATATAACTTGAAGGAAGATCCTGATGAATTGATTAATCGCGCTAAAGAACCCGGTTGTAAAGCTATAATTGAAAAGTTACTGACAGAAGTTTTCAATGACGGATGGAACGATGATGTCCTGAAAAATCGTGACCAAAGGCTTTCCAGGTTCAACTACTGGCAATTTACAAAAGAATACGGCGAGGCAGTGATGAAAGACCCGTTACGGCCAGTAACTCCCGACTGCTGGTCCGGGGAAAAAGCAAAAAATTATTTATTAGATTTAAAAACAAAAAAAAGGGGGATTTTACAATGACAAAAAATAATAATATTATCTGGATAATGGTCGATCAGATGCGAGGGCAGGCAATGGGGTGTAATGGTGATCCTAATGTACATACTCCGAACCTTGATCAGATGGCGCAATATGGTTTGAATTTCAGAAATGCGGTGGGTGGGTTTCCGTTGTGCTGCCCTTATCGTGGAGCGTTGATCTCTGGGGTATACCCGCACAAATGTGTTCCTGGACATGAATATCAAATGTCGCCTGAACTTCCAAGCATTGCCGATGTCTTTAATGATAATGGATATGATACCGCGTATTTCGGCAAATGGCACCTTGACGGTTGGCACGAGCAGGATGGACGCGCGGCCTGGCATGTGGTTCCTAAAGAGCGCCGAGCCCGTTTCAAGACTTGGCTGGGATATGAGAATAACAACAGTCAATGGGATTGTTATGTGCATGGACACGACTCTCACGGTAATGAATATGAGCCATATAGGTTACCGGGTTTTGAGACCGATTGTTTGACAAACATGTTACTTGATTATCTGAAAGTTAAGTCAAAAAAAACAGAAAACTTTTTTGCGATGTTATCGGTTCAGCCGCCGCATAGTCCCTATACTGCTCCAGCTGATTTTATGCGTCAATATTCTCCGGACAAACTGAAGTTGCGTCCGAATGTTCCAGCAATAGCGGAAGTTGAAGATAGAGCCCGGCGAGGTTTGGTTGGTTATTATGCGTTGATCGAAAATATTGATATGAACGTCGGACGCATTGTTGAATCACTATATGAACTTGGTCTTGATGAAAATACCGAAATTATCTTTTTTTCCGATCACGGAGATATGCATGGTTCCCATGGACAATTTCACAAAACAAGGCCTCACGAAGAATCGATCCGGGTTCCGTTCATGATATTCGGCAGCAGAAATACATATACCAGGAGTGGTGGACTGCACTCCGCTCCAGTCAATCATGTGGATGTTGGTCCCACTACACTTGGTCTTTGTGGCATTGACGTTCCTGACTGGATGGAGGGATATGATTATTCTGGAGCCAGATTACTTCATGGAGAGCTTATCGACCCGCCGGATTCCGCTTATCTGCAAAGTGTTATTCCTACTAAACAGGCCGACAGCGTCGATAAGCCCTGGCGAGGGCTTGTAACGGTTGATGGTTGGAAATATGTTTGTATGGAAAATTGCGAATGGATGATGTTCAATCTGAATGATGACCCGTATGAGCAGCGCAACCTTACGCATAGTTCAAAATTTCTGTCTAAAAGGCGTGAATTAATAGCGCGTCTGCAACAATGGATAGATGATACGAATGATGAATTTATTCTTCCTGTAGTATAATATTTATGTGCAGTGGCGTATGCGGCTCTACTAATAATATTGGATAATTACTTTGTAAAAGTTTAGTATGAAAAGGTTGAATACGGATAGATATATTTAAGGTTGAACAAAGGTTAAACAGAAGCTTGATTCGTTGTAAAAGTTTAGTCTAAAAAAGTTGAGTACGGATGTTTTTAATTTTAACCAAAGAGAACTTAGTATCGCTTTCATATTTATGAAAACGTTTTTTAGAAGTCCTATCTAAGTATAAACTTATATCAATATCTGAAGGAATAAAAGCTTCTACTGCACGTCTAATGCTTTGAGAATAGTTTTTTGGCGTATTCCCTAAACTGTCTTCAAAAGCTTTTACTTTTATATCTGTGTTATCATTCTTTATGATTTTGACTTCTTTTTTTTGCCCCCCGGTTGACTCTTCATTATCGTTTACGGGATAATTGATTTTTACTTCAAATTTATTTTTGTCAGGTTTACCGATTTCAATTGAGATTTTTCCTGACAACTGATTTGGTGTTACATCATCAGGCTCTTGTGCCGTTACAGATTCTTCAGCTACTGGCATTGCAGGCAGGAAAAATTTAAAGAACTTATCTGAAGGTCTATTATGAAATTTTGAATTAAACCGTTCGATTCTCTCCCAACCAGGCATTCTTGTTCGAAAGTTTAAGTTTTCGAGTAAATCAGCTTCATTATAATTTCCCGGGACAACAACGATAACACCTTCTCCTATTCTTGCGCCAAATGAAATAACAAACCCCTCACATTCATCAAGTGGCAAAATCTTGAAGAAGTTTCTATCATATCGGGGAAATTGTTGGAATTCAAAAGAGTCTAATATTGCCAAAATGGATTTTCTGTCATTCTCCATACCCCATTCATAATCGGCATAATACTCTTCAAGATAATTTTTATCGTATTCCTGTTTTCTCTTGATATCCCATAGAACTCCCCAAAGAATTAGATGTTCAGAGCTATTGTATTTCAAACACCTGCCTACACCACTAGAGTACTTGAGTGGATAGGGATAATCCGAATAACCTTCATATTCAAGATTTGAGCTAGAGGGCAACTCAGAAGTATTGTGTGTATAGCCATAAAAAATATCACTCATGAAATCACAGATAAATTGAATTATATCTGGACGTTCTTTAGAAACAGGAACAATAATAGTTCCTCCTCCTTTTAAAAACGTTCTTTCCTCAAAGTCTTCAATGCTTTCCCAGTTTTTATAATGTCGAAAATTAAAGCTGAATGGAGGATGTATCTCTTTCGGAAATCCTAATGGATCATATTCATCAAATATCAAATTAGGAGATGGGAAATTGAGCTATTTTTAGAAGTGTCATTGATTTTGTAATCTGTTTATAATGAACAGAATAAGAATGGTCGGGATGAGAGGATTCGAACCTCCGGCCTTTTGACCCCCAGTCATTGACTTTTGAGCTTGAAAAAGCTGTTTTGTATGCTTTTTGTATGCTTTTGGTTTGATTAAACAAAAAAACATGATAGACTTAGATAAACAATGACATTTTGGAAATATTAAAAAGGATGGATTTTATTATGAAAAAGAAATCACAGGCAAAAGGGAATGGGCATATCTTCAAAAGAGGAAAAACATATTATCTTCAGTATACAGTAAATGGCAAACGCATTGTTCAAACACTCAAGACTTCAGACCGTGCGATTGCTCAGAAAAGAGCAAAAGAAAAGATTGGTTTGTCATCTGAAATAACAAACAGAGAACTTACGGTTATAAAAATTGCTGAAGCTAAGAATATACTTTCCCCGAACCGGATAAAAATAGTAGAACTCTGGGATAAATTTATTTTAGATCCTTCGCGTCCTGATAGTTCTCCAAATACTCTTAAAGGTTATAAATCTGCGGTCAATCTATTTATAAAATGGCTTGCTACGGCATACCCGTCAACAATAATACTGAATCAGGTTACCAACGAGATTGGAGCTGATTTTGCAAATTTCTTATGGCTTGAGCAAAAAGTTTCAGAAAGAACTTATAATGCCTATATAAAAACTTTGCTCTTGGTTTTTCGAGTCTTGGGGAAGGATGTTCGCAATCCTTTTGCTAAAGAGAATATCTCACGTAAAAATGAAAATCAGCAAGGTCACTATAAATTTACTGACGAGGAACTTCAGCGTGTTCTAAATGTATTCAATGAACCAGCTCTTAAGACAATGCATAAAAAGGAAATGGAAATACTTTTTTGTCTTGGAGCATTTACTGGCTTAAGACTCATTGATTGCTGCAATTTGAAGTGGAATTGTGTTAATTTTGAAGAGCAAATAATCAGAACGATTCCCGAAAAGACAAAGAGAATAAAACGTCGTGCAATTATTCCGCTTGTAATTCAATTAGAGGGTAAACTAAAAGAAGCATATGAATGGAAAATTGATGCCTATATTCTTCCAAATGTTGCAGAACGCTATAAACGCAATCCCGACGGAATCAGAAAAGATACTATAAAAATATTGAATTATGCCGGATTAAAAACGACAGAAATATCAGAAAAACTACAACGGAAAAAGAATATCTGTCGATATGGCTTTCATTCATTCAGACACACTTATGCCAGCATGATGGCCTCAAAGGGCTACAATATTAATATGTTGGCTAAAGTTCTTGGAGACGACAGCAAAACTCTGGAAAGGTATTATATAGATATTGACGACAAAGTTATCAAAGCAGCTTTTGACGAGTTGATAAGCCCGGTTCCCTCAAAATTATCACAAATCAGAGTAGAAATAAACAATGAGCTTGATAAATTAACAGACAAAGAACTGACAAAATTTTTATCATTTATAAAAAATAAATAAAATTATATATTTATTGAAAAACTCTCATACTCGATGTATGTTGTGTGAGTGAATTTAAATGGATTGATAAAAATGCAGACTCATATTGATAAAATAAAAAGTATTGTAAAAAAGCAAGGAACGATATCAGCGGCAATCCTGACTAAGGCTGGTATATCTTCGGGCATGCTTTGTTATATGGCAAATAAAGGAATGCTACGTCGTGTATCGCGTGGAGTTTATATGCTTTCTGATTATATCCCTGTTCACGAAACATTTTCCGAAGTTGCTCTGAATATTCCTAACGGAGTCATTTGTCTGCTTTCCGCTCTGCAATTTCACGAACTTACTTCCCAGATGCCATACGAAACATGGGTAGCAATCGAGAAAGGTAGCAATTATCCGCGAAACCTGAAAATTCCGGTACGTATAATTCAACTGTCTGGAGAAAATTTTTCCGCCGGAATAAAAACCTTCACAGAAAACGGAGTCAAAATACGAGTTTACGATCCGGCTAAAACCGTTGTTGACTGTTTTCGATTCAGAAATAAAATAGGATCTGATGTTGCTGTGGACGCACTGCGTGATACACTACAGCAAAAACAAGCCACTAGCGATGAAATCTGGGAATATGCCCGTCGCTGTCGGATTACAAAAGTTATGCGCCCTTACATGGAGACTGTTTAATGGAACAAGGAATAATTATGTCGGTTCACCAAAAACTGCGCAATTTGCAGGATAAAACAGGTGAGCCGTTGAATAATATCTTGATAAAATACGGTTTGGGACGTTTGTTGTATCGACTTGAACTTTCAGGTAATATTAATCATTTTGTGCTTAAAGGAGCTATGCTGTTTTTTCTTTGGGAACAAGTCCCGCGCCGTTCGACACGTGATATGGACTTGCTTGGCTTTGGGATTTCTACTCATGAACGCTTGAAAGATATTTTTATTCAAGCATGTAAGGTGGAATATAAAGTGGATGGTCTTCGTTTTGATCCAAACAGCATCCTTAGTGAAGATATTCGAGAAGATCAGGAATACCATGGTATACGTATTAAGCTTATGGGATATTTGGGGAAAGCACGGATTCCGATTCAAGTTGATGTTGGATTTGGTGATGCCATAGTACCTGAACCGAAAATGGTGGAATATCCAAAAATTCTGGATTTTCCTCCTGCAAAAATAAGAGCATACCAGCCCGCGACAGTAATTGCCGAAAAACTCAATGCTTTAGTGGTTCTTGGCTATCGCAACAGCCGAATGAAAGATTTTTATGATCTTTATATACTTTTAACGCATATGGATTTTTCCGACGAAGAATTATCCCTTGCAATCAAAGCGACGTTTGAGCGTCGAAAGACTGCTTTGCCAAAAGGTATTCCGGTCGCCTTCACTCCCGGATTCATTGAAGATGGGACCAAGGATATCCAGTGGAAAGCATTCATCAAGCGCAACTCGCTTGATTCATCACTTCGGCTTTTAGAGGTCTTAAAATATATTGAAAAACGCCTTTTACACATCCTTATAAATGCAGATTCCATGTAAATTTAAAAACGTTTTGTCCAAGAGCTTTTAGCCCAACAGTTCCACATTTTATTAAAGGATTTAATTCAAAATATGTGAACTTAACCGGCTTCGCCGGGACTTTTCTTTTTCGAGCCGTCAGGCTCTTTGGACTGCGGTGGCCCTCCGCCGCTTTTAAATTTCACGATCTAAATTAACACTCACAAATTTAAAAGCGCAAGAAGACTTGCGCACTCCAAAGATGCTCCGCATCAATTTTTGCGAACCATCCACCTCTTTATTTTTTTACACAGCCAACTTCAAAATAACAAATTCCTATAGAATTGAATTAATTTCAAAATCTTATTTAGCAATGGAGCGTTTTAAAGAAAAAACCAACAACGCTCGCCAAATTATTGTTTTGGGATCGGGATTCACTGCTATAGAAATGGCCGGACAACTGGCTCTAGAAACAGGGAAAGAAGTTCATCTGATTTTCCGTTCAGAAAATTGTCTATATTGCGCCTTTTCTCTAGAATTTGCGACAACTGCTAATCAAAAGCTGGCAGATGCAGGTGTAATATTGCATTCAAAAAGTCTCACCAAAGAGATCGTTTGTGCCAAACATAAACGCAAAGTAATTCCTGAATTAGGAAATATTGTGGAAGGAGATATGATTATTGCAGCTTTGGTCTTTGCACACACGGGCCGGATCACTGTATTCTGTCATTCCAACACAATGACGTTATTTTTCTATCAAGAACAATATACAGTAATAATAACGTAAAATACAGGAAGATTGATAAAGAAATTTAATTATAGTTAATATTAATATGTAGCAATTATCACTGATTACAAACTAACAAATTGAGGGTTTTAGACAA
>VAOY01001278.1_pt1 | contig 11866 bp, 9 predicted proteins | sample 3393881 | NCBI WGS metagenome assembly VAOY01 (sample SAMN08290430, study PRJNA428436) | hydrothermal vent metagenome | isolation source: Deep-sea hydrothermal vent chimney | place: Indian Ocean: Southwest Indian Ridge
CGGCGACGAGGCATAGCGGTGGCTATGGCGAGGAGGCGGAACGCAGCCGGTCGGGATTCGGCGCCGCTCGAATGCGACGGTTGTCGCGTGACAGGGCACTAATAGCATGAAAACTCCATACTCTGCAAAAGGTTCCCGGTCCTTTCTGCCCGGTGTTCTCTTACTGCTGTTTCTGGCTGCCGCCTCACCAGGTGCGATCGCTCAGGTAGAAAACAGTGCGTTGGAACCGATCCATCAACTGATTGAACAGCGTCTCTATCTTCGGGCAGAGCAAAAACTTGGCATACATCTCGAACAGAACAGGCAGGACGCCGAGGCGTGGCAACTCCTCGGCACAGCCCGTCAGGGACGCTGGGATTTCAAAGGGGCGGCTGAAGCCTACAAGAGAGCACTCGATCTGGGTCGTGAGAACGCTGCACTCCTGCGCGGATGGACCTACTCGGAGGGAAGGAGTTTGAGCAAAGTTTCTCTTTTTTTCAGCGCCAGACGGCTGAAGAAAGCGGCCTTAAGGACTCTCGAACTGGATCCCTATAACGTAGAGACCAGAGGGGCGCTTGCGGCCTACTATTACGTTCTGCCACGTCTCTTCGGCGGTGACAAGAAGAAGGCAAGCCGGCTGGTGGAGGAACTGGTGGAATTGAGTCCGGCCGATGGTTACTACCTCCTGGGGGTACGGGCTCAGGAAGAGGGTAAACCCGACTCTGTCACACTCGATCACTGGTCAAAAGCACTGGAACACAATCCGGAGCATACCGCGACGCTCCGGGACCTCGGCCTGTACTGGATCGAGAACGGAGCTGTAGACGATGGGATCAATTACTACAGGAGGGCCGTAGAGGCCGACTCTGACAATCCGTTGATCTTCCTATCTTATGGCCGGGCTCTGAGGCGCGTGCAAATGCACGACAGCAGCGCTGTACAGTTCGAAAAGGCGCTGCAGATAGATCCCTTTTTCGCTCCTGCCCGCCTCAACCTGGCCGAATACTACGAGAGGGTGAAAAACAGTGAAGCCGCCATTGAGCACTACCGGACTCTGGCCATAAACAATCCGACCTATATGACCAGAGAGATAAAAAAGCGGCTCAGTGAACTGATTCGGTAGATCGTATCGGCAATCTGCCCTTATCTGTTGCCTTTTCTAGTGTCATGCCACGGTTGTTGCGTGACAGGGCACTAGCTGGCTTCCGTGTAGTAGTTCGCCGCCTGATCCCAATCTACCACGTTCCACCAGGCTTCGATATAATCGGGACGGCGGTTCTGATAATTCAGGTAGTAGGCATGCTCCCAGACATCCAGACAGAGGATCGGCCTGTCACCTTCCGAAAGGGGCGAGTCCTGGTTGGCAGTTGAGTAGACTTTGAGAACACCGGTGCCGTCGATAACCAGCCAGGCCCAGCCGCTTCCAAACTGGCCGGCCGCTGCGGCAGAGAACTCCTCCTTGAACTGATCGAATGAACCGAATGTGGAATCGATCGCTTCTGCCAGCTCGCCACCCGGCTCACCACCCCCTCCGGGACTCATTACCGTCCAGAAGAATGCGTGATTGGCGTGACCGCCGCCGTTGTTCATGATTGCGGTCCGGATCTCCGCGGGCAGCGCACCGAGATCAGCCAGCAGCTCATCAACAGGTGAGCCTTCCAGTTCAGAATTGCCCTCGATTGCAGCATTCAGTTTAGATACGTATGCCGCGTGGTGTTTCGAGTGATGTATCTCCATGGTTCCGGCGTCGATATGGGGCTCGAGAGCATCGTATGCATATCCCAGTTCGGGAAGTTGGTGGGCCATGATTGCCTCCATCTCCGTCAAGTTTTATTTAGTGTTTCTATTATAGAGTGGTTTAACTTGGACAAATTTAGTCCGATTTTAACCATGATGCAACGATTACATGCCCATGGCAATACTGTTTTAATGCACCGTTCCGCAATTACGCCGGTATTCGATCGCCGATGCATTCCGGCCTGCTTTATTGCTCGTCGTCGCGATAGACACCGCTATCCCTCCTCCTCGTGCCTTGCCGGCCGGTCGCCTCGGCGCTCTCGATACATCACCCTAATTACGGAGCTGTACACCAGCGATCTCCCTGATGAAGATATTCCTGAAGTAAAGGGGATGTGAATGGGACTGCAGTTCGATCTGACCGACCGGGTAGATGGGTTTGTCGCGCTCCCAGTAGTTCTCCATCGCCACATCATCTACGACCAGAACATCGTTGAGATGAACGGTAACTCTCTCCTCTACCATGAGGATCCTGAAAGTGTTCCACTCACCTATGGGATTATCTGCCCGGGCAAGCGGATTACCTGCTCCCAGCTGATTGTTGTAGAGACCACCCGAGCCGATCGACCACTGGGCAGGATCCCATATCTGCACCTGGGGAGAGCCCCGCAGATAGATGCCGCTGTCGCCGAATTCTCCGATCTTCCAGTCAACGAGGAGTTCGAAGTCACCATAATCCCGGGCCGTGCACAGGTTCTGCCCGCCGCCATCGAAAGTCAGGATACCCTCCACAACCTGCCAGTGAAGCCTCATCACTTCATCGGCCTCTCTCTGCGCCTCTTCCAGCTCCGCAGCCGACATCCGCGCTCTGGAAACGGGATTGCCCACCAATCCCTTCCATCCATCCAGGTCCCTGCCGTTGAAGAGGGCGACGAATCCGTCGGGGGGTACATTCAACGCCTGTCCTGCTCCTCTGCTGCATCCGGTGCATACAACGACCAGCAGAATGATCACGAACTCTCTTCCTGATACAGGTATGATCGGAGACAAATCAATTCCCCCTTCCCCCTGCAGTATCGTTTCGGGTCAGCAGAAAACATACCGGGTGAGCAGGGATACTTTCAATTCCACTTCTCGATCATCATGTTTCTGCCTGTTGCATCACAATAATCTCTGGAATAAACTCCTGGTGTCCTGCAGCCGCACAGTATCACAGAGTCAGAATTATCGGGGGATAACATGAATAAGATCGTATCTGGATTTGCCGTCTGTTCGGCCCTGTTCCTCTGCTCCGCTTCAACAGTTCAGGCACAGTGGGAAGAACAGGTAAAAGCACAACTTGACGGTTTCGGCCTGTGGTCGAGGGGTAGTGGCGGCAAGCAGCAGGTCGGTGGTACAACGACGCATCGGGGCAGCCTGGCATCGGGCGATGCAACGCTGACTGCAGGTGAGTACTACGATACCTATACATTCCAGGCCCAGGCGGGTCAGCACGTGGTTGTAGACATGACCTCCAGCGATTTCGACACCTATGTCGGGGTTGTCTCACCGAGCGGCGAGAACACTGAAAATGACGATTACCAGGAGTCCACGAGTCGTTCACTGGTTGAGCTGGACGTTACCGAGAGCGGGACGTGGAGCATTGTCGTCACCTCCTATGAGAAGGGCGAAACGGGTTCATATGTGGTAACTGTTACACTCTCAGGTGCCGCCGGTTCCACATCGGGAGGCACCCGATTTGAAAGCGACACGCTGGCCAGCGGCGACAATACCCTCTCCTCAGGTGAGTACGTGGATACGTATGCCATGGAGGGACGCAGCGGAGAGCAGGTGGTGATAGATCTGCGTTCCTCGCAGTTCGATCCCTATCTGATCGTCCGGGCCCCCAGTGGGGAAACTTTTGAGAACGACGACCACGAAGGAGATGCAAGTCGATCATTGCTCTCCCTTGACCTCGCCGAAAGCGGCACATACACGGTGGCCGTCACTTCATATACAGCGGGCGAGACCGGCAGTTACGACCTTCAGATCCGCAGCGGCGGCACGGGTGCCGTGGCGAGCGGTCCCAGGGTGGAACGCGGTACGCTTGCATCAGGCGACCAGTCATTGCGATCTGGTGAGTATGTGGACGTCTACGAGTTCGAAGGTGTGCCCGGACAGCACGCCAGGATCGACGTATCCTCCTCCGAATTCGACACCTACCTGATGCTGAGAGGCCCGGGAGAGATCAGTGCAGAAAATGACGATGTCGCAGAAGCTCCGGGACACAGCATCATCGAACTCGACCTGACCGAGATGGGCACCTACAGGGTGATCGTCACATCGTATGAGCAGAGTGAAACCGGAGACTACGAGCTGTCGATCGATATTGAAGCGGGAGGCAGTGTGGATACCCGTCAGCGCGACGTACGCACGATTGAAATGGGCGGAAGCGTCTCGGGCCAGCTGGAGGCGGGAGATGCGGTGATGGGAGGCGGAAAGTACCGTGATCTGTATGTGTTCAACGGTACTGCGGGACAGAATATAACACTGGAGATGAATTCGAATGACTTCGACACATTTCTGGGATTGATCTTCCCCTCCGAGGAGCAGGTGGATAATGACGATCACGAGGGGGATACGTCGAAGTCGCGGATCGACCTCACCCTCCCCGAAACGGGTCGATACCGGGTACTGGCCACTTCCTATGAAGGGGGTCTATCAGGTATCTACACGATATCTCTTTCTTCCTCCTCCACCCCCTCCGGACCCCTGACCGGTCGTGCACCTGTTTCCGGCGCCGGGCGGGTCTACGGAATTTTTACCGGAATCAGTGACTATCCGGGTGAACAGAACGACCTGCCCTTCACTGCCGACGATGCCCGCAACGTCTACCAGGCGATGATCCAGGGTGCCGGAATGCAGTCGAGCGACGGCATAGTACTGGTCGACAGTGAAGTAACGGTCGATAATATCCGCAATACGTTCCAGCAGATGAGCAACAGGGTCGGTCCTGATGATGTATTCATCTTCTTCTATTCGGGACATGGCGGCCGACAGGAGCGTGCCGAACATCAGCCAACAGATCCTGATGGTCTCGATGAGACACTCTTCGTCTACGACGGTTCCATAACCGACGATGAGATGAACGATCTCTTCGGGTATATCAGTTCCCGCATATCGATGATAGTGCTCGATGCCTGCTTCAGCGGCGGATTCTCGAAGGATGTCATCAGCGTACCCGGAAGGATGGGATTCTTCTCCTCCGAAGAGGATGTCACATCCGCTGTGGCCGCGAAGTTCAGGGCAGGCGGGTTCCTGGCACAGTTCATTGCCGATGCCATTGGTGAGCGACTTGCAGATGCAAACAGGGACAATCAGGTTACGAGCCTGGAACTGAGCCAGTACCTCCACGACCGATACCGTCTCGACGTGAAGAGCGGCGGCGCTGACGATTATGTGCGTACCGCCGGTCCTCAGCTGGGTTATCAGCACCTGGTTGTAGACAGGGGCAGCATCGGTCCATCAGTAGTGGTGTTCAGATAACAGCGAGGTAGAGCAACGAAGATATCGCGGGAAAGAACCGTTGATAACGGGTGCCCGGACTTCAGCGGGAGTAGAAATCCAGGCACCCATACTGCTCTGAACATGCAGACAAACTTCAGTCCATCTGCTTTCGCAGGAATGTCGGAATATCCAGGTCGTCCGGTGTGAATGACTGGATCTTCCCCTTTTCTATCACGATCTGTTCGCGACCGGACGCCGAGAGGTCACCCTTCCTCTGAAAAGCCGGGATCTCCTGGTTCTGGTCCTGCCCTTGTGTAGGGAATACAACAACTTTACCGATCTCCTCATTCCTTTCGGGTATCGGAATACTCCTCTTGCGACCCATTCCATCTCCCAGCCCGGTTGCGATCACCGTGACCCGGATCAGATCACTCAGATTATCGTCAATTACTGCTCCGAAGATGACGTTGGCCTCGCTCCCGGCGGCCTGGTTGATGAGGTCGGTTGCTTCGCTGACTTCCACCAGTGTCATATCGGATCCACCGGTGATGTTCACCAGCAGTCCGGTGGCACCGTCTATCGACACCTCTTCCAGAAGCGGGCTCGATATCGCCTCAGTCGCTGCTTCGACCGCACGGTGTTCACCGGTGGCCTCGCCGGTACCCATAAGGGCATCTCCCATCTCCATCATGACCGTACGCACGTCAGCGAAATCGAGGTTTATCAGGCCGGGAATCGTTATCAGGTCGCTGATACCGCGCGTGGCATGCAGAAGAATATCGTCAGCTATCTTGAACGCATCGGTCAGTGGAGTTTTATCGGTTGTGATGGCCAGCAATCGCTGGTTGGGGATAACAATGAGTGTATCTACTGTCTCTTTGAGTTCTTTGATACCATGTTCGGCCCTCTTGAGCCGTTTCGGCCCTTCAAAACTGAACGGTTTGGTAACTACGGCAACAGTCAGGGATCCCTGGTGCCTTGCTATCTCTGCCACAATAGGAGCCGCACCGGTTCCCGTTCCGCCACCCATTCCGCAGGTCACGAATACCATATCAGCTCCAGTGACCACCTCCTGGATGATGTCGCGGTCCTCCTCGGCTGCGCGTCGGCCTACTTCAGGATTTGCGCCTGCACCCAATCCCTTCGTCAGACCGGTCCCGATCTGGACTTTCTGCTCGGCCCTGCATACATCGAGAGCCTGTGCATCGGTATTCACCGAGATGAATTCGACACCGGAAAGTCCGGCCCCGATCATCCTGTTTACTGCGTTGCCTCCGGCTCCTCCGACGCCGACCACTTTCATGATGGCCTGACCTTCGGATGCCAGTCCAAGTGTTAAGGTCATTGCTTTACCTCCCGCTGTTTTCTGCGCACGGCCTTTTACCGGGCCTGCGCTTAAAAGAACTCGTCCATCCACCTGCGCATGCGGGCCAGGATCGAATCGAAAAGCCCGCCGCCGGTGGAGAGAAAACGCCTTCCTCTTCCCAAACCTTCCTTTACTGCATACCTGAGAAGACCAACCGCCGTAGCATAGATCGGCGTGGCAACCTCGTCTGAAAGACCTGCTATGCCACTAGGTATCCCGATCTTAACAGGCAGATCGAAAACCTGTTCTGCCAGCTCACAGGCACCTTCAAGCATCGCCCCTCCACCGGTCAGAACGAGCCCGGTGGTCAGCAGATCGACATATTCAGATCGCTGGATCTCCCTCAGTGCCAGTGCAAAGATTTCTTCCATTCTCGGTTCGATGATGGCAGCAAGGACATCCCTGGAAACTTCCCGGTGTGGGCGGCCACCCACCCCAGGAACTTCTATGATCTCGTCCTTTTCAACCATCGACTGCAGAGCTATACCATGCTCTATCTTGATCCGTTCCGCCTCATCTCTGGGTGTGCGCAGACCGATCGCCACATCGTTGGTAACGTTCTCACCGCCCAGACCTATGACAGCTGTATGCCTGATCGATCCATCGTAGAAGACGGCCAGATCTGCCGTTCCACCTCCAAGGTCGAGTACCGCAACACCCAGTTCCTTCTCATCTTCTGAAAGCACCGCATAAGAAGTGGCAAGAGGCTGAAGCACCAGATCGTGAACCTCTACGCCGGCTCTCTGAACGCTCTTGTATATATTCTGGGCGCTTGTGACTGCCCCGGTGATGATATGGATCTCCCCTTCCAGCCTGACTCCGGCCATGCCAACCGGATCTCTGATGCCGGACTGGTCGTCCACAATGAATTCCTGCGGAATTACATGGATGATCTCTCTGTCCATCGGCAACGCTATCGCCTTGGCGGCTTCGATGACCCTGTCAACGTCGGGTTGAGTGATCTCGTTGCCCCTCCGGCTGACCGCTATTACACCCCTGCTGTTGATGCTCCGGATGTGGTCGCCGGCAATACCTGCGAATACCGAACCTATTTCAACACCGGCAAGCCTTTCGGCGGCATCAAGAGCATCCTGTATGCTCCTGATCGTCTTCTCGAGGTTTACTACCACTCCGCGGCGCAGTCCCAGTGAGGGACTCTTGCCAACACCGAGGATCCGAAGCGATCCATCGTCATCCGGCTCTGCGATAATGGCCACGATCTTCGTGGTACCGATATCAAGTCCGGCGATCAGATTTGTGGCGGCCATCGGCTTACCCGCCCCCTTTCCGCTCTCGATATATGACTGTATTTCTGAATCGAAGGTCGACTTCAACCAGAGAGGCGTGACGCTTCCGACCCTCCGTTACCAGTGCACCTACCAGCGGCAATGTCTCTTCCAGCGTCACTTCTTCCAGGCGTACAACCACTGCATCCCCTGATAGGATCAATGCCATTTCACCCTCATTCCGTGGCTGCACTTCCGACACAAGGTCGAGCAGCCGGGGAGTGCTCTCTTTAATCTTCTGCAGCAATGTCACGGCTCTCTTCAACGCATCGTGCGTATCATTCTCGTCGAACCGGTCGATACCTGTGATAAAGGGAAGCGCGCCATATCGTGGTTGTTCTATCACATCGAGAATCTTTCCGCTTCCGTCCACTCCCAGAACGGGAGAACCGGCCAGGAAAGCGACCGGGACGATCTCAGCCACCTCTATCACGACCGCTGCGGGAAGGGACCTGTGAACCGTGACCCGATCAATCAGCGGGTGGGCTGAAACCCTCTCGCCGAGGGACGTGAGAACATCGGCGTCTACAATTTCGGTCATGAGGCGTTCCGGTTGTGCCAGCGCCAGGAGATCTGCCGGATCGAGATAGCGGGTACCCTCAACGCGCACCTCTTCAACCGTAAAGGATGTGGCGCTGGAGAGACCGCTCATGGCAGCACTGGCGAGGAAGCTGACACCTCCGAGGGTGATCGCGAGACCTGCCAGCACGCCGATACCGGAGAAGAGCTTCCTTCTGCGCCTGCTCATCTTCTTCTACCCTTCATCCCGTTCATTGATGGAACCCAGGCCATCACCGGCGCCGGATCCCCTTCAAATCCCACAGGAACAACTTCCAGCTCCAGTCTTATTCCGGTCAGTGTCTCAACCGAATCACGGATTCTTTCAATCAGTGTTCTTATCTGTGTCGCCGTGGCCCCGCCCATGTTCACTACATAGTTGGCGTGCATATCACTTACGACAGCGTCACCTTCGCGCAGACCCTTGAGGCCGCATTCATCTATGAGACGACCTGCTGAATCCCCTGCGGGATTCTTGAAAACGCTTCCAACGCTGAGCACACTGGCCGGCTGGGTCTCACTGCGATGTATGAGCAGTTCCCTGACCCTCTCGCTGACGGTTTTCGGTTTTTCTGCTTCCTCCAGCCTGAGTTCCACCCTGCCGATAACCGAACCAGCAGGCAGAGAAGAGCTTCGATATGCAAGGTTGAGCGCCTCTGCCGCAACGGTAACCACGTGGACCGCCGGTGGAGCTGTAACGACCTCCACGCTCACCAGACTCTCTTTTATACTTCCGCCCCGGCCTCCGGCGTTCATCACACACGCCCCACCTATGGAACCGGGTACTCCCGCAAGCCCCTCCAATCCGGTCAGGTTACGGCCGCTCGCCCACTTGACGATGCGTGCGGTGGCTACTCCCGCACCTGTTCTCAGGATGAAACCTTCGAATTCATCCCACTCCTGCAGTGCGTCTGTAGCGATTATGACTCCTTCGAATCCCTCATCAGCGACCAGCAGGTTGCTCCCGCCTCCAACAGGCAGGTAGGTCAGTTCAAGTTCTCCGAGGACCTTGATCAATCTTTCGAGGCTTGCAAGATCGGGAGGCCTCACCAGGGCCCTGCAGGGACCGCCCACACCCATGGTGGTATAGTTGGACATGCGTTCTTCCAGCCGGATCTCACCGACCCGTGCTCTGTGGAGAGCCCCTGCCAGTGCCTGGATGTGCCTCATCCCCCCGGACCCCCCTTCTGGAGTCTCTCTGCAAAGGCGCGGGCAACAGTCCATATATCGCCCGCTCCCATGGTGATCACGATGTCACCTGCTTTCACCAATGCAGCCAGCGAGTCTGACACGTCAGAAATTTCCGGTATATAGGTTACGTTTCTGTGTCCCTGATCTCTTGCCGCTCTGGCCACAAGTTCACCCGATACACCCTTTATCGGTTCCTCCCTGGCGGGGTAGATTCCGGTCACTATCAGCAGGTCGGAATCGAGAAGGGCCGATCCAAAATCATCAGCGAAATCGCGCGTGCGTGTGTAAAGATGAGGCTGGAAAACCGCAACGATCCTGCGATCGAATCCGCTACGGATCGATTGCAGTGTTGCTGCCACCTCTGTGGGATGATGGGCGTAATCGTCCACGACCATCACGTCATGAAAGTCACCCCTGATGTCGAACCTTCTGGCGACTCCGGTGAAGCTTCCGAGAGCTTTGATCATCCTGTCAGGGTCGAGGTCCAGATGGAGACCCACGCACAGCGATGCCATGGCGTTGCGAACGTTATGAACACCCGGCACCTGCAGCTGCACCGTGCCCAGCAGTTCGCCTCTCCAGGTGACGTTGAAGCTGCTGGATGTACCCTCGAACTCCATATCGTCAGCCCGCAGGTCGGCCTGCGAAGTGACGCCATAGGTCAGCAGCGCCCTGTCTATGCGCGGGATCAGTCCCCTCACGCCGGAATCGTCCAGACAGACCACCACCGCTCCGTAGAAGGGTACCTTGTTGGCGAATTCCACGAACGCATCCACCATCGGTTCGAGATGGCCATAGGTATCCAGGTGTTCAGCTTCCACGTTTGTGATTACGGCAACCGTGGGAAACAGACGGAGAAATGACCTGTCATATTCATCGGCCTCCGCCACCAGGTATTCGCCGTCTCCAACTCTCATCGACGTACCGAGTTCGTGTACGCGGCCGCCGATAATCAGTGTTGGTGACAATCCCCCCTCCACCAGCAGATACCCTATCATGCTCGATGTGGTCGTCTTCCCGTGCGTTCCCGCAACTCCGATGCTGAACTGCATCCGCATCAGTTCACCCAGCATTTCAGCACGTCTGATGACCGGGATCTTCAGTTCGACTCCCCTGACAACTTCCGGATTGTCCGGCTTGACGGCGGAGGAATAAACCACGGCGTGGGCATCGTCGGCATAATCAGCCCTGTGCCCCTCATAAACGACGGCACCAAGTTCTTCGAGCCGGCGTGTAACGTCGGTCATCCTGATATCGGAGCCGCTCACCTGGTAACCCTGGGTCAGTAGAAGTTCGGCGATACCACTCATCCCTATTCCACCGATCCCTACGAAATGGATCCGTTCTATCCTGGTGAACCTGGTCATTGACCGCCCGCCTGCAGCAGCGCGAGCATCTCTGTCCGTTCGGTGTCATTCAACCACCTGGCTATCGATACAAGGCCTTCTGCAATACGAGCGGCTCCCCCTGTCTCCGATTTCAGAGCGGCCGCTTCTGCCATCTTTCCGAGAAGTCCCTCTCCGGCCATCACTTCCTCGATTTCACGTCGAAGGCGATCCCCTGAGAGTTCCTTCTCGGGAAGGAGACGTGCGGCTCCCGCCTCGACCATGGCAAGGGCATTCGCTTCCTGGTGACCCCCTGCAGCAGTGGCGAGAGGTACCAGAATGGAGGGAACACCATAGAGAGTCAGCTCGGCTATAGTGGAGGCCCCTGCACGGCAGAGCGCCATATCAGATGCAAGCCATGCCACTGCCATATCATCGATGTAGGGATTGAGTATCACTCTCTCCCTATCAACCTCGCCTTGCCCGTTCAATATCGTTTTGACGGTACCGGTCACCTCTTCAAGCATTCCGGGACCTGTCTGCCACACGATTGTGAGGTTGGGAATTTCCATCAGGGCGGGCAGTGCACCACTGACGGCACCATTCAATGCGGCCGAGCCGTGCGAACCGCCGGTGACGAAAAGGATAGTTGCATCGAAGGGGAGTCCCAGCCTTTCACGTGCCGCTCGACGGCCCATCGGCTCGGTCGGCCTTACGGGAATGCCGACCACTTCGACATCGACCCGCTTGCCGAAGAGCTCTGCAGCCTGATGGTGCGTCACATAGACCTTGCGCGCTACCGGTGCCAGCATTCTTATCGTGACTCCGGGCAGGGCATCGAGGGCGATAATTGCGATGGGAACCCCCAAACACCAGGCAGCCAGCAGCCCCGGGCCCGAAACGAATCCGCCTGTTCCGAATGCCACATTGGGCCTGAA
>VAOY01017022.1_pt1 | contig 11858 bp, 6 predicted proteins | sample 3393881 | NCBI WGS metagenome assembly VAOY01 (sample SAMN08290430, study PRJNA428436) | hydrothermal vent metagenome | isolation source: Deep-sea hydrothermal vent chimney | place: Indian Ocean: Southwest Indian Ridge
TGCCATTATAGCTTATACTCTCAAAATCACTGAACTGGATCCACTTCATTATGGATTAATTTTTGAAAGATTCTTAAATCCATATCGTATTAGTATGCCGGATATTGATATTGATTTTTCTGATCTTCGTCGTGATGAAGTTCTGCAATATACCATTAATAAATATGGACGTGATTGTGTTTCTCAGGTGATTACTTATGGGACAATGTCTGCCAAATCGGCCGTCCGTGATGTTGGTAGAGGAATGGGATACCCTTATTCTGAAGTAGATGCGATCGCTAAAGCCGTACCTCAACCAATTCTAGGAAAACACGCACCTCTCAAAGATTCGATTCAAAATAATTCAGAATTAAATCAAATCTATCAAAATAATACTCGTGCCCATTCTCTCTTAGATAATGCCATCAATATTGAAGGAACCGTACGCCATGCAGGAACTCATGCCTGTGCTGTAATTATTTCTGAAACCTCTTTAGTTAATTATACTCCTTTACAAAAGGCGACAGATGGAAGCGAAGGAATCATTACCCAATATTCCATGAAATATTTGGAAGAAATTGGACTTTTAAAAATGGATTTTTTAGGTTTGAAAAACCTAACAATTATAGAAAATACTTTAAATTTAATTAAAAAAGATCAAAACATAGATTTAAATCTCAATAAAATTCCGATGAATGATCTCAAAACTTTTGATTTATTTCAAAAAGGGGATACAACCGGTATTTTCCAATTAGAATCCCCCGGAATGAGACATTATCTCAAAGAATTAAAACCAACTTACTTTGAAGATATTATTGCCATGATTTCGCTTTATCGTCCGGGTCCAATGCTATTTATTCCAACCTATATCAATGGCAAACATAAGCCCGAAACAGTAAAATATCTGGTACCTGCTTTTACAGAGATATTAAAGGAGACCTATGGTGTTGCTGTCTATCAAGAACAAATTTTACAAATCGCCCGTATTTTTGCTGGATTCAGTTTTGGAGAAGCCGATATATTAAGAAGAGCAGTAGGTAAAAAAGATCCTAAATTATTAGAGGAACAACGTTCAAAATTTATTGATGGAGCAATTGCGCAGGGTTATGACAAAAAACTTAGTCAATCGGTTTTTGATGATATTGTTGAGCCATTCGCCGGATATGGATTTAATAAATCACATGCTGCATGTTACGCCATGATTTCTTATCGAACAGCATATTTGAAAGCAAATTTTTCCACAGAATTTATGGCAGCATTAATTACCAGTGAAATGGGAAATTCTGAAAAAGTCGCTGAAGCAATTAATGACTGCGATCATTTAAATATAGAAATACTTCCTCCTTCCATTAATGAGTCTAATGCAGATTTTACTGTTATCTCTCCACAAAAGATTCGTTTTGGTTTAACAGCTATCAAAGGTGTTGGTGAAGGTCCTATATCCGAAATCATTAGTTCACGCGAAAAATATGGCCCATTTAACAGCATCGAAGATTTTGCGGAAAGACTGCCTTCTAAATTGATTAATAAAAAAATCATTGAAAGTTTGGCTTATAGCGGAGCACTTGATCAATTGGGAGAACGTCAAACTATCGCTGAGAATGTTGAATCCATCAGCAAATATGCAAAAGATTTTCAGAAATTGAAAGATGCCAATCAAAATCAGACTGATTTATTCGGAGATCTATCTGATAATGAAATTCAAAAACAAAGTCTTCAATTAAAAGAATCAGAACCTCTTTCTCGAATAGAAAAATTATTTTTGGAAAAAGATTATCTGGGTCTTTATGCTTCTGGACATCCGTTAAAAGGTTTATCTGCGTATTTAAAACGTAAAGCTAAGCTAATCTCTAATTTAAGTCCGAAAGATTACGGAAAAACAATAAAAGTTGCAGGTCTATTCTCCAATCTACGTACTGCTATTACTAAATCTGGCACCGCAATGGCCTATGGCGAAATTGAAGATGCAACAGGAAAATTATCTTTTGTGGTTTTTCCTAAAATTTATGAAAAATATAAATTTACATTAAAAAAGGATCAAGTTGTTATTGTTCAAGGGAAAATTGAAGAAAGACGTGGTGAAAAACAAATTTCAATATTTGAAATCAAAAATATCTCTTTAGATACATTGCTTGAGAATGCCAAAAAAGAAGGACTCTACAATCCTAAAGAAAAAATCACAAAAATTTCAATGAGTCAACAAGCTTCAGAGCATGTGACATCCATCCTACAAAAATATTTAAAATTAGAAAAAAACACTCTAACTATCACAATTCCTGAGAATTTATCTTCTGAAAAACTTTCTTCCATAAAAAAAATTTTACAAAATTCAAATGGACAAACTTCAGTAATCCTCCAATTGTTGTCAACAAACAAATCAACTAAAAAAATTAAATTAAAAAATACTATTGATTCTTCTCCCGAACTTTTATCTAAACTTGAAAACGTTTTAACTTAAAGGCGTTTTTGTATATAATATGCATGCTAAAATATTAATAAATACAAAATTTCACATGTTAAGAACGCACACTAATGGAGAGTTAACCACTAAAAATATTGATCAGACAGTCACTTTAACTGGTTGGGTTCATCGTAGACGCGATCATGGCGGGGTTATTTTTATTGATCTGCGAGATCGTTATGGGATCACTCAAATTATAACCGACCCCATTAAGTTTTCAGAATCACACAAAAAGGCTGATCAAGTTCGTCATGAATTTGTTATTCAAATTATAGGTACGGTTCGTCATCGACCAGAAGGTCAAGAGAACCATAAAATGGTTACTGGCACTATTGAAGTTTTAATTGAAAAATTTGAAATTTTAAATCAGTCCATTACTCCACCTTTTGAAATTGATCAGGAAACAGAGGTGAATGAAGAATTAAGATTAAAATATCGTTACCTTGATTTACGTCGCGAGAGAATGACAAAAAATATTATTTTACGACATCAAGTCATTATGGCTATCAGAAAGTTTTATGATGAAAAAAAGTTTTTAGAAATTGAAACCCCAATCTTAATTAAAGGAACTCCTGAAGGAAGTCGTGAATATATTGTTCCATCAAGATTATATTCAGGCACATTTTTCGTATTGCCTCAATCTCCTCAACAATTAAAACAGCTTTTAATGATTGCGGGTTTTGATCGTTATTTCCAAATTGCCCGTTGTTTTAGAGATGAAGATCAGCGTGGTGATCGACAACCTGAATTTACTCAACTAGATGTGGAAATGTCATTTGTTGAACAGGAGGATATACTTCAATTACATGAACAAATGCTCATTGAACTCTCCCAAAAATTTCAGGCTCACAAAAAGATATTTAAAATACCTTTTCCTAGATTGACATGGAAAGAAGCGATGGAGAATTATGGCTCAGATAAACCAGATATTCGTTTTGAAATGAAAATTATTGATGTCAGTAATATTGCTTCAAAAACAGACTTTTCCGTTTTCCAAGATGCAATTAAAACCGGTGGAGTGGTTAAATGTCTTAAAGTTGATGGAGGTTTAAAATTCACTCGCAAAGAAATTGATGAATTAACTGATTTGGCAAAACGCCATGGTGCTAAAGGGTTGGCACATATTCAAATTAATCAAGATGGTCCAAAATCCAGTTTGGTCAAATTTTTTAAAACCGAAGCACTCAAAGCTTTTATCAAAATAACTGATGCAAAAGTCGGTGATATTCTCTTTTTTGGTGCAGACAATTTTGAAATTGTGTGTAATTCACTTGGTCAAGTTCGTCTGGCTTGTGCTGAAAAAATGGGGATACGTGATGATAACATACTGGCTTACACATGGATTACAGATTTTCCACTATTCGAAAAAGATTCTATTTCTGGAGCATTGACTGCAACTCATCATCCCTTTACCGCTCCGAAAGATGATCAATTAAAAATAATGAATTCCGAACATCCTGAAAATACTTTAGCAAAAGCTTATGATATTATTTTAAACGGTTATGAGCTTGGTGGTGGATCCATTCGTATTCATAGTTATAAAATCCAAAAGAAAATGTTTGATTTATTAAGCATCACCGATCAAGATGCTGAGATGCGCTTTGGACATATGTTAAAGGCTTTTCAATTTGGAGCCCCTCCACATGGGGGAATCGCCCTGGGATTAGAAAGATTATTAATGATTTTCTGTAATGAACTAAATATCCGTGAAGTAATGGCATTTCCTAAAGATCAAAAGGCTAAGGATTTAATGCTTGGAGCACCCTCAGAAATACCTAAAGAAACTTTGGACGAATTATCCATACAAATTAAAACCAAATAATGGGAATTATCATTTTCTACAATATTTTAATTACGCTGTTTATCTTAATTTTATTGATTTTAATCTATTCTTGGATTAAAAATCGTATTTTAAGGAAGCACAATCTTAAGCGATCCATGAATATGGTATTTTTAAAAATTTCCGTTAATAAAAAAGAATCGAAAGACGAAAGAGAAGAAGAACAATCAGGTGGAAACAAAGATTTTAAGGAAGCAATCAGTGTTACCGGTCAACTATTGGATTCTCTCTATTCAATTTATCAGGGTAAATTGAAAAATAAATTTATTGGTGAAGATTATCTTTCACTAGAATATGTCGTTCAGAATGACCAGATTTATTTTTACTTTATTGTACCAAATGATCTGTCCAGTTTGGTGGAAAAACAAGTTACTGGTTATTTTCCAGATGCTTATGTGGAACAGGAAGAAGAATATAATATTTTCCAACAAACCAGTCAAACAGCCGCGATTGCTCTCACACTTAAAAAACCCTTAATGTATCCGATCCGTACTTATCATCATCAGGCCTCTGATCCAATCAATGGCTTAACCAATGCCCTTTCTAAATTAAAAATAGAAGAAGGGGCTGCCATTCAAATTTTAGTTAAACCTGTGGATAATTGGCAAAAAGAAGGAAGAGAGGAGGCTAAAAATATTCTAAATCACAAGCCAAGTAAAAAGAAATTAAGTTTAAATCCCATTAAATTATTTACCGGTTTTTTCAAATTTTTATTTAAAAGTGAGTCTCAAGAAAAAAAACTAGAACCAAATGAACGCACTACCCCTATAATTGAGGAGGAAGTAAAAAATTTGGAACAAAAGAATGTCAGTAAAGGTTTTGAAACTATTATTCGTATAATCTGTGCTTCAGATACCGCGCGTGAAGCCAAATTAAATTTATCAAATATTATTAGCTCTTTTGCTCAATATTCTTCTCCCAATACAAATGGATTTAAACCGGTCAAAAATTATTCCCAGAAACAAATTATTACCGATTACATTTATCGTAATTTTAATTATTCTTTATTTCATAAATTACGAAATAAAAAAACAATTCTTTCAACCGATGAAATTGCTTCTATTTTTCATATTCCCAATATTCGTTTCAATAAAGTTCAAGGGATTTATTGGAAAAATTATAAAACAGCACCCCCACCAAAAAACTTACCCACTGAAGGGTTATTTCTTGGTTATAGCCACCTTCGGGGAGTAACAAAGAATATTTATCTAAAACGTGAAGATCGTTTTCGTCATTTTTATGTTATTGGACAAACAGGTACAGGTAAATCTTCAATTTTCCAAATTATGATTCGTCAGGATTTAAAAAATAATGAAGGACTTGCCATTATCGATCCCCACGGACAATTAATTGACGATATACTTCCATTTATTCCTCGCGAACGGGCTGATGATGTAGTGTATTTCAATCCCGCAGATCAAACTAGACCAATGGGATTAAATATTCTCGAAGCTGATGGTGATGATGAAAAAGAACTCGTAGCCCTTGATACCATGAATATCATGATTAAATTATTTGGTAATGAAATTTTCGGTCCCAGACTTCAAGATTATTTCCGCAATGGATGTCTAACATTAATGGCATATCCAGATGGAGGTACATTAGTTGATATTGTTCGTCTTTTTACTGATGATAATTTTCAGGCCGAACGCGTTTCTCATGTTAAAAATCCAATTGTTAAATCTTTCTGGCAAGATCAAATGGCTAAAACTGGTGCTCGCGAGAAAGCTGAAATCATCCCTTATTTTGCCGCTAAATTCGGGCAATTTATTACTAACTCTATGATGCGTAATATTATTGGACAAACTAAATCAGCCTTCGATTTTATTGATGTTATGCAAAATAAAAAGATTTTATTAATGAATTTGTCTAAGGGAGAAGTAGGCGATATCAATTCTAAATTACTCGGTTTGATAATTGTTTCAAAATTACAAATAGCGGCATTAAGACGTCAAAGATTTATAAAAGAGGATAGAACAGATTTCTTTATGTATATTGATGAATTTCAAAACTATATCACCGATTCAATAGAGAGCATTCTTTCCGAAGCCAGAAAATATCGTCTCAGTTTAAATATGGCCCATCAGTACATTGCTCAGTTGGAAGGTGAAGAGGGGAAATCTAGAGTTAAGGAAGCTGTTTTTGGTAATGTCGGCACAATAATGAGTTTTAAAATAGGAGCTCAGGATGCCGAATACATGGCTAAAGAAATGACTCCCACTTTTGGACAACATGATTTGATTAATATAGATGCCTTTAAAGGCTGTATTAAATTATCTATTGATAATCAACCCAGTATTCCCTTTTCGATCACTATACCATTCCCATGGCTTGAAACAGGAAATAAAAAAACAGGGGAAGCCATCAAGCAGTTATCTCGTCTTAAATTTGGACGTGATCGTGAATTTGTAGAAAGAGAAATTACTCGACGCATTGGTATCATTGATTAAAATAATAAAAAAGCTTCAAATCCAATCCAACTTCTACAAATAAAATTAGTCTTCTAAATTTAGGCAATAAATCTTCTTTATTGCAACAAATAAACCACCTTTTGAAAGGATTTTATGATATAATTATAAGATTTACATAATTCATATCATGAAAAAATTAATTATCGGTTTAGCACTTTCTTTGTCCTTTGCATCTATCGCATTTGCTCAAAGTACTTCCGACAATAATCATCCAGTTAAATATCCATATCAACAGGTTTTTACTATCACCGCCTATTATTCTCCCATCAAAGAACAAAAACGTTATTTACGGGGCACTCTTGCCGCAGATAAAAAACTTAATGGGAATGGTGTTCACGGAGCCGATGGAACAGCTGTATTTCCTGGAATGATTGCTTCTCCAAAAACTTTTATGTTTGGCACAAAAATGCAAATTCCCGGAATTGGGATAGTTTCTGTGCACGATCGTGGTGGAGCAATCATAGCCTCAGCCGATGGCACAAAACACGATCGTTTAGACATCTGGATGGGAAATGGTGATAGCGGACTTAATCGAGCACTGGCATGGGGAAAACGCGATGTTAAAGTTACAGTTTATGGTATTGACGATAGTCTTCCTGAGAAAATAGATTTATCTAGTTTAAATAAATTAGCCAAGGAATTATCTTCACCTTCATTTGAAGATCAACATTTTCAAATGTTTCGTCACGATTTCGGTTACGGAGATCAGAATCCAGAAATTATCATCATTAAAACCAAACTCAAAAAATTAGGCTATTTTGACGGAACCATCAATAACAAATTTGATGAACCAACTTATAACGCCATTGTTAATTTTCAAATGAAATACCAAATTATAGATAGTTCCAGTGATTTTGGTGCCGGATATTTCGGACCTCAAACTAGAAAAGCGCTTGAAAGGGTATTAAATGGGCAAAATCCTATTGAAATAATCCCTAAAATCAATCATTCCAATTCATTATTTCCACCTGCTCTGGCCGATAAACTCGATAGTGAAAGTAAATTAATAAAACTAGCAGGTAATGGACTCACTTTTCTAAAAGGAAACTTAAAACCTGGTGATAATGGACAAGCTGTTATAGAATTACAGACTGAACTTCGTAAAATAAACTTTTTTGGACTTGATCCAAACGGAAACTATGGCAAAATAACTACCCATGCTATTTTCAAATTTCAACAGTCCCAAAAGATTGTTAATAATGAACAGGATTTAGGGGCGGGGATTTTTGGACCCCAAACCAGAAAACGCCTAGCCGAACTAGTCGCTTCTCGTATTGAAAGTCGCCAAAAGCAAAATCAAAAAACAGAAACTTTAGTAACTAAAAAATAATTTATAATTTTCATCACTTGTCACAGAACGAATGTTCTATATAATGGGGTTAATAACAAACCCCATTTTTCATGCTACAAAAAAATATTAAATTAACCCTTCAACAAGAGAAAACCCTTAAAGCAATTGAGAGTTTTTTTAAACAGTATCAGTTTTTTCCTTCCGTCCGTGATTTAGCCAAAGTTCTAAAAATCCAATCACCTAACACTATCTTTAGCCACCTAAAAGGTCTTCATAATAAAGGTTATTTACAAAAAAATCATAAAGGACAAATAATTAATATTAGTTACCCCAAAAACACTTCAGTCAATTTAGAATTTGGCAGCAATTTGGTGCTGGGGAGAGGACTCGAACCTCCATGCTTTTAGGCGCTAGCTCCTAAGGCTAGTGTGTCTACCAGTTCCACCACCCCAGCTTATTTTACATTTAATTTTAATTTGCTAATAGGTGTAGATGAATATGGAAAATTTCTTGTCCTCCATCTTTACCTACATTAAAAACCAATTTATAACCTTTAATATCAAGTTTTTTTGCCATATCTCTAGCTATTAAAATCAAATGACCTAAAAGAGCCTGATCTTCATCTTTAGCATCTGCTATAGTCGGAATATTTTTCTTAGGAATAATTAATAAGTGAGTTTTTGCTTTTGGGAATTTATCTTTTATAACAATACACAGATCATCTTCATATTCATATTCAGATAGAATTTCTTTTCGGATTATTTTCCCAAATATAGTATCAGACATAATAAAAATTAAAATAAATAACCTACTTAAGAGTAGGTTATTTATTTTAATTTTTCAATCCATATTCACTCAGCTTTCAATAATTCATCCAATACATAAACAGCACGTCCAACTCTCATAAATTGTGGATTCTTTTGTAAATTCAATGAAATAGTACCTTTCTTCACCTTTCTTTGTTTCAATACTCCCATAATTATTTCTTGTTTGGTAAGAGGGGACTTCTTCTTTAAAAGCCCTTCAATCACCTCAGCAACAGTTCCTCTTTTATATCCCCATTCTTTTAAAGCATAGAGCCCTCGTCCAACTAAAACAAAAGAATCATATCTAATCAATTCATTATGCACAGCCTGAGTAGTGACAATCTTTTTATCAAAACCAGCCTCGGAAATGCTATTAGCGATTTTCACAAAATGTAATGGTTCACCTAATCTTTTTAGAACTATATATGCTTTATCTCGAATACTACGTGGATTAATATGTCTCCATGAAGTTAAACCATATCCTTCTGCTGTCTCTTTTATTCTTTTATCAACTTCCAGGGAAGATAGAATAAACTCTTTATCAAATTGTTTACCTCTTTCATGGAAATATTGATTTACCTCTTGCGTCAATTCTTCACCATTAATCACATCACCCTTTCTATTTAAAATAGAAATAGCAACAGTAATAACACTCTTAATATCATCATTATTTACAGCTATTAATTCCCAGAATGGTTTATATGGTTGATATAGATTATTTTTTTCAAACTTAATGATATCTAAATTGATATTTAAAGATAATCTTATGATATATACATCGGTCTCTTGTTTTGAATTAATTCTATTAATTAATTCGGCAATTAACTTATTTTCTAACATCACCCCACCTGCTTCGGTAATCAAATCCTTAGCCATCTTATTAATAGAACTCAATCTTGTCGTATCCACTGTTCTTCTTAATTTTCCAAGAGCAATTTTTTCGATTTGTCTCACTCTTTCTCTTGTAACAGAGAAACCTTGACCAATTTTTTCTAAAGTTTGCTTTGGCTTGTTATCCAGACTAAATCTTTTAATCACAACATCCTTTTCCTTTGGAGTTAAAACCAAAAACATATCTTCAACTATTTCAGACAAATTTACATCAGCAGGAGTAGTAGCAACAGCGGTTTGATTATTTTGCTCATCATTTTCCATGTATAGTGAATTATTATTTTCTTCTTCTTCTTATCTAGAACCGTACCAGAAATTTAGTTTTTCTGGCAAATGTTGTCAAGCAATAAATTTGACACATTTACTAGTTTCTTTTCAGTAAGCTGTTATTCTAATTAATCAATTAATTCTTGTCAACCATATATTCCTTGAAATTAGAATAAAAACTTGTAAACTTTATCAGAAAATATGTTTGCAATCCCAAATCAAAAACCAGAAAATCTCATTAGAAAGCACAAATATTGGCGCTTACTTGAGACAATCCCAGGACTCTTAACATGGGGAACTTTTCTATTAGTTATAGTTGGCTCTATTTTCTTCAGCATATTCACTGCAAATATCATCATTCTTTACACCTTGATTTGGGTTTTTCGTTCTATCTATTTCTCCTATCATCTTACTAGATCACATTATTACTCACAAAAAGCATTAAAAACTAATTGGACTAAAATTAATGATCTAATTGATAACCCATTAAAACTTGAATATATCATCAAAAAAAAGAAATTTGAAATTGATCCTATTTTATTTAAGTTAAAAAAAGGTCCCCTTGAACCTCATTTATTACAAACAATTAATTCTTTAAAAAAAACCAATCAATATTTAAGACCATCTGAAATTATCCATTGTGTTACCCTTGTTACTTATCAAGAAACATTAGAGGTTATTAAAATGTCTATAAATTCAATTGTAGAGAGTAATTTCAATCTTAAGAAAGTGATTTTCATGCTGGCTTGCGAAGAGGCCGATTTATCTAATGCCTTACCGATCATTAACTATATTAAAGATAATTATTCTCAATATTTTAAGGATATTTTATATAGTATTCATCCTAAGAATTTACCGAATGAATTAAAAGGGAGAGCGGCCAATGCCACATTCGCTGCCAAGGTCCTAAAAAAATATCTTGATCAGAATAACATCTCTTATGAAAAAATTGTTCTTTCCAGTTTAGATGCCGATACTGTGATTAGCAATGAATATCTCAATGAATTAACTTTTCGATATGCCATTACAGAAAATCGAGTAAAAACAGGTTATCAGCCTATCCCATTTTATCATAACAATATTTGGGATGTCCCTGTTTTCAACCGATTAGTAGCCATTTCTAGTTCATTTTGGCAAATGTCGGTAAGTTTACGTCCAGATGAAAATAAAAGTTTTTCATCAAGAGCCATGAGTTTTCAATCTGTAATTGATTTCGGATATTGGGATACTACAGTTGTACAAGATGATTCACGTCAATTTTGGACAGAATATTTTATATATAATGGAGATCATAAATTAGAAAATATTTACAGTCCAGTCTATATGGATGCTGTTTTAAGTGACACTTATTGGAAAACTTTAAAGAGTCAATACAAACAATTAAGAAGATGGGCTTGGGGAGCCAGCGATTTCCCTTTTATCGTATTTAACATGCTAGCTAATAAACATATTCCGATTAATAAAAAAATCTATGAGATATTCCATTTTTTAGAAAGTATTTTTTTCTGGGCAACTGGTCCGATTATTTTATTTGTAGCGGGGAATATCCCCTCACTTTTAAATAATACATTTAAAGATACCGTGCTTGCCTACAACCTTCCTTTGGCAATGAGTTGGTTAATGGGGTTTGCCACCCTAGGTATTTTAGTTTGTGTAATAATTACTATACAAATTTTACCATTAAGAGAAACTCCATCATGGTTCCATAAAATCTCCTTAATTTTACAATGGATACTCATCCCGATTGTTTCTATAATTTTAAGTTCCATACCTGCAATCGATGCTCAGACACGCTTATTATTCAATAGACGTCTAGATTTTCAGGTTACAAAAAAATCCCGTAAAAAAAACA
>VAOY01029595.1_pt1 | contig 11848 bp, 11 predicted proteins | sample 3393881 | NCBI WGS metagenome assembly VAOY01 (sample SAMN08290430, study PRJNA428436) | hydrothermal vent metagenome | isolation source: Deep-sea hydrothermal vent chimney | place: Indian Ocean: Southwest Indian Ridge
CTATTGAAATATAGCATGTTAATGGTTGTTTTTCAATGTTTGATCGTTCGTTTTTCGCTCAAATTTGAACTGCAAAACTTGAGTTTTTATTTAACAGTAAGTAATGATGAAAAAGCAGAGGAAAATTCGTCAAGACTTTATCTAAAATACATGCTATACTTATGAATAACAACTGAGAATTCATAAGGAAGCATGTACATGCTATTAACACACGACAATCTTACAATAACACACCATTTATCCCAATCAAGCGAGATACTAAACGCACGGCTCAAGCCGTATAACGCGAAAAACCACCAAATCACGGGCATTCACGAAGTTTTCATACGGGGAACGGCGGAAAGAACGCCTAATACACGGCTCAAGCCGCCTAAAGCCAGAAAACCAGGCGCAACAGAGAAAAAGCACTCGCCCCCGCCTCCTTTTTCTGTGCAAAAATGCAAATTGTGAACCGCTTTTTCTGTAGAAACGTATAAGAAAATCAATTTCACGAAGTGTAAAAACAACTAATTTTGTAATTTTTAGAGATTATGAAATTACAAATAAAACATAAATTATGCTTTAAAATATTATTGGAAATTACAAAAAAATTACAAAAAAGAGATTTTAAAGATTTTTTATTCTGCCTAAATTCACATATTTGAGGCTAAAAAAATGGCACCCCGGACAGGATTCGAACCTGTGACAGCTTGATTAGAAGTCAAGTGCTCTATCCTCTGAGCTACCGGGGCACATCACGGAAGCTAAATATGCTTGCATTTTGCGAAATTTCAATAGTAATAACTGCCTTTTTTGCGTTTAATTTTGATTTGAGGCTCACGGTGATTCCGTTCATTAGACGGCACCGCCAATAGCCTGTTTTATTCGTAACATGTTATTAAAATCAGTTCCTGTTGCTGTACATAAAGAGTACTGATGACGGAAACTCATAAGATACTGCTATTTCCGTTTTTGTATCTTTGCGAAACGTCTGCTTCGTCTGTCATCGCGTCGTTTTTTAGTTGGCGCCTGTCCGCTCCGGCGCTGTTTTTTCAACACCTCCATTTGCGGACGGCGCTCGGCTAAACCCCGGTTGACTTGAATAGTTTCACCATCCGAAGTTTTACCGCAGTAATACATTGCCGCGCCCATTGTCATCGGCAAAGGAATATAATCCTGAACCTGCTGCGGGCTCCAGTTTTGACGATTCAAAAATTCATCCACCGTTTTCATTTCTTTTTCAGTACAACCAGGAAAATTGGAAATAAACAGAGGTATCAGATATTGCTTTTTGCCGGCGGCTTCGCTGTCTTCCGCAAAAACCTTCATGAATTTATAAAAATCCTCCGCCGGATTTTTGCGCATTAATTTTAAAACTTCCGGATGCAGGTGTTCGGGAGCGACTTTCATGTGCCCGGAAACATGGTGCTGAATTATTTCGCGCATTAATTCACGCTGTTTGACCGCCAAATCCAGGCGGATTCCCGAATTTATATACACCTGTTTCACGCCCGGAAATGTTCGTATTTTACGCAGCAATTCGATTAAATCCCTGCCTTCGGCCTGATAATTGCGGCATTGTTCCGGGAACAAACAACTCGGCTGATGACAGTTCAAACATTTCCTGGTATCAAGCGGGCCGCTGTTGTAAATATTGCCCGCCGCTCCGCCGATATCACTGATTGTGCCGCGAAAATTCTCACGTTTTGTCATGCGTTCGACTTCACGCAGGATTGAGGCCTGGCTGCGTGAACGAATTGAACGCCCCTGGTGCGCGACCAGCCCGCAAAATGTACAGCCGCCCGGACAGCCGCGAACCGCCGGAATCGAATGCTTAATAGTTTCAAATGCCGCTATCGGTTTTTTGTACTTCGGGTGCGGCAAACCGGTGAAAGGTAAATCGTGTACTTTGTCGAGTTCATCGCTGGTCAGGGGCATGCCCGGCGGCTCCAACACCAGCAAACGCTCGCCGTAGCACTGCGTCAAGCCACGCGCGCTGCAGGGATTCATTTCCCGTTCGATTAAAGTTGTACTGCGCAGCAAAGCGTCTTTATCTCTTTTCATTTCCTCCCATGAAGGCAATTGCAGATAGGCGGAAGCATTGAAGTTTTGCGCTTCGTTTTTGCCCAGAACTACGGCCGTGCCGCGGATTCCGCGCAAAGCTTTGCCGTCTTCGAGGCGTTTGAGGATTTCACAGACGGAGTTTTCGCCCATACCGAAGCACAAAATATCGGCTTTGGAATCCACTAAAATGCTTTGCCGGATTTTGTCCTGCCAGTAGTCGTAATGCGCAACGCGGCGCAAACTGGCTCCGACTCCACCCATAAAAATAGTTTTCCCGGGGAAAGCGCGGCGGGCAAGTTGACAGTAGACGATTTCCGCATGTGGCGGACGTTTACCGGTTTCGCCGTCTTCTGAATAAACATCATTTTTGCGGAAACGGCGCGCGGCAGTATAAATGTTGACCATCGAATCCATGTTGCCGGAACTCACACCGCAGCAGAGGCGAGGTTGCCCCATTATTTGCAGGGCAGCCGGATCGGTCCAATCCGGCTGCGCGATAATTCCGACGCGGTAGCCTTTGTCCTGAAGTACGCGCCCGATAACAGACACTCCGTAAGAAGGATGATCAACGTAGCAATCACCGGTCAGCAAAATAATATCGAGCTCATCCCAGCCAAGTTTCTGCATATCCTCACGGGATGTTGGAAGAAATGGAAATTTTTTAGAATTCATTTTTCAGAACTGCCTGCGGCTTTCCTGCTGGTATCAATTTTTATTTTCGGGAATACGCCGTTTACAGGGATTTTGCCGACCGTTGTCAATTTATCGTAATTTATAAATTTAAACGGCAATTCATAGTTCACCTGACCGCTCTTGCTCAAAGTATAAACCAGAGTCGCTGAAATTGTTTTCTTCGCGTTCCCGAAAACCTCGCTGTCAAGAATAAACAATAATGAATAAATCATTTTGGGATTAGTTTTGGTCAAGTGCCAGCGTTTGACATCAAAAGCACCGTTTCCGATTGCCAGAGCAACGCATTTGTATGCTTTATCTTTGAATTTTAATTCAAAATCATAAATACTGAGGCTTCGCCCTTTGTGCAGCGTAAAGGCGACTACAGCGTAAGCATAGTGCTTAAATTTGAAATCATAATCGTATTTGCCCATATTTCTGATGACAACTTTATTACGGCTGATTTCCGTTGATAAAATATCCCCCAGCCGGAACGGCAGCGTCGCGCTCAGTAATTTGCAACCCGAAGCGCATAAAAAAACAAATACCATTAATTTTAGTATATTCATAAATATATAACCTTAATTTTCAGTATACACATAAGAAATATAAACGAATTAAGGAAAAACTCAAGAACAATTGGCAATAGAGCGGCTAAAATAGTGTTTATTCATTTGACGAAAGCTTAAACAGGGCGTATTTTATTAACGAACCTTCGTGTAAATAAGCTGGAGAACAAATTTTGAATCCGCGTTTTCATAAAAGTGTATTGACAAAAGTCAAAAAAACTATAAATAAAGTGAGACAGGCTCAGGTCATTAAAAGCACTCAAGCTGATTATCTGGTTAAAATGAATATCGCGCCCCTGATGGGCCGACGCGATGCGGCCTATGACCGGGTAGAGGCCTTGCTCGTTGATAAACTCTTTACTTATTCGGATATTGACCGTAAAAAAAATTACGAAACAGCCGTAAAGCTTTTGCAAACAGTACTGAAGGACTCGCAGGACATTTTAATCGCACTGGATAAGGAAAAGCGTATTGAGCAGGAAAAAAGTTTTATTTGTTTTCTTGAGTTATTACACAGCATCATCCAGGCGGCAAGCAATCTGGTGGATTACGAATTGTCTTTGTACAACACCGAGAGTACGGTAAACAAGTTTTTAGGCAGTGTTGTCGAGGGGCAGTTGCGGGCGACAGATGATATTATCAGTGACAGCGAAATGACCATTGTCCAAAGCATCAACGAACTTTTTGAAATTACCCGCGATCAGCTCAATAAACTGCGCGAATACTCCCGCCGCAGCTTTACGCGCTACAACGGCGCCAAATACAAAAAATCATTCGTCGAATATAAGAAAATATTCGACGAAGCGGTTAATTAAATTTACCTTGCCTTGCGGTTGCCGAACACCCTGATCAATTTCACGCCGCATAGTATTTCGTGCAGTCCGCGATGGAAAATATATACAAATAAGGGAGAGAGGATAAAACAGACGGGATAAAGTAAAGTAAAAATAAAAGCCCGGAAAAAATATACTTCCGCGGTTTTTCTCTTACTGATGAATATTCCCCAGTACCACATGCCGAAAGTCTGCGAGTAATATCCGAGGCAAAAAGCATAAAAAAGTAAAATAACTATTGCCCAAACCGTAACGCAAACAGTCATTATACCAGTCAAATCCTTAGTGTTTATCCATCGCGCCGCGCCGACTTTTCCACTTAAACAAACATATTTCTGATTAGTTGTGGTGTCCACCCATATCGAACCGACCTGATAAGCGGCATCTTTGTCCGCAAGCGTGCAGGGCGGACAATCGGCGTTTAAATTATTTTCGTGCAATTTTTTGCGAATCGCCGCGTTCTTTTTCTTTTCCGCGTCTAACTTTTCCGCGAAAGATTTTTCAAACTTTTCCAGCTCCTCACCCTTTTTTCCCTTGCTGGCAGCCGCAAAACTTCTTTCCATTTCCAACCTTCGCTTTCTTTCAGCTCTTTTAACGGCAAGCATCATATTATCTTTTTCGGCAATTTCCTGTTTGGAATCATCCGTCATCGAAGCAGAAGAAGAATACGCGTGAAAGATGCCGGCGGCACAAATAAGCATTCCAATCAGCAGAATTAACATAAGGTCATACAAGCCTGCCATAAAACGCGGCATCATTTGCGCATATTGAGGAGCGCGTTTGTGTTCAAACCTGGAACTGTGCCGGGGGACGAATTTTGTTACCAGACGTTTTTTGATATTTTTAAGGATTGAACCTGACTTTTCCGTCATTGTCGCGGATTTTTGTATTCTGACCGCCTGTTCCGCGAGCCGTTCCGCTAAAAACGGTAAATCACCAACAGTCCGCCAGCTCACCACCAAAGAATTGCGGACCGGAGTTTCTGCCGTAATACGGTCTTCCTCAAGCCATTTGGCTAAAGTTTCCGCGTCAACAGAGCCATGCTCTTCGTTATTTGCGTCTTTAATAATATATTGCATTTATGTATCCCTGAATTCTTTATTTATATTAGCTTAATCCAAGACAGAGTTTTTTCAAATGGGACAGAAAAATAATTCAGAAACTATCGTTTCAACAAATAAGCTTTAGCCGTTTCGATGACATTGTCATGTCCTTCGCGCAAACAACTGATGCTTAAAATAACTTTTTCGTCGGGTTTTACTCCGCTGCCTTCAATCCCCCTGCCGTTGACGCGGGTAATATTGCCCGTAACTGTTTGCAGGCGAAAACCGCTGGGAAGCTTTAAAAATATTGACGGCAAACATTTACCGGAACTTGTTGTGCCGAAAATTTCAGCTCGTTTTGCGTCCTGCATGCCGGCGGCAAAAATTTCAGCGCAGCTGTAAGAATAATTGTCAATCAGAATTGCCACCGGGCCTTTAAAACATTCCGCTTGCGGAAAAGATTTCAGTTGCAGTGTTGTGCCGTTTATAACTAATTTGCCGAACGAAACAGTTTCCGGGCAGCACCAGGCCGCGAGCCAGGGAGGATACATTAACAAGCCGCCGATATTACCGCGCATATCTATGATTAAGGCCTTAACATTGCGGAGCTTGCCAATGACGGCTTTGCGAAAATGCTGCAGCATCGGCGTAGTAAACGCGGTAAATCGTACATAGCCGACTTCACCCGGCAAAACCGCCGCGTAAAAATTACTGTACAAACGAGGCAGCATCCCGATTTTGAACCATTTTTCGCCATTAAGCCGCCGGGTCAAAATAACCGTGCGTTTGACGTTCTCAGCGTTTGAAAACCTGATTGTTACTTTGCTTCCAGGCCGTCCTGACAATAATGCGCGCGCGATAATCGGCCAGCCTAAATACAGTTTTTTTTCAGGATACAGAACAATTCCGTTAATCGCCAGAATCACATCGCCCATTTTTATTCCGGCTTTCGCGGCAGGTGAATTTTTCCTGACCCGCGTAACGCAAATTAGTTTATTACTTTGTAATAAAGTAATTCCGACGTCCGCGGGAAGATCCGGCGGCGGGATAGTTTTTTCAGGTGGACGCCGTTTTTTGCTCCTGCCTTTGCGTGGAGCGGTATTCCGGCGGATAGTTGACAGTGCCTTGGAAATATTAACTTCATTCGGAGCCATGAGCACGATATGGCTTTGTCCTAAAGCCTGCAACAATTTGTTAATTTCTCCGGCAAGTTTCCGGTCATTAGCGCATTTTAAAATAGCGGGCTCAAACTTCTTGTAGAGTTTTTGATGTTTCTGCTTGAAATTACTGTTGAAATGACGACGGCTGACTTCGTTCCAAACTTCATTCAAAACTTGTCCGGCATGTTGACGCGTTTTCCCGGCGGAAAGATTTCCGCCGACAAGCAGGAACGAAATCAATAATAAAGCTATTCGCATTGGCTTCACTTATTTTCAGGAAATTTGAATTCAGAATCAGCAATCTCTTCGTTAACCTTAACAGAAATTATTTTGGCGGCCATTTTAATGCCCAGCATATTCATGTCCATAAGCATTGGGGTTTTTATTCCCTTAATGACTTTGTAGTCTGATAAATCAATAGACACTGAAATAACTCCCATATCCGTGAGTTGGTTTTCAATGCTGCGGCGAATTAAAAATTTATTATTATCAATAAACGCTTGCGTCGGAGGAACATTGAGTTCTTCAGGCAGAGTGCAAATTAATTTATAGCAGGAAAATTCACCAATTTTGTATAAATACGGATCAAGGGTAACTTTCTCATATATTTCAGCCGGAGTTAAAGCGGGATTCGCTTTCCTGCATTCAAATTTTGCAAAGGCAAGCAGGATACCGGTTTTCATTTGAATACCCAGCCCGGCAGTTTCTTTCCAGGCTTTTCCGCCGTCAAATACTTCTGTTAAAGTCGGCATCCCCGGTATTATAAATACAGTCTTCATTTTATCAGGAAATTTACAGGTGGCGGTTGCGTCCATTTTAATTTGCTGCATAGGTATTGTCATTTGCATTTTTATTATCATGGTTTTCCACGTTTTAGCTACATCTGCGGGGTCGACGGCTTTTTTCATTTTGTCCAGCAAAAGCTCTTGAGTCATGTTGTGTTTGGCGAGTTTTGAAATAACTGCCGCCTTGCTGACAGCGGGGTTCCGGGCGGCTGCGGTGAAGCAGAATACGGTTAATAAGACAACAAAAAACTTCAGCATTTTAATTTCTCTTTAAGTTTATTGATAATAAATGTGTTTGGAAATATACTTTTCATCCGGATAAAAGCAAATTCAATGATTGTAAAAACGGAATTATTGGTTATTTTAACAGAATGAAAAATAGAACAATTTTACTTGATAATATTCAGTCGCCGGCCGACTTGAAAAAGCTTTCAATTAAAGAGCTGCCGGCTTTAGCCGCGGAGATAAGGAAAGTCCTGATCGATACCGTTGCCGAAACGGGTGGTCATCTTGCCTCTAATCTGGGGGTGGTTGAACTTACTATTGCTTTGCATTATGTTTTCGACTGTCCAAAGGATAAGATGCTTTGGGATGTCGGGCATCAGGGTTATGTTCATAAATTGCTCACCGGCAGAAAAGATTTTTTCAAAACTTTGCGTGCTTATAAAGGCTGTTTAGGATTTTTGTCCCGCGATGAATCGGAATACGATTGTTTCGGGGCGGGACACGCCGGTACGGCTATTTCGGCGGCACTGGGGATGGCTGTAGCCGCGGAGCGCAAGGGCAGTGACGAAAAAGTTGTCGCAATTGTTGGAGACGGATCTTTGAATTGCGGTATCTCACTCGAAGGTTTAAACAATGTCAGCGCGAATACCCGCAAACTCATCATCATACTCAATGATAACAAAATGTCCATTTCGGAAAATGTCGGTGCGATTCCATCTTCTCTCAACCGCATTATTTCAGGACGCAGTTATAACCGCTTCAAGGCCTTAGCCAAGATGATGATACGCAAAATCCCGGCACATAATGATATCAGCAAAGCGATTCAAAGAGTCGAAGAGGCCACTAAAAGCATGTTTTTGCCTGGAGTTTTATTTGAAGAACTCGGTTTGCGTTATATCGGCCCTCTTGACGGGCATGATTTACCGAAGCTTATTCGGGCTCTGGATGTTTTGAAAGACCCGGCCCGGTCCTTACTTGTTCACGTCATTACCGAAAAGGGACGTGGTTATCAATTCGCCGAGGAAGCGCCCGAAAAATTTCATGGTTTGTCTTCCTTTGACCCCGTTACTGGTGAAAGTAACGGCAAAAGCGGTTTAACTTTTTCCGATGCTTTTGGCAAAACGATGATAGAATTGGCTAAGCGCGAGGAAGGCCTGGCGGTGATTAGCGCGGCGATGGCCAAAGGTATCGGTTTAACCGGTTTCAGCAAGCAGTTTCCGGATAAATTTTATGACGTTGGAATCGCGGAAGAACATGCGGTGGTATTCGCGGCGGGGCTGGCGGCGGCGGGACTGCGGCCGGTGGTAGCCTTGTATGCCACTTTCATGCAGCGTGCTCTGGATTGTGTTTTCCATGACGTTTGCCTGCAAAATCTGCCGGTAATATTTTGTCTCGACCGCGCGGGAATTGTCGAAGACGGCCCGACTCACCATGGCATCCATGACCTTGGATTTTTCCGCGGCCTGCCGAATTTGACCATCATGGCTCCCAAAGACGAGAATGAATTAAGGGAAATGATTTTCACCGCCTACGAACTTAAATCACCGGTAGTAATTCGTTATCCGCGTGGAGGTTCAAAGCAAATCCAAACGCTTTCGGATGCACCGCCTGTTTCACTGGACAGTGCCGGGGCGGAAATTTTACGCGAAGGCAAGGACGGCGCCATCTGGGCAATGGGCCCGGAAGTTTTTAACGCTCAGGATATTGCCGCTAAACTGGCTTCTCAAAATATTGAACTAACTATCGTAAATGTTCGTTTTCTGCGTCCATTCGATGCTGAATTGCTTAAAAAACACGCTGCTTCAATGCCGGTTTTCACCTTGGAAGATTGTCAAATAACCGGCGGATTAGCTTCGGAAGTGGATGAAGTATTAATTAATTGCGAGCATTATGGCGTGAAACATTTTGGCTGGCAATCGGAGATCATCCCCCACGGTACAACCCCAAAATTACGTGAACATCATGGCATGAACCTCGATAAAATAATGGAAATAATAACTGATACAGTCCAAAATTAACTGGCGGTGAAATATTCAGGCTAGCGGCGGTGTAGCCGTATGAAATTGATTCGAAGTCAGCTATTGCCTGTTTAAAATTATGTCCTTTCTCAAAGCAGATAATCCTTCATTTTTCGTGAAAACTCCCTGATGCGGCACTACGGTATTCTTGTCCGCAATACACATAGGCAATCGGTTCAAATGTAAATTCGTGCGAAATAGGATATTTCGCACGAGTCTTGAAAGGAGTTTGCAAAAATAAACCAAAAGAATTAAAAGCAATTAAGCAATATATGCTTAATCTTTTTGAGGGATATTCAGAAACAGGTCGTATAAAGGGCGATTGACGTAATAGTTGTGTTTGCCGACCTTGTTTTTCTCAACGATTCCTGACTTAGATAACTCATTCAAATATTTCATTGCGGTGATGCGTGAAACTCCTAAATCATTCTGAACCAGTTCGATTTTGGTATATGGATGACTGAAAAGATTGTTCAGGAGCTCGTGGCTGTAGATTTTAGGGTGCTCTGATTTTAAACGGTCCTTACATTCCTGCATCAGCTCTTTTATGTTTTTTATTATCCAAATGGTTTGTTTGGAAGTTTGCTCGACAGCCTCAAGCATATATAAAATCCATTGTTCCCAGGAATCATTTGTCCGTACTTCATTTAACAGAGTATAATACTGAGACTTATTACGTGTGATGTAACGGCTCAGATATAGTATTGGCAGTTTCTGCAAGTCTTTTAGTATCAGATAAAGAACATTGATTATTCTGCCCGTGCGACCGTTGCCGTCATAAAAAGGATGGATGCTTTCAAAACGGTGATGGATCACAGCCATTTTTATCAAAGGATCAATGTCAGACAGCGAATCATCGTTGATAAAATTTTCGAGACCTGGAGCGGCAGGAGTGCTAAAACCTTGTCCATAACTAAAATTTCCTTATGTAAAGATAATATCAAAAACTATACATGACCTTGCTTATATGTAAAGATAATGCCATTTTCTTTACTTGAAGATAATGAGTAATTTACTTGCGGCATTTTTCCAGTTCTTCGGCATCAGCTTTGTCTTTAAGACGTTCGGAACTTTTTTTGACTTGAATTAGGTCTGTTAAAGAAATTATTTTTACTGCAACATCTTCAATTTCTACATATTTCAGGTTGCTGAAAATAGTATCATTGTCGAGCCCCTTCAAGCTGGTCAAAAAATCTATTCTGTTCGGTTCAGACCCAATATGGATAGCAGCGGCTTCTTTCGTGAAATACTCCTTGGGGATTCCTGCCTTCCCAAATCCAAATTCTGACAGGGCTTCCATCATTTTGTCTGCATTTTCCTGGGACGGGTAAATTAAGAAATCAATATCCTGTGTGGTTCTAATATATCCATAAAAATTAACAGCAAAACCTCCAACTAAAGCATACTGAACATTATTCTTATGCAAAAGTTCTATTAAATCTTTCATGTCAGAGGATAAAAACATAATTATATTTACCAATTTAAGAGTTCGTAAGATACAACTTTTTTGATTTTTTCAGATGTCCAAGCTTTACCGAATGCCCGTTCCTGGAGGACTGCAAATTCCCGCATTCTTTGAGCTGGAGTCATAGAAGCTCTCCGAGAATATTCGGCTTTATTTTCTTCTTCAAAAGAGTTAAAAACTTGTATTTTAAGGTTTCTTTTCATAATTTTAATGTGTCTTCATGAATATGAATTATTAGGTTTGAATATAATCAACATTTATCTAAATATCTATAATCATTATTATACTATTACATTCAGGCTATTACAAATAGAAACCTTTATTTGCATAAAGCTTAAGGCGTAGAATTGCTAATAATAGCAACAAGCTATTTATTTTACTTGAGCCCGAGTATTTCTGCTGCGACATTATCTCCGTAGAGTGAAGCCGCGTGACAGTATTGCGTATGTCCGGAAAGTATTGAGAGAATAGTTGTCCCCAGGACATCCTTTACCTCAGGAGCATTATTGCTCTTTTAATTCTTTCCTGGAAAAATCTGTGCATGAACTGAGAATACTTGCGGTCACTGTCTGGGGAAAATATTTTGCTAAAATATGTGAAAGATGTATTCCCGTTTTGGAAAGAAAAATTGCGTTTAAGATAGAATCAGTCTTTGATGTTTTCGGATATGTCCTGCTTATCCCATCAATAACTACCAAAGCGCCAGTCTGACCAGGATGGCGGATGGCAAATTCATAGGCCGGAGGGCTTCCAGCGGAGGCTCCGGTAATTCCAATTTTATCAAAACCAAGATGTTCAATAAGTTCAGAAGCAACATCTGCCTGTTCCGCAAAGGTCGGACCGGTTGCAAGAGGAGTTTTTAAGTATCCGGGTCTGGAAATACTGATTAACTTGAAACCTGAATCGGCAAACACCTTGTACAACCTAGTACACTATACAGCTTAAATGTTCGCATTGTATATAAAAAATGTAGCTCACTTTGCGAAGGCTGAGACTGAGCACAGCGAAAGTCAAGCGTCTCGCTTGAATATCTTC
>VAOY01002395.1_pt1 | contig 11821 bp, 15 predicted proteins | sample 3393881 | NCBI WGS metagenome assembly VAOY01 (sample SAMN08290430, study PRJNA428436) | hydrothermal vent metagenome | isolation source: Deep-sea hydrothermal vent chimney | place: Indian Ocean: Southwest Indian Ridge
AACGATATTAAACTCCTGAAGGGCTTTGAAATAGTGATTGAGCCGGTAATATCTGATAAACCTGTGAGACCTAAAAAGGTGCTGAATGTGGCAATTGCAGGTATTACATCCCTATTTATAGGCATATTGCTTGCGTTCTTAAAAGAATGGGCTGAAAAACATGCAACTGAGACTGAATCTGAGTGACTTTCTTCAGAAAGACGAAAATGTTCTTTTTGCATTTGTTTTCGGTTCATGTGTAAAGGGCAGACAGCATAAACAGAGTGATATAGACATGGGGATATACTGTAAGAGACCTTTAGAGGGATTTGCAATACTTGAATAGTATTAATAAACTCTCGGATTTAACGGGCAGAGACGTTGATCTTGTAATTCTAAACAATGCCTCTGCCCTTTTAAGACATCAGGTCATGAAATACCGGGAACCCTTGATTATTAAAGACAGAAATGAGTATATACGCTTCAGAGAGAGAACCATCTCTGATTATGACGAGGCGTATATCTCAGGGATGAATGTATATGTTAGATAAGGTGCTGATTGAAAAGAAACTGAGATTGGCTTGATCGGAGCAAAGCGGAAACTATAAATTAATTACTGCCAGGGGGCGTAATGATGAGAAAAATTATTTACTTGCGCACATTGGTTATCCTGTTTGTTATTGCCCTGTTTAGTATTTCCCTGGCGTATGGTGGTACAAGTTACCATAAGCTGGATATTAACAGGGCTACAGTGAAGGAACTTGTCTCTGTGAAGGGCATTGGAAAAGCTAAAGCCAGGGCCGTCCTTCATTTTATCGGTGAGCGCAAGGTTATAACAGATTATGGATTCGCTGTCGGATGTAAAAGGCATAGGACCGAAAAATTTAAACAATTTAAAATAGAAACTTGAAGTAAAACTCCGTAAGGAGAATAGAACCTCCGGATGATTTCTTCGGAGTTGGGGGGGGGGGATACAGTAGGGTCGGCGATGCCGGAAAGGTTGATGCAGATGGTTGTGGTGAGGGGTTACGAGAGATAATTACGGATCGGTAGGAGTTGATGAAAGTGTAAAGGAGTTTGCATGATTCCTGCGGGATGTTGAACAAACGAAAAGGTGTTCAGTGTGAATTTAACATCTATCAGGGGAAATATCATTGAAACGTTAAAATCTTTGTCCATCCGGGTAAAGGCAGTCGCTGTTTATGGTTCGTGGTCAAGGGATGCCCAGACACCTGATTCGGATATTGACCTGATGATTACAGATAATATCAATCCTAAACGTTACAGGAGGGGAAAAGAGATTGCATGTATAAAAGAAACACTCCCAGGTGGTTTTTCATTTGATGTCTTGCTTCTAACATCACAGGAATATATGGCCAATTTTAGAAATCACAACCCTCTTATCTCTCTCAAATTTTTCGAGACTTTTAAGAGAAATTTCGCAAAATTAAGAGGACTTACAATTGATGGTTTCGTAAAAAGACCCTAATTGTCACCCTGAACTTGTTTCAGGGTCTCATAAGTCTTCGATTTATATATATTCTGAAGCAAGTTCAGAATGACAGAGTACAATATTCCTGACTTTTTACGAGGTCATCATAATTAAAAATGAAGGTTTGACCCCGACAGACTGCGTTTACTTTCTAAGGAACGCTTCAATAGACGAAAGTCATATAGTCTATTAAACGAGTAACTATGCAGGAGCCTTAGGCGGCGTAAGTAAATAACAGTAGCAATTTGTTGTTAGAGATACTCCTCATATTAAACGCAATAGGTTTCATGGCGAGTGGAATTAGATGATCAAGCCTAAAGCAAAGAAAGCATAAGTTGCTATCTTTATATATTTGCGCCGCCTTAGTCCGGGATTATCTTAAGGGGAGTACATGAAGCAAAAGAAAATGAAAAGAATGCTAATTTATCGTCTTGGAAGTCTGGGAGATACGATTATAGCTTTGCCATGTTTCCATTTAATTGCACATACGTTTCCGGATGCGAAGCGGTATCTTTTTGGTGATTTGATTGCAAATGTTAAAGCGTCTCATGACAGTGCTATTCTGTGTGATTCCGGCATAGTGCAGCACTATCTTTCCTACCCGGTAGGATTACGAAGCCCTGGAGAATTAGTTAAGTTACGCCGCAAAATAAAAGCTTTACAGCCAGATATTCTTATTTATCTTGCAGCGTCGAGGGGGAGAACAAAAGCAATTCGCGATGTCTTTTTTTCAAGTGGTGTGGAATAAAGAAAATCATTGGTGTTCCGTACACCACACTCCTACAAGAGAATCAATGGCTGGATGATAAACAATGTTATGAATATGAAGCTAACCGTCTGGCACGGTGCCTTACTGATTTGGGCTCTGCAAAATTAGATGATCCACAAAGTTGGAATCTCCATTTGACTTATGGTGAGAAAGAGCGTGCTCGGGAGGTGTTAGGTAATCTTGGAAAAAATATTCCTTTTATCGTCTGTAGCGTAGGGGCAAAAGTTGATGCTAAGAATTGGGGAATAGCAAACTGGGAGAATCTAACCGAACGATTGTCTCGTCGTTATAAAAGGTTTGCGCTGGTGTTTGTGGGTGCAAAAGACGAATATGATCTCTGTGAACAAGTCGGTCGAAGCTGGGCTGGGGAAAAATTAAACCTCAGCGGCAGGCTAACGCCAAGGGAAAGTTCTGCTGTCTTGGAAAAAGCTACTTTATTTATCGGACACGACAGTGGGCCTATGCATTTAGCTGCAGCGGTAGGAACACCCTGCGTTTGTATTTTTAGTGGTCGCAATAAACCTAAAGTGTGGTTTCCGTACGGTGATAACCATTGTGTGATTTACCACGAGGTTGGATGTAATGGATGCGGGCTCGATGTTTGTGAGCGGGAGGCTAAAAAATGCATTACCTCTATTACAACGGATGAGGTCTTGGATGAGGTAGCTAAAACGATGGGGTGCTTCTCTATAGAGAGGATGTTGTCGTGACAGTTATGGACAAAGGCAGTTCCGGCCGCCTTCGCACCCATCTCATCAAGGGCGCGGCGGGCAGCTTTCTCCTCCAGGTCGGGTTCGCGGGGCTTGCCTTCCTTAATGCCATAATCCTCGCCCGTATTTTGGGTGCGGAAGGCTACGGCGCATTTGCCAATGCCATGGCCTGGGTCAGTTTGCTGACCATACCCGCGACCTTTGGCTTTGGGATTCTGTTGGTACGCGATGCTGCCATCTATCGGTCGCAGGGAAAATGGGCGCTGCTGAAGGGGCTGTTGCGGTTTTCGGATCGGTTTGTGCTCGTGCTCTCGGTGGTACTGACGCTGATTGCCGCGGCTGTTGCCGGGTGGATGTTCTCGGCCCCGGATCAAACGATCCTGCGCCATACCGTCTGGATTGCTCTGCTGCTGTTGCCGGTGTTTGCATTGTACAATTTGCGGGAGGATACCACGCGCGGCCTGGAGTACGTCATCCGCGCGCGCCTGCCAGGCATGATCGTTCGGCCGGGGCTGCTGTTGTGCGGGATCGTTGCAATCTATCTTCTCTGTCCAAACCGCTTCAGCGCCCCGGTGGCGATGGCGGTGAATGTGGGTGCGGGGGTCGTTGCCCTTGGTCTGGGGATATTTTTTCTCAGAAAACTGCTTCCCGAAGAAGGCAAAGCTGCGACACCGGAATATACCCCACGCGCCTGGCTGAAAGCCGCCTTCCCCATGCTGGTCTATGGCGGCGCGCAGATTGTCCTTGGGCAAACTGATATTGTGATGCTGGGGGTGATGCGTGGCGCGAAAGATGCAGGGTTGTATGCGGTGGCGAATCGATTGGCCTTTTTGCTGGTGTATGTACTGATGGCTAGTGAAACAATTCTGGCGCCCATCATCTCCCGTCTTTATGCTAATAATGAAAAGGATCGATTACAGAAGATATTAACCCGAACAGTGCGATTGTCCTTATTGACGGCCTTACCCATCGGATTGTTGTTGATATTTAAAGGAGAAAACATTCTGCTTGTTTTCGGGCATGAATTTACAGCGGCTAAAACGGCACTCATAATCCTCGTCTGCGGACGTATTCTGGATATCGCTTTAGGTAGCGCTGCGCTCATGCTGCCAATGGTGAATCACCAACATATTGTAGCGGTTGTATTCACCACTATTGCAGTTACTAATATTGCACTCAACGCTCTTTTGATTCCTCGCTACGGTTTGAAGGGCGCAGCGCTCGCATCGGTAATTAGTCTGATCTTAGCCAAGTTGTTTCTCAGCATATATGCAGCAAAAAAGGTGGGGATAGATACCACGATTCGAGGGAATCATGTCCGTGTTAGCGCGGAATCTTCTGGTACATACTCATGACCTGCAAAACAGCAATGGAGATGGCATGAATCGACAATCCGATTATCGCACCCGCATCTACGAAAACTACGCCAGTAATTTCCAGGATGCACCGGAAACTTTTGACGAGGACGCTGCCTGGCATTGGAGGCGGGTGTACCGCCATTATCTGCGCGGGTGGCTATCGGAGGGCAAAGGGGCGAAGATTGTCGATCTCGCCTGTGGCGGCGGCGGCGGCGGCAAGCTGCTCTATTTTTTCAAACGCATGGGCTATACCAATATTACTGGTGTTGACATCAGCCCGGAACAGGTCAAGCTGGCCAGACAGGTAACGCCCAACGTGGATGAATCGGATGTGCTGAACTGGCTCGAAGCTCATCCGGCCAGCTTCGATCTCGTCACTGGTTTTGACCTCGTGGAGCACTTCCATAAAGACGAGGTGCTGCGTTTTCTGGATGCCTGCCATGCAGCCCTCAAGCCGGGCGGACGCATGATTCTGCAGACGCCCAATGCGGACAGCCCCTGGGGAATGTCCATGCGCTACGGTGATTTCACGCACGAGGTGGGCTTTAATCCTAACGCGCTGTCGCGCCTTCTCTCACTCACCGGCTTTCAGCGGATCGAATCCCGTGAAACCGGCCCGATCGCCATCGGACACAGCCTCAAATCCTCGGTCCGCTACTTTATATGGCAAACCATCCGCGCGGGCTTGAAGCTCTGGAATCTATCGGAAACCGGCGATGCCGGGAGCGGGGTGTTTACACGGGTGTTTTTGATTAAGGCTGAGAAGTGACCCTGATGGAACGCTCTACCCAGCAAGGGAAACTCGATTACCACACGACCCGAACCCTGGGCAAACCGGCGCTGGGTGGCCTGATCTGTGTAGTGCGCATGGTGAAGTGTCAGATGCACTATAAGGAAAGTAAAGAGGCGGTGTTCTGGAGCGATATCGTATGCAAACCTCTACGGGCTGGTGAGCCACATCATGCGGAGTTTACCCGCCGTGGCCGCGAGCTGGCATTGAAGAACGGCCGATACAATGAAGCGGTGATGGCGAAAATACTCGATGAGGCACAACGCGTTTTTCAGGAGAGCCGGTGAACCAGTCTGCATTCAAGCGATGGATATTACCATTAAGCGCGCGCAGAATGGTACTTTATCTCGGTGTACCTGTGCTTGTGGCTTTGGCGCTGCAGTTGGTAATGGGCGCGTCTTTTACCGTCGTCATATTGGCTGTGCTGATAGGGGCGGTTGGGTTACTGGCATTCATGAGTCTCGGCGCCTACAACGCGGGGGCATGGTTGGCGGTGTTTTACGTGCTGGGCAATGTGCTGGTGGCCATCTATGCCAAAACGCTCATGGGCCAGACATTAGATAGTCACCTGTATGTACCCGTGGATTCATTTTTGGTCCTGGCCGCCAGTAGTACGGCGTTGCTGGTGGCCTTGCTCATAGTACGTGTGATCAGGCTCGGTGCGCCTCTGCTCAGGCCCACGTCTGCGCCGCGCGAGCTGAGCTGGCTGTCCTGGGGCAGTTTTGCGCTGGGTGTGGTGTTCTGGTTCGCGAATCAGCATTTTCAGCAACCAAATGGCGGCGGCTTCGGCGGCTTGGCTATCTTCCGCGATTTGTTGCTGATGGCGGTTATTGCACGCACAGCGCTACTATTGAACGGCAGTGGTGATTGCCGAACGTTCGATGCTCGGCTGGGTCTGATTGTCACGGTCGGGGTGTTTCTTGGACTGTTGAGCAATTCCAAAACTCTTGCCGTCTTACCGGTGATGGCCTATTTTGCCACCGTGCTGTTTTACCGACGTGGATTGCCCGTGCGGCACATCGCAGCGCTAGCGGTTGGAACGGTGTTTTTTCTCTTGGTACTCGTGCCCATGGTCCAGGCTTGGCGCTATCTGGGCCAGCAAAAGATGGATGTGCCGCAGCGCATCGCTTTGATGGCCGAAGGTGCTGGGGCTGTGTTGGAAGGCGGCAATCTCAAGCGTTTCGTTTCACTGGGTGAGAGGCAGTTCCGCGGCTGGTATTATGACTATTTCGGCGGCAACGGCCGTGGCCAGCAGGTCTTGGGTCGTTATGCTTCGGTGCAGCAGATCGACCCGGTGATCGCGGAAGTCAACCGGCAGGGGGCAATTGGTGGGTCGGCGATTTGGCCAGCATTCACGCGACTGCTTCCGAGGTTAATTTATCCCGGCAAACCTATGTATATAGAGGACTATCATATCCTGGTCAATTTGCGCCTGATCAATCCCGCCGGTGGCAAGTATCCTACCCTGCCACTTGCGGGGCAGGCCTATGCCGGATACGGTGTGGCTGGCGTACTGATCATTCCCTTGTTTACGTTCTTATTCTTCTTGTTGGTATTTAAGAAAATAGGCTGGGATCTATACCGCAATGTCTATGCGATCTTCTTTTTTGTAGAATTTATTATTGTATATGCCGGGCAGGGGGACTTGGGGCAATATGTGGGATTTGCATTACGGGGTGTGCCACTCTTTTTCGTGGTCTTCTGGATGCTGAAACGAGGATCGAAATTGCGTTGGCACAGGGCAAGTACGCTGCGTGAACTGCCAATTTTGACGAGAGGAAATGATGGCATACACTAAGCAGAGCGTTCTTATTTATCGCCTCGGTTCCCTGGGCGACACTATCGTCTCCCTGCCAGCTTTACGACTTGTTCAGCGGGCATATCCTCAAGCTGAGCGCTGGATGTTGACCAATTTTAGCGTTAATAGCAAGGCGGCGCCGATGGCTCAGGTATTAGATGGCACAGGTCTGGTGCATGGCTATATCGAATATCCATTAGGCCTGCGTGATCCGCGCGCTTTATTGAGGCTGCGCCAAGAGATACGTCGATTGAACCCGGAAATTTTGGTCTATCTGGCCGCACCACGTGGACGATTGAAAGCCCTGCGTGATGTTGCATTCTTCCGCTCTTGTGGCATCCCACACCTGATCGGTGTGCCGTATTCGAAAGCGTATCAGAATCCATTGAAGTTAGCCCATGACCACTATGAATATGAGGGTGCACGCCTGCTGCGCTGCATCAAAACCTTGGGCCGGATTGACCTTGATTCCCCAACGGCATTCGATTTGTGCCTGAGTGATCAGGAGCGCCGTGCAGCACAAAGCGCGCTTGCGCCGCTTACGGGAGATCAACCGCTGATCGCAGCCAGCATCGGCGCAAAAGTAGACGTCAATGATTGGGGTAACGCCAATTGGTCTGCATTGTTTGCGCGGATTTCAGTATCGTATCCACGCGCCATGCTGGTCATGCTTGGTGTGGGTGACGAACGAGTGCGCAGCGACACATTGTTGCGCCATTGGCAGGGTGAGAAACTAAACCTTTGCGGTCGATTGAGCGTACACGAATCGGCAGCGGTTTTGGAGCAGGCATATCTGTTTATCGGCCACGACAGTGGCCCCATGCACATGGCCGCCGCGGTCGGCACGCCTTGCGTGGACATCTTCAGTTCGCACAATTTGCCGGGCGTGTGGTATCCCTACGGGCAGCGTCACCGCGTGCTCTATCAGCCCATGCCGTGTCAAGGCTGTGAATTGGATATTTGCAACGAAAGAAAGAAGGCCTGTATTCGTTCGATAACGGTCGACGAAGTATTTTCTACGTTAATGGATATTTTAAGTCATGTTCGAATCGAATGGTGAGACCTCTACCATGAATATCCTCCACATCACCCCCACTCATTACCCCGCTACCTACTGGGGTGGGCCGATTTTTTCGGTTTACCAGATGAATAACGCCCTGGCGCAGATCGCGAATGTACAATTAAAAGTTCTGACGACCGATTCGGCGGGGCCAAAGGTTTCCGACCATCTTTCTAACATTGAAAAGAATATGTCGTTTCCCTACGAAGTCATTTTTACCCGGCCAATGGCGGGCGCCTGTGTGTCAACCGGATTATTGAGGCAATTGCCGAAAAGTCTCCGTTGGGCGGATGCGGTGCATCTGACCGCAACATATTCGTTTTTGTCGGTGAAGCGATGAAGGTTTTGCATGTCATTGTAAGCTTGGCATCTCGTTATGGGGGGCCGGTTACCGTATTGAAGGATTTGGTAAAGGCACAGAAAATATCCGGCCTTGATGTGACCATATATACAACTAATATGGATTACCCGAAAGGATTTTACTGTACCCCGGGTGAGCGAACCCTTGATGCCACCAGTGATGCAACTGTCGTTTTTCATAAGGTGGATTTTTCAGCCTTAGCTTATTCTCATAGCCTTGCTCACCGCATTAAGACACAGGCGAGCAGCTATGACGTCATTCATATCCATGGTTTGTATCGTTTTCCTCCTACTTATACCGCGTATCAGGCGCGCAAACAGGGTGTGCCGTATATCATCATGCCACATGGGAGTCTTGATCCTTATCTATACAAGAGGAGCACGCGTGGCAGTGTGCTGCTCAAACGGATTTATGAGCGGGTGTTTGACATCCCCAATCTGAATCATGCCGGAGCGATTCATTATACTGCTGAAGAAGAACGTAAGAGGGCTTCATTTCTTGGCCTGAGAGCGCCATCGTTTGTGATACCTAACGGGATTGATTGGGGGCACTTCGAGAAATTGCCGGAGCGTGGTGCGGTTCGCACCAAGTTGGGGATTGGAGGCGAGCCGGTTGTGCTTTTTCTGGGGAGATTACACTTTAAAAAAGGGCTTGATCTGCTCATCCCGGCTTTTGATCGAGTGCAGCAGCATTATCCCGGAGCCACGCTTTTGATCGTGGGGCCGGATAATGACAACTATGGGGTGCAAGTGAGATCGTGGGTTCATGCACGCGGGCTTGACAGCAGTGTTCAATTCGTGGGGCATCTGGATAAGAGCGATGTGATTCAAGCTTATGTGGATGCGGATGTGTTTGTGTTGCCTTCCTACACCGAGAACTTTGGTATGACGGTGGTCGAGGCCATGGCTTGTGAACTGCCCGTGGTGATTTCCGATCAGGTCAACATCCATACCGAAGTGGCGGAATCGGGAGGCGGGGTGGTCACGCATTGCGATGCCAAAGAGCTGGCCGATGCACTCTTGGAAGTCCTTGGCAACGCTGACATGCGCAGAACTATGGGCCAGGCAGGGCGGCGCTTGGTAAAAGCGTATTATACCTGTCCCGCGATTGTCGATGCGCTGACACGAGAATATGAAAGAGCCATTGCGCGTACACGACAAGGGCAAAGGTCTGGAAGATGATTTGTAAAATCATTAAAGCGTTCAAGGTGATGTCATTACGTACAGGAGTATTCACGATGCTTCGGCACGGTGTTGCGGCTTCGGTGGAGCATAGAAATGTGTTGTCTGGCCTCGTATGCCGTACCGTGGTTGATATAGGTGCTAACCGGGGGCAGTTTGCACTGATTGCCCGCAAGTGTTTTCCAGATGCGCGCATTGATTCATTTGAGCCGCTATCCGAACCGGCAGATCGGTTTGAGAAAGTGTTTGCAGGGGATGGAAACACCTACCTGCACCGTCTGGCCATTGGCGCAACGGAGGGAGAAACCACGATTCATGTGTCACAGCGGGATGATTCATCCTCGCTGTTGCCTATTGGCAAGGGGCAAACGGCATTGTTCCCCGGTACCAGCGAGCGTGAGCAGCGAACGATACGGGTTGCGCCGCTGGATGCGGTATTGACGGTGCATGACATTCAGCATCCAGCTCTGTTGAAGCTGGATGTGCAGGGCTTTGAACTGGAGGCGCTACATGGTTGTGAAAGTCTGCTGGATCAGTTTCGTTATATTTATTGTGAGTGCTCATTCGTGGAACTCTATAAGTGGCAGGCATTGGCTCATGATGTCATAGATTATCTGCATCAACGCGAATTTATTCTTAAGGGGATTTATAATGTGTTTTATGACCATCGGGGATATGCTGTCCAGGGAGATTTTTTATTTGAGAGCAAAACATTATCCTAACAGACGGTTACAATAGTGTATATCCTTATCTACAGCATAAACTATGCCCCAGAACTTACTGGTACAGGCAAATATACAGGTGAACTGTGTGAATGGTTTGCTGAAAGAGGCCATAGGGTTGATGTTATTACAGCATTACCTTTTTATCCTCAATGGAAAATTTATGATGAGTATAAAGGAAAAAAATGGTATAAAGAAATCATAAAGGGAGTTAATGTTTATAGAGCACCCCTTTATGTTCCAGAAAATGTTACCGGGAAAACAAGGATTTTACATGAATTGTCTTTTAGTTTTAGTTCTCTGATTTACTGGGTGCACAAATTTTTTAAAAGATATGATGCAGTTATCGGAATATGCCCTCCTATGCAGATAGGTTTATTACCTTATATATATGGAACCTTTCACAAAAAAACATTTATATTTCATATTCAAGACCTACAAGTTGATGTAGCGAAAAAATTAGGGCTTATAAAAAATGAAAAATTTTTAAGCTTTTTAGCTAAGATCGAAAGGTTCTTACTAAAGAATGCAACGGTGGTTTCTACTATAAGTAAAGGCATGAAAGAAAATATGATATCGAAGGGAGTGAAAGGAGAAAATATATTTTTACTTCCTAACTGGGTTGATACAGAGTTTATAAAACCATTGCCGAAAGATCAGTCTTTAAGAAGAGAGTTTGGATTTAAGGATGATGATAAGATCATATTATACTCTGGTAATATGGGAGAAAAACAGGGACTTGAAATAGTTGTAAATGTTGCAGAATGTTTTAAGAGTAAAAAAAATATACATTTTGTTTTTGTAGGGGAAGGGGCTGCAAAAGAAAGACTAAAAAATATGGCAAAAGAGAAAGGATCAGGAAATGTCGGATTTTTTTCTTTACAGCCTTACGAAAAACTTCCCAACCTGATGGCAATGGCCGATTTGCATTTAGTTATACAAAAAAAATCGGCTTCTGATCTTGTAATGCCTTCAAAACTGACGGGTATTTTGTCGGCTGGAGGTGCTGCAATAGTTACAGCAGAAGAACGGACTTCTTTATATGATATTGTCGAGACGAATAAGATGGGGATTTTAATCGAATCCGAAAATGAAGAGATGTTATTTGAAGCTATTCATAAAAATATAAATAATAATCTGGAAGAAATCAAAGCGAATGCAAGAAGTTATGCAGAGAATTCCTTAAATAAGGATAAGATTCTTGAAAAATTTGAGACGATACTTTTTAAATTAATTCAAGCGGAAAGTTGAAGAATGGATATAGGGTTCACTTTAGTCAGAGAACAAAAAAACAATTCACCTATAGGCATATCTTTCTGTGAAGAACCCTGCGGCAGAGAGAGAGGACCTTCCAGGACTGCATCTGCATGCTATAGAAGAATAATCGCATAATTTGTTATAATGAGATAATCAGCCGGGAATAGATGTGGCTGATTATTTGCGAAACTTATTTGAAGGCGAAATCTATATTACAAGGAGGAAGAGGTGAGAGAGGGTATTCATCCAGACTACAAAGAGGCCAAGGTCGCTTGTGCCTGTGGCGAGACTTTTATAACGAGGTCGATTAAACCTGAAATCCATGTGGATATCTGTTCAAAATG
>VAOY01022128.1_pt1 | contig 11821 bp, 9 predicted proteins | sample 3393881 | NCBI WGS metagenome assembly VAOY01 (sample SAMN08290430, study PRJNA428436) | hydrothermal vent metagenome | isolation source: Deep-sea hydrothermal vent chimney | place: Indian Ocean: Southwest Indian Ridge
TAATTCTGATTTAATGTCGCCAGCCGGCAAGGGTGAAACTCGCCCAAATTCCAGAAAGAAAGAACTTTAATGTCTTTCCTGCCATTCATTCGGAATTGCTGCTGTTTACAAGTTAAATACAGACATGTTGTCGGGCGGGAAATTTGAAAACAGGGGGATGGCGCGATATATTGCTTGCCGGTTATCTGTAATGTTAACAATATTGGCGCTTTGATAAACGGGGCGCCGGGAATATGTAATTATGAAAATCGGTATAGTCGGCGGCGGGACCCTGGGAAAGTTTCTGGCGGTAACCTTCTGCAAAGACAATCATGATGTGGTGATTATTGACACCGTGGCGGAAACCCTGAACAGGCTTCGTGACAAACTTGACGTTATGACTGTCGTCGGCAACGGCGCGTGCTATGCCACTTTGAAAGAGGCGGGCATTGATAATGTAAAAATGTTCATTGCCGGCGGCAGCGACGACGCCACCAATATTCACGCCTGCCGGATTGCCCGGCACATGGGGGTTTCCAACATTATCTGCCGCTTGACCTCTCGGGAGTATTTTGACACGGAAGATGATTTCACGCCGGCGCAAACCGGAATCGACTACGTTGTGGTTCCGCAGGAGGAATGTGTCCATAAAATCGTTGACGTCATGGACAATTTTGCAACCCTCGAAAAAATCACCTTCAGTATCCCGGAAGCCCTGATTGCCGCCTTCAGCGTAGTTCCGGATTCTCCTTTGAACAATATGAAACTAATGGATTTTCCCGCTCCCGAACTGATTCGTTCGGTCCGTTTCGCGGCAGTCATCCGGGACGGGGAACTGATGGCGCCGCGCGGGGACACCGTAATTAGGGCGGGCGATGAAATTTACCTGGCCGGACTGCGCGGCAAGGTTGACGCCATGGTCAGCTGGGCCTATCCGCAGAAAAAGAAGATTCGCCGCATCGTTATCATCGGCGGCTCCAAAATCGGGGCGCAGCTGGCGTTTGAACTCTCCAGGCAGGGCTTCGATATCCGTTTAATCGAAAAAAATCATACTTTGGCCGAAAGTATCATGAATCAGATTAATACCAGAATGATGGTTATCAACGGCGACCCCGGCGAGAGCGATATTCTGGATGAAGCCGGAGTTTCCGCCTGTGACGTTTTTGTCGCGGCCGGCGAAAAAGACGAAAGCAATATCCTCAGTTGTATTCTGGCTAAACGCATGGGGGCGAAAAAGGCAATCGTCTTGACTAACAAGGAGGAATATGTGGATATCGTTCGGAAAATGGACTTTATCGACTGTGGTTTCAGCCGCTGGGTAGTGGCGGGTAATTCGATTCTCAGGCATGTTTCAGTAGTTAACCAGGTACACACCAGTGCCATCCTGCATCGAGCCGAGGCGGTAGTCTCTGAATTTAAAGTCAAAGAAAATTCCGCCGTTTGCGATAAGCAGATTGATCAATGTAAATTTCCGGATTCGGCCGTTCTGTCAATGGTTTTCAGGGATGACGAAGTGCTGACCCCCTACGGCGAACTGCCGCTTCGAGCCGGGGATCTGGTTACCGCCATCACCACCCATGAAACGGAGAAAACGCTCGCGGAACTCTTTAATTAACCCTCCGCCGGACATAAACTTATGAATATCCGTCAGGTTATAAATGTTATCGCCGCACTTACCGTTGTCATCGGACTGGCTATATTAACCGCCGTGCCCGTATCATGGTCAATGGGCGATCCTTCCCGGGTTACCGCTTTGCTGGCTCTTTCCGCCGGCATTCCCATCCTGACCGGGATCGTCATGTTCATACTGAGCAGAACCCGGAAGTACACTCTGGGCAAACGCGAAGGCTTCGGCATTGTTACTTTCGGCTGGACCGCCGCCGCGATTTTCGGCGCCCTGCCGTTTATGATTGTCGGCGATCTTTTCTGGTATGACGCATTTTTCGAGACTATGTCCGGATTTACCACTACCGGCGCCAGTGTCCTCGACAATACCCTGATGTTGACCACCGGCGAAACTTTACGGAAAGGCATTGCCGGCCTGCCTTACGGATTGCTCTACTGGCGCAGTTTGACCCACTGGCTGGGCGGTATGGGAATCGTCGTATTGTCCCTGGCAATCGTTCCTTTCCTCGGTTCCGGCGGCCAGGAACTCTACAATGCCGAGGTACCGGGGCCGACTTCCGACCAGTTGACCCCGAGAATCGCCAATTCCGCCAAAATTCTCTGGAGTGTGTATGTGCTGCTGTCGGTAGCGGAAACTTTACTGCTGTGGCGTTCGATGCCTTTATTCGACGCCTGGTGCCACAGCTGCGGAACTATGGCTACCGGCGGATTTTCCACTCAACAGTCGAGTATCGGCTTCTACAACAGTGTTTATGTTGACTGGGTAATAATATTTTTCATGTTTCTGGCCGGCAGTAACTTTATACTGCATTACCGTGCTTTGCGCGGCAAGCCCCTGCTGCATTTCAAAGATGAGGAATTCAGGTGGTATTTGTATATTACTTTGATTGCGACTTTAACAATCAGTGCGGTTCTGATGTTCGCCGGGGAACCGATTGTCAGCACGGCCGGGCTCAAAGTCGCGCCGGATGTTTTTGGAGCGCTCCGTTATTCCGCGTTCCAGGTGGTGTCAATCCTGACCACCACCGGGTTCTGCACCGCCAATTTCGCGATCTGGCCGGCCTATGCATGTCTGCTGCTGGTAATTCTGATGTTCATCGGCGGCTGCGGCGGTTCAACCGGCGGCGGCATGAAAGTGTCACGTTTCCTTTTGCTGCTTAAATACGGCGCGGCTCAGGTAAGACGCTGTCTTTTCCCGCGCGAAATATCCAATGTTCACCTCAACAACACCCGGCTCGGCAGCGAAACCCTGCACAAAGTGTTAACTTTCTTTTTCCTGTTCGTATCGTTATTCGTGATTTTCACACTGCTTTTGTCACTGTATCCGGGCTTCGACTACGAGACCGCGTCTTCGGCGGCGATCGCGTCATTGGGAAATATCGGCCCGGGACTCGGCAAAGTCGGGCCTTCATACACCTACGCATGGATGCAGCCGTCCGCCAAAATGATTCTTTCTCTGGCCATGCTGCTCGGCCGCCTTGAAGTCTATACCGTCCTGGTAGTGTTGCTGCCGACCTTCTGGAAAAGATAAAGGAAGTATGTTCGAGGAGAAAAATTTATCAGTCATTAGCTCAGGATGATTCATTTGCAATTTATTTGTTATGTGATTTGCAAAAAAAACTCCGGCTGTTAATTTAAATGCTGACGGTTTTTAATAATTTTAATTTTTATACAGGATACACATATGAGAGTTCTTGTTTGCGGCGGAGCCGGTTACATAGGCAGTGCGTGCAGTGAATACTTATTGGATCATGATTATGAAGTGAGTGTTTTTGACTCACTGCTTAACGGACATCGCGACGCGGTGGATGCCCGCGCTGAATTTATCAAGGGCGATCTCGACGACCGCGATTTCATTATTAAAGTTTGCGAAAAAGGTAATTTTGACGCGATCATGCACTTCGCGGCTTTTTCACTGGTCGGCGAATCCATGAAAGACCCTTCAAAGTACTTCCGCAACAACCTCGCCAACGGCATTAATCTCGCTGACGCCGCCGTCGCCGGAAAAGTCAAAACTATCGTTTTCTCCAGTACCGCGGCCACCTTCGGCGAACCGGAAGAAAGCCCGATTCGCGAAACTACTGCTCAAAATCCGATCAATCCTTACGGGGAATCAAAACTTTGTTTCGAAAAAGTCCTTAAATGGTACAGCAAAATCCACGGCATCAAATACGCGGCCCTGCGTTACTTTAACGCCGCCGGCGCTTCTGAAAACTTTGGCGAAGACCACAACCCTGAAACACACCTGATCCCGATCATCCTGCAAGTCGCTCAAGGCTCCCGTGATAAAATCATGATTTTCGGTGATGATTACAACACTCCGGACGGCACTTGCATACGCGACTATATCCACATTCTGGATTTGGCGCAGGCCCATATGCTCGCGCTTGACGCTCCCCGCAGCGGGCACTACAACCTCGGCACCGGCAATGGTTTAAGCGTAAAGGAAATCGTCGAAGCCGCCCGTCAGGTTACCGGGCATCCGGTTCCCGCCGAAATCGCGCCGCGGCGCAGCGGCGATCCTGACCGTTTAATCGCGTGTTCGGATCTTGCCCGGGAAGCGCTTGGCTGGAAACCGCGGTTCGAAAACGCTTATGACATTATATCTTCAGCGTGGAAATGGATTCAGAAAAATCCAAACGGCTACAACGATAAATAGTTATTTTTAGATAAACAATTAAACGAGAGGGAATCATGGGAAAAATTATTCTGTTATTATTCGTCATAGCCGCAACTTTCACCCTTACGGGTGCGGAAGGGAAAAAAGCTTTAGCGTTGCGCGAAAAGCTTGCCGGGCAGCTTTTGATCGACATGGGAATGAAAAAACAAATATCAGCGAGCTTCGCGGCGGTAAAAGAACTGCAGCGGCAAACTGTCGCCAGGATGCTCCAAAATGCCAAAGAAAGCAAAGAACTTACTGAATTTAAAGTTAAAATCTCCGCAATTTCCACGGAGCTGTCCTGGAAAAATGTCGAAGGAGTTTTCGTCGCGGTTTACGCGAAAGCTTATTCCGTCGATGAATTACAAAAGTTAAACGCGTTTTTCTCGTCTCCGGCAGGCAAAGCTTTCCTCGCTAAAATGCCTGAATTGCAGGGTCAATTAGTTCTGGTAATACAAAATCAAATAAAAAATACAAGCTTCAAAATACGCAAGATGGCGCACGAATTTATGAAAGGCCAAATGCTTAAAGGCCAAACTAAAATGCCGGAAAGCCTGAAAGCAAAAACCACAAGCAAATAATATTTTTTATTAATTTTAACTTGTTCTGCTTCTTGACTATTGAGTTTTGACAACTATTGTGATATATAGGGGGAATTAGTATTTTCCTTTGTAAAAAAATGTATTCGCACTGCGGGAAATAGAAAAATGACTGAAGGTTCCGAAACAAAAGAGTATAATAATAAAATACTGCGTTTACCCACGATTAAACGTTTACCTACATATTTGCATATCTTAAAACGTTTGAAGGCGGAAGGAGAGGAATACGTTTCCACAACAGCGTTGATCAACGAACTTGATTTTAAACCTATCCTGATCCGGAAAGATTTAGTGCTCATGGGTATACCGGGAAAACCCCGCACCGGATATTGCCTGAAGGATCTTATAGAAGCAATAGAAAGCTTTCTCGGCTGGAATAAAGTTGATAAGGCGTTTTTAATTGGAACCGGCGCGCTGGGATCCGCTCTGCTGGGACACAAGCCTTTTGAAGAAAACGGCTTGAAAATCATAGCCGGTTTTGATATTGACCCGGAACGGGTCGGTAAAGTGATTCACGGCAAAAAAATATTCCACCTGTCAAAACTGAAAGAATTAGTGCAGAGCATGGACGTAAAAGTCGGAATTATTACCGTTCCCTGGCAAGCCGCGCAGGAAGTCGCCGATGTCCTGATAAAAGCGGGAATATGGGGAATATGGAATTTTTCCATGGTGAAATTAAAAACTCCGCCTGAAGTTGTCTGCCATAATGAAAATCTCTCCGGCGGCCTGGCGGTTTTTTCCGTTAAATTACAACAAAGACGGGAAGAACTGCTGTAGGCACAGTTTCCACGATGAACGATCTCCATGTAAAAAACATGTAAGGCCGTTTTGTTTAATATTTAACCGCAACAGCAAAATTATCCGGTACTTTATGTTGAAAAATGAATTGCAGAAAATAATTGAATCAATAGTATGTGAGGAAAAAAGATACGGCAAAGACGCTTATAAATTTGTCAGTGCCGCGGTCAACTATACGGTCGCGGAGAAAAAGACCTATGGACACGTCAGCGCCCGCGAGCTCCTCACCGGCGTTTCTGAGTTCGCACTGAAGGAATATAGTATATTCTATGAGGATATTTTCAAATCCTGGGGCGTCAACACTGCCGGAGACATCGGCAATATCGTGTTTTTACTGATAAAGCAGAAGGCATTAGGCGCCAGTCCAAACGATTCCATTGAGGATTTCAATACGGATTTTGATCTGTTCGCGCTGGCGCGTTCAACAAAATCCGAACAGGGAGCACAAAAAATAAAGGTTCCGACAATTGACTAGACAAAACTCTAATCCGTTTAACGGCGATTATTTTTCCCGTGTCAATACTTTTTCGCTGGATAACGGCCTGCGTATTTTCGTCAATAACAAACACGACGCGCCTACGGTTTCGCTCCAGTGCTTCGTGGCTACCGGCAGCGTTCATGAAGCCGGCTTCCTGGGCTGCGGCCTGTCGCATTTCCTCGAACACATGCTGTTCCAGGGCTGCGAAGGCTACGGCGGACAGGCGGCGGCCGACACAGTTAATCGCCTGGGCGGCAGTGTAAACGCTTATACGACATACGATCACACCGTGTATTATTTGAATTTACCGTCCGGGCACACTGAAACCGGCATAGATATACTCGCCGGAATGCTTAGCGCTCCCGAATTTCCCGAAGCAAAATTTTTATCTGAAAAAGATGTAATCCTGCGCGAACGCGACATGGGGCGCGACCGTCCGGAATATATGCTGGGCGAAAAATTGTGGAAGACGGTTTTCCTGAAACACCCGGTGCGCCACCCGATTATCGGCTATCATGAGAAAATCGAACAAGTCAGCCGCGAGATAATGTTTCAATATTATCAGCGGCGTTATTCGCCTGAACGCACATTTTTCGTGATTTCCGGCGACGTCGAAACCCAAGCCGTGCTGGAAATGCTCGAAAAACGTCTTTCCTCCTGGCGGCACGGCAACATCTATGAAGCCCCGCTCCCCGAAGAGCCTCCGCAAATAGGATTACGCTCGAATAATTGTTTTTTCAAAGATCCCCTGGCAAGACTCGCGATCGCCTCCAGAATCCCGGCGGCGGCTCATCCGGACATCCCCGCGCTGGACTTGATCTCCGCGATACTCGGCCAGGGCAAAAGCGCCCGTTTGATCAAAACATTACAGCATGAAAAAGAATTAGCTCTCGGCGTGGGAGCATTTACCTACGCACCCAATTTCAGCGGGATTTCCGCGATTTCCGCCACCACAACTGCCGAAAAGCTCCCGGCACTGGAAACGGCTCTGCTTGATGAACTGCGGATACTTTGCAAAGACGGCGTTACAAGCGGGGAGCTTGAGCGCGAAAAAAACCAGCAAATGGCCGATTATATCCGGATTCTGAGGAGTAACAACGGTATCGCCGGCATTATCGGAGACGCCGTCCTGGCCTACGGCGACCCCGGAATGGCTGACCACTATATTCAATTGCTCAATCAGGTCAGCCGGGAAAATATCATAGAAACCGCCAATAAATATTTCGCTGAAACACAACTGAATGTTGTGCGGCAAATTTCTCCTGAAGACGCGGAAATAAAACATAAAAATAAACAAAAAACAAAACAAAAAAACGCGAAAAAATCTGTCTTGAAATCAAAAGCCAGACTGATAACTTTATCCGACAACAGTTTTCCATTAGTTGATATCTGCATAATATCGCTCGGCGGAAACATCGTCGAAACCCCGGAAAACGCGGGCATCTCACGGCTGACGGCAAAACTCCTGACTACCGGCACCCGAGACTGCGGTGAAGAAAAATTCAACGCGATCATCGATGATAACGCGATAGATTTCAGCATCAATGCCGGAACCAATACATTTTTCATAAAACTCAACTGTATGCGCGACAAACTCGATATCGCCGTAAAACTGCTTAATTCCGTACTCTCCGAACCGGCCTTCAAACAAAAACAATTCGCCCGTGAACAACACAATACTTTGCAAATGCTCAAAACCAGGGCCCAGGATCCGAGTGGCGCGGCAGTTGATAAAATGTACGAACTGCTTTACGCCGGGCATCCGCACGCCCTGCCCCGCGACGGAAACCTGAAGTCAATCAGTAAACTTACAAGCAAAAAACTGAAAGAATTCTACGGCAGACAATTTAACGCGGCGAAAACCATTATCGGCATCGCCGGCGATATCAGCACGAAAGACGCGCGAGCTGTTGCTGAAAGTATTGATAAAGCTATCCCATGGAACAGGAAAGCACCAGCAGAGCTGCCCGGAGCACCGGTATTCCCCAATAAAAACCGCAAAGCTGGAATTGAATTGCCGCGCGAACAAATCAAAGTTATTTACGCGGTTCCCACTTGCGATTATTTTTCCCCTGACCGCTTCGCTTTTGATATCCTGCAGCAAGCCCTCAATGGTTTATCCTCAAATCTGTTTAAAGATATTCGCGAAAGCAAAGGGCTGGCATACAGTACAGGCGCGATGTTCGGCAACGGGCTGTATCCCGGTTTTACCGCTTTTTACGCCGCCACAAGCAGCCGGTCGGTTCCACAAGTGATTGAGCTTTTGACCAAAGAACGCAAACGCCTTGCCGACAGCGGCCTGACCCGGGAGGAATTCGCTGCCGCCAAAGCCAGGGTACTGTTCAATTATTCATCATTAATGAGCAACAATAACGCCTTATTATTCAATTCCATGCTCGAAGAATTTTACGACAACGGTTATGAAAAACCGTGGCATATGCCGGAAATCATCCAAAATCTGACTTTGAAGCAGCTTAACGCCGTATTCAAAAAATACTTTTCCGCCGCAAAAGGAGTATATGTTACGGCTGGAGCATACAAAGTGAATAAAGAATCTTCCCCACAGGCGAATCTGTAGAAAATGTAGCACAAGCGTCTCGCTTGTGAATATTCTCAAGCGTCTCGCTTGAGCTGTATTTTACTTAATAAGAAAGGCGCCTGCGAAAATATCCGTGGATATTCCGGCAAGCGCCTCGAGGGGGATTCAATTAAAATCCAATTATTTCCCCGCCATCATGGCTTCGATGTCCGTCTTGACTTCGCCCGTAGGCTTGATGTCAAAATTATCAACCAGAACCTTGACGACGTTTGGAGAAAGAAATGCCGGAAGAGTCGGCCCAAGCCGAATGCCTTTTACGCCGAGATAAAGCAGTGCCAGCAATACGATGACCGCTTTCTGCTCGTACCAGCCAATGTCAAATGAAATCGGCAGCTCATTAATGTCTTCCAGTTCAAAGACTTCTTTCAATTTCAAGGCGATAAGCGCGAGCGAATAACAGTCATTGCATTGTCCGGCATCCAGAATACGCGGAATGCCGCCGATATCGCCAAGTTTCAGTTTATTATAGCGATATTTAGCGCAGCCCGCAGTCAAAATAATGGTGTCTTCGGGCAGTTGTCCGGCTACTTCAGTGAAATAGTCCCTGTCTCTATGACGTCCATCACAACCAGCCATAACAATAAAGCGTTTGACTGCGCCGGATTTAACCGCGGCAACAACTTTGTCCGCCAGGGCTAAAACCTGATTGTGAGCGAATCCGCCGACAATAGAACCGGTTTCGATTTCTGTTGGCGGCTGACAGGTTTGGGCCAGTGCGATGATTTCCCTGAAATCTTTAGTACCGCCTGCTTCACGGTCGGCAATGTGTGTTACTCCGGGATAACCCGCTGCTCCAGTGGTAAAGATTCTGTCTTTATAGTCATCTTTGACCGGCACAATACAGTTGGTCGTCATCAGAACAGGACCATTGAATGAAGTGAATTCCTCCCGTTGCTTCCACCAGGCATTACCATAGTTTCCAACCAGATTATCGTACTTCTTGAATGCCGGATAGTAGTTCGCCGGCAACATTTCGCAGTGAGTATAAACATCAACTCCAGTTCCTTCTGTCTGCTTGAGCAATTCTTCCATATCCTTGAGATCATGTCCGGAAATGAGAATACCAGGTTTGTTCCTGGTCCCGATATTGACTTCGGATATTTCAGGATTGCCGTAAGCTCCGGTATTAGCCGCGTCCAGCAGCGCCAGGGCGCTGACCCCGAACTCTCCGGCTTTAAGCACCAGGGCCACCAGCTCGTCGACCGACAAATCCTTGTCCAGAGCCGCGAGTCCTTCCACGAGGAAAGCATAAACGGCAGGATCTTCTTTGCCGAGTATTTCAGCGTGATGCGCGTAAGCGGCTATACCTTTCAAGCCGTAAGTAAGCAATGAACGCAATGAACGCAGGTCTTCGTTTTCTGTTGAGAGAACGCCCACACTGACGGCTTTCGCGGCGTATTCCGCCGGAGCGCCGTCCCAGGTGACGCAGTCCGGTAATGAACGGGTACAAGCCTTGCTTGCGTAATCACTGCACCTGATGCGGTTCCGCAAGGCTAATCCTTCGCTAATCAACGCTGTAACAGCCTCATTATCGAAGTTGGCGTTGGTGATGGTAACAAAAAGTGAACGGGTTATGAATTTGCCGATTTCCTTATCATCGGCTTTTTCGTTACACGCGGCAACCGCCGCGAGCCCTCTTAAAGTGAAGACCAGCAAATCCTGCAGATTAGCCGTATCTTCTTTTTTTCCACACATTCCTGCGACAGTACAAGCTGTATTTTTACAGGTTTCCTGACATTGATAACAAAACATACTCATGTTATTAGCTCCTTTTGAATGTTAAGTTATTTATTAGTTATCGATTTTGAGTGTGACCAATTCGGCATTTACACCTTTAATCAACTCAAGTTTACGTTTAAGTTCTTTAATCTGCGCGTCCTCTCCAACCAGTTCGCAAATGATCAATCCGTGTTCGGAACAATCTTCCTGGACTCCTTCATGCAGGCCTAACCTGGTTTTAATCAGGCATCCCCACGCGGTAAGGGTTTTCTGTACGCTTACTGCCGCGTCTTTACGATGGTCAACTAAAATCAATAATACATTTTTCATAATAATTTACTCCTTGATTATTTTATACGGGGTTTCCATGTTCATTTTTTCCGAATAAACCGAAATCTCCATCGCATTCCTCCGTGTTATTTAGTCGATTTTTTATTTTTAAGCGACTATCCCGCCGCTGAGTGATATGACATTCACGGTTGGAACCAAATTTTTCCCCGCCGCCTCCAAAGCCTTGCGCACGACCATTTCCGTGCCGCCGCAGCATGGAACTTCCATCCTGACAATGCTGACTGAATTGATGTCTTTCCGGCTGAATAATTCAGTCAATTTTTCCAGATAAACATCCATGGAATTATCCAGTTTCGGGCAGAATGTGATAACAATCCTGCCTTTCAGGTAATGCCGGTGAAAGTCTCCGAACGCGTAAGGTACGCAATCCGCCGATACCAGAAGGTCCGCATTGTCAAAATAAGCGGCCGCCGGATTTATCAGCTGCAGTTGAAGCGGCCATTGACGCAATTCAGATTCTACCGCTCCGGCGGCCGGGTTGGATTCAGCCGCCGCTTTGCGGCTCAGCAGTCCGGCCAAAGTCCCGGGGCAGCCGCCGCCGGATGACGCACAGCCGCCGCCCGTCAAATCCGGCACGTCAAGACCACTGCTCCGCAGGGTGTCAAGGGCAATCTGCAAAAGCTTAATCTCTTTATGATCCTTTAAATGCATCAAATGAGCCTTGATCGTGTTCGCGCCTTTGGGAATGATATTTTTGAGCATGACAGTTTTTTCATCATACGCTTCGGCTTCACGCTCAACAGTTTTTATCGCCCCCAGCGGGCATTCGCCGATGCAGGCTCCCAGTCCGTCGCAGAAAAGATCACTTATCAGGCGGGCCTTGCCGTCGATGACCTGTAACGCGCCTTCGGGACAATTGGGGATGCATTTGCCGCAGCCGTTGCACCTTTTTTCGTCTATTTGAATAATTTTTCTTTTATATGGATAGGACCGCCCATTACTGGGCGACCCTCCGACAGATCCCTGCGTGCGGTTTTCCCGCACAGGGCTCTTCGTTATTACTCGCTTGCGTA
>VAOY01003221.1_pt1 | contig 11809 bp, 12 predicted proteins | sample 3393881 | NCBI WGS metagenome assembly VAOY01 (sample SAMN08290430, study PRJNA428436) | hydrothermal vent metagenome | isolation source: Deep-sea hydrothermal vent chimney | place: Indian Ocean: Southwest Indian Ridge
AAGAGACATTTGTGGTGTTTTTGCACTACAAAGGGTCGACTCAAGTTGCAAAACTGGTAGGAATCAGTATAATTTCGCCAGTTTTCATACCCTGACAATTTGAACGTTCACAAGGTTAATAAAACGTGACTAATAAGTTAGCAAAGCCATATCGGCTTGCCGCATTTAAATTAATTTGTCTTCAGGGTATCGTAGCGCTTATCGCTGCAGTAATTGTTTTTGTAGGTTGGGGAGTCAATGCCGGCCAGTCAGCGCTTGCTGGCGGAGCTGTTGCACTACTCCCTAATTTTGTATTTGTCGTCTATGCATTTAGATATATGGGTGCTAGTCGAACAAATCAAGTGTATGCCTCGCTAAAGCGCGGCAACGGATTAAAATTTATGCTAACAATCGTTTTGTTTGCACTGATACTGAAGTCTTACACGGTCGTTTTATTACCGTTTTTCTGTGTTTATGTATTGGTGTTATTTAGCGGATTGTTTGCGCCCGTTTTTTTTAATCATTAACTTTTGGGATATAACATGGCTGCAGAAGAAGTAACTCTATCAAGCCATATTCAGCACCACTTAACTAACGCTAAGATGTGCTCGACCGACGCTGGTCTTGCCTTCAACAAAGCGTGTGCAGACAGTGGTTTCTGGACATGGAATATAGATACCCTTGCATGGTCAATCGGTTTAGGTCTTGTATTTTTATGGATCTTCCGTAGTGCCGCTAAAAAAGCAAATACCGGTGTACCTGGTAAATTTCAGTGCTTCATTGAAATGATCGTTGAGTTCGTTGGCGACAACGTACGTGACACATACCACGGTAAAAGCGCATTAATCGCTCCATTAGCTCTGACGATTTTCGTTTGGGTGTTCTTAATGAACTTAATGGACTTGATTCCGGTTGATTTCCTACCTGCATTCGCTGGCTTCGTTGGCGAGCAAGCATTTGGTATGGACCCTCACGACGTTTACATGAAGATTGTACCGACAACAGACATCAACATGACAGCTGCACTGGCTATTGGTGTATTTATTCTGATGATCGGTTACGCAATCAAAATCAAAGGGATTGGCGGATTCATAGCTGAATTAACGCTTCACCCGTTTAGCTCAAATAACAAGCTAGCGATGGTGTTCTTAATCCCATGTAACTTATTACTAGAAACAATCGCTTTAGTTGCTAAGCCATTCTCGTTAGCACTGCGTTTATTCGGTAACTTATATGCTGGTGAGTTGATTTTCATCTTGATCGGCGCAGTTGGTTTAATGCAACTACCGTTGCACTTTATTTGGGCTGTATTCCACATCTTAGTAATCGTATTACAAGCATTCGTATTCATGATGCTGACTATCGTTTACCTAAGCATGGCAAGCTCAGATAATCACTAATTTTTACACTTTTAAAATTTAATTTTAATTTACAATTGAAACTTTGGAGAAAAAAATGGAACTAGTATTAGGTCTTAAGTATATCGCTGTTGCTCTACTTATCGGCTTCGGTGCAATCGGTACTGCAATCGGCTTCGGTAATATGGGTGGTAAATTCCTAGAAGCTTGTGCACGTCAACCTGAGCTTGCACCTTCATTACAAGTTAAGATGTTCATCCTTGCTGGTCTAATCGATGCCGTAGCTATGATCGGTGTTGGTATCGCAATGGTATTGTTGTTCGTACTTTAATATTATTTTTTGAACAGCTTACTATTTTAAGGAGGAGCGGTCGTGAACTTAACAGCCACTCTTATCGGTGAATTAATTGCATTTACGGTTTTCGTACTTTTCTGTATGAAATACGTATGGCCACCACTAAATGGTGCAATTGAAGCTCGCCAGAAGAAAATCGAAGATGGTTTAGCTGCCTCTGATAGAGCCGAAAAAGACTTAGAACTTGCGCAAAAGAAAGCTGCTGAGCAGCTTAAAGAGGCAAAAGCTCAAGCGGCTGATATCATTGAACAAGCTAAAAAGCGTGCCACGCTAATCGTTGACGAAGAAACTGTTCGTGGTCAACAAGAGCGTGAAAAAATTATTGCTCAAGGGCACTCTGAAATCGAAGCAGAGCGTAACCGTGTAACAGAAGAACTACGTAAACAAGTAGCGACGCTGGCAGTGGTTGGTGCTGAGAAGATTTTAGAGCGCGAAATCAATCAAGCCGCACACAGTGACATCGTTGAAAAACTTGTCGCTGAGCTGTAATTAGGAGGGTATGAGCATGTCTGAATTGGCTACTATCGCTCGCCCATACGCTAAAGCGGCTTTTGAACTTGCCGTTGAAAAAGGCACTGTTGAAAGTTGGAACGACATGCTGTTCTTTGCTGGCCACGTTGCCAGCAATGAGCAAGCCGCTGCCGCGCTAGCTGGATTGCCTACTGCTACTGAACAAGCCGATCTGTTTATCAAGATCTGTGCAGAGCAGCTCAACGAACAAGGTCAGAACCTAATCAAGGTGATGGCTGAAAATGGACGTTTAGTTGCACTGCCTGCTGTTGCTGAGTTATTCGCTGAATTTAAAGCGGACTACGACAAAGAAATCGACGTCGATGTGGTTTCTGCAACACCGCTTGCTGCTGAGCAGCAAGCATCATTGGTAGCGGCACTTGAAAAACGTTTCGCACGCAAAGTTAAGCTGAATTGTAGTGAAGATACTACAGTTGTTGGCGGTCTTATCATTAAGGCGGGTGACACTGTAATTGACGGCTCTGTACGTGGCAAATTAGCCCGCTTAGCTACATCACTACAATCGTAATTGGGAAAAAGAGCATGCAACTTAATTCCACTGAAATTTCAGATCTGATCAAACAACGTATTGAGCAGTTCGAAGTTGTAAGTGAAGCTCGTAACGAAGGTACTATCGTATCTGTTACTGACGGTATCATCCGCATCCACGGTCTTGCTGACTGTATGCAAGGTGAGATGATTGAGCTTCCTGGCAACCGTTATGCTATCGCACTAAACCTTGAGCGTGACTCAGTAGGTGCAGTAGTAATGGGTCCTTACGCTGACCTTAAAGAAGGCGTAAAAGTTAAATCAACTGGTCGTATCCTAGAGGTTCCTGTTGGTCGTGGTCTACTTGGTCGTGTTGTTAACACACTAGGTGCACCTATCGATGGTAAAGGCGCTTTAGATAACGACGGTTTTGAACCTGTTGAGAAAATCGCACCAGGCGTTATCGAACGTCAATCAGTAGATGAGCCAGTACAAACTGGTTATAAATCTATCGATGCGATGATCCCAGTAGGTCGTGGTCAACGTGAGCTTGTGATCGGTGACCGCCAAACTGGTAAAACTGCATTAGCAATCGATGCTATCATCAACCAAAAAGGTACAGGCGTTAAGTGTGTGTACGTTGCCGTTGGTCAAAAAGCATCTACTATCGCTAACGTAGTACGTAAATTAGAAGAGCACGGTGCACTTGAAAACACGATTGTTGTTGTTGCATCTGCTTCTGAATCTGCGGCACTTCAGTACCTAGCACCATTCTCTGGTTGTACTATGGGTGAATACTTCCGTGACCGTGGTGAAGACGCGCTAATCGTATATGATGATTTATCTAAGCAAGCTGTTGCTTACCGTCAAATCTCATTACTACTTAAGCGTCCACCAGGCCGTGAAGCATACCCAGGTGACGTATTCTACCTTCACTCACGTCTTCTAGAGCGTGCATCACGTGTAAACGCTGATTACGTTGAGAAGTTCACGAATGGTGAAGTGAAAGGTAAAACAGGTTCATTGACGGCATTGCCAATCATTGAAACTCAAGGCGGCGACGTTTCTGCGTTCGTACCGACAAACGTTATCTCTATCACCGATGGTCAGATCTTCTTAGAAACTGACTTATTCAACTCAGGTATCCGTCCAGCTGTTAACGCTGGTATCTCGGTATCGCGTGTTGGTGGTGCAGCGCAAACTAAAATCGTTAAGAAACTAGGTGGTGGTATCCGTCTAGCGTTAGCTCAGTACCGTGAATTAGCTGCGTTCTCGCAGTTCGCGTCTGACCTTGACGATGCAACACGTGCTCAATTAGAGCATGGTGAGCGCGTAACAGAGCTAATGAAGCAGAAACAGTACGCACCAATGTCTGTTGCTGAAATGTCTCTGTCGCTATTTGCTGCAGAAAAAGGCTACCTAAAAGATATCGAAATCGCGAAAATCATGGATTTCGAAGCTGGCCTAATTTCTTACGCAAACAGCACATACGCAGAGCTAATGGCTCAAATCAATGAAACTGGTAACTACAACGCTGAGATTGAAGCTCAACTTAAAGAACTTCTAGAGAAGTTCAAGTCGACGCAAACTTGGTAATTTAGTTATGAATGGTGAGCTTTAGGCAACTAAAGCCCACCTGATTCGGAGAGAGAGTCATGGCCAGCGGAAAAGAGATTAAAAGCAAGATCGGGAGTATCAAGAATACTCAAAAGATCACCAGCGCAATGGAAATGGTTGCTGCGTCTAAAATGAAAAAAGCGCAGGAACGTGTGGCGTCAAGCCGTCCATACGCTGAAAACTTACGCCAAGTGATTGGTCGTGTTGCTCAAGCAAATCTTGATTTTACTCACCCTTTTCTAGAAGAGCGTGAAGTAAAACGAGTTGGTTATATTGTCATCTCTACTGACCGTGGTCTATGTGGTGGCTTGAACTCAAATGAGTTCAAAAAAGTTGCCCTAGACGTGAAAGCGTGGAAAGAAAAAGGCGTTGAAGCTGAATTTACTACTTTAGGTAGCAAAGCAGCTGGCTTTTTCCAACGTTTTGGCGGTAAGTTAGTCGCTAAAAAAGCGAACTTAGGAGATACACCTTCATTACAAGACGTGATTGGTCCTGTAAAGACAATGCTAGATGCATACTCTGAAGGTAAAATTGACCGCTTATACGTCGTATTTAACAAGTTCGTTAATACGATGAAGCAAGAGCCAACAATCGATCAGTTACTCCCTTTGCCAAAAGCTGAAGAAGAAGTATCTCAACATTCTTGGGATTACTTATATGAGCCAAACCCAGAAGCTATTTTAGAAGCTCTGTTAGTACGCTTTATTGAGTCTCAAGTATACCAAGGTGTAGTTGAGAACGCTGCCTCTGAACAGGCTGCCCGTATGGTTGCAATGAAAGCTGCAACTGATAACGCTGGCGACCTTATGGATGAGTTACAGCTTGTTTATAACAAGGCTCGTCAAGCTGCAATCACACAAGAAATCAGTGAGATTGTTGGCGGTTCGGCAGCAGTTTAACGCTTCGGCAAAGTTTAATGAGAGGAATAGACATGAGTTTAGGTAAGGTCGTCCAAATTATCGGCGCCGTTGTGGATATCGAATTTCCACAAGACAACGTGCCAGCCGTATATGACGCACTAAAAGTAACAGATGGCGACTTAGCGGGTTTAACTTTAGAAGTTCAACAACAGCTAGGTGGCGGTGTGGTACGTGGTATCGCACTTGGTACTACTGACGGTTTACGTCGTGGTACTGCAGTAGAAGGTACAGGTCAGCCAATCCACGTTCCAGTAGGTACGAAGACACTAGGTCGTATCATGGACGTATTAGGTAACCCTATTGATGAAGCTGGTCCAATTGGTGAAGAAGAGCGTATGTCTATTCACCGTGCAGCACCTTCTTATGAAGAACAATCAAGTTCAGTAGAACTTTTAGAGACGGGTATCAAGGTAATCGACCTTGTATGTCCATTCGCTAAAGGTGGTAAAGTTGGTCTATTCGGTGGTGCCGGTGTAGGTAAAACCGTAAACATGATGGAACTTATCCGTAACATCGCAATCGAGCACAGCGGTTACTCAGTATTCGCAGGTGTTGGTGAGCGTACTCGTGAGGGTAATGACTTCTACCATGAGATGAACGACTCAAACGTACTAGACAAAGTATCGCTAGTATACGGTCAGATGAATGAGCCACCGGGTAACCGTTTACGCGTAGCGTTAACAGGTCTTACTATGGCTGAGAAGTTCCGTGACGAAGGTCGTGACGTTCTTTTCTTCGTTGATAACATCTACCGTTATACTCTAGCGGGTACAGAAGTATCAGCACTTCTAGGTCGTATGCCTTCAGCAGTAGGTTACCAACCAACTCTTGCTGAAGAAATGGGTGTACTTCAAGAGCGTATCGCATCGACTAAGACGGGTTCAATCACTTCAATCCAAGCGGTATACGTACCTGCGGATGACTTAACTGACCCATCTCCAGCAACAACGTTTGCTCACTTAGATGCAACAGTAGTACTTTCTCGTGATATCGCTTCACTTGGTATCTACCCTGCGGTAGATCCACTTGATTCATCTTCACGTCAACTTGACCCATTAGTAATCGGTCAAGAGCACTACGATACAGCGCGTGGCGTTCAAACAGTTCTTCAACGTTATAAAGAACTTAAAGACATCATCGCAATCCTAGGTATGGACGAGCTTTCTGACGAAGATAAGCAAGTTGTATCTCGTGCACGTAAAATCCAGCGTTTCCTATCTCAGCCGTTCTTCGTTGCTGAGGTATTCACAGGCGCGCCTGGTAAATACGTGTCACTTAAAGACACAATTGCTGGCTTCAAAGGTATCTTAAACGGTGAGTTTGATGATATGCCAGAGCAAGCGTTCTACATGGTTGGCTCTATTGAAGAAGCTCAAGAAAAAGCCAAAAGCATGTAATTAGGAGGGTAGTATGGCGGCTATGACTGTACATCTTGACGTAGTAAGCGCAGAAGAGAGCTTGTTCTCTGGTCTGGTTGAATCGATTCAAGTGAGTGGTAGTGAAGGTGACCTTGGTGTTAACTATGGTCACGCTCCATTATTAACTGCCCTAAAACCTGGTATGGTACGTTTAGTTAAGCAATTTGGTCACGAAGACGTGATGTATATTGCTGGCGGCACGCTAGAAGTTCAACCGGATCGCATCACGATTCTTGCAGATACTGCAGTACGTGGTGAAGATCTAGACGAGCAAGCGGCTGAAAAAGCTAAACGTGATGCTGAAGAGCAAATGGCGAATACGTCAACTGCTGAGTTAGATTATCAACAAGCTGCAGTGCAACTTGCTGAAGCAATCGCTCAACTTCGCGTAATTCAACAATTACGTAAAAAGTAAGCCTACTTGGTTTTCAAAAAGCCCACTTCATGTGGGCTTTTTTGTGTCTAAGCATAAATTTTTCGTAAAGATGGTGTTATCACACTTATATCCTTCACCAAACCCCGATAGAATGTCCTGTATTAAAAGTAAGTGGGTTTTTCATTTAAGGTTCAGTCCTGAGCATTAGGATTGAGTATTTGCACATGAGGTGACTTACGTAACCTTGGGTAATTAATTACTTACTCCAATCAGTAAATAAAACAAAGAAAGAAGGATATTGTTTTAATGTCTCTGACAACCGTTATTCTTGCTGCGGGTAAAGGCACTCGTATGCGCTCAGCACTACCAAAGGTGTTACATAAAGTAGCTGGTAAACCTATGGTGCAACACGTGATTGATAATGCCACTGCCCTTGGTGCTCGTGAAACAAACCTTGTCTACGGTCATGGTCGTGATCAGCTACAAGCTGCCCTATCACACAATCAAGTAAACTGGGTATTACAAGAAGAGCAACTTGGTACTGGCCATGCGGTCGCTGTTGCTAAGCAGCACATTGCTGATGACGACACTGTGTTGATTCTTTATGGTGATGTGCCATTGACCAAACGTGCCACATTAGAAAAGCTACTTGCTGCGACCCCTAAAAATGGTCTTGCAGTATTAACGGTCACTCTAGACGACCCTTCTGGGTATGGCCGTATGCTTCGCGAAAATGGCAAGCTAGTCGGCATTATTGAACAAAAAGATGCTTCGCCTGAGCAACTCGCAATTAAAGAAATCAATACCGGTATTATGGCTGCCAATGGTGAGTTACTTAAACGTTGGTTAGGTAATCTATCTAACAATAATGCCCAAGGTGAGTACTACCTTACAGATATCGTTGCGATGGCACACAGTGAAGGTGTTGAAATTACTTCTGCACAGCCTGAGCACCCGATGGAAGTTGAAGGCGCTAACAATCGAGTGCAATTAGCGGCACTTGAGCGTGCCTATCAAGCATGGCGAGCAGAAGAACTAATGCTGAACGGCGCAACACTTGCTGATCCTGCTCGTATTGATGTGCGAGGTGAAGTAACAACAGGCGAAGATGTACTCATCGACGTTAATGTTATTTTCGAAGGTAAAGTAACATTAGGTAATAATGTTCAGGTTGGCCCTAACTGCGTACTTAAAGATTGCACTATTGGCGATAACGTCATTATTAAAGCTAATTCAATTGTTGAAGAGGCCACGGTTGCAGCTAAATGTACTTTAGGTCCTTATGCCCGCCTTCGCCCTGGTGCGATTATGGAAGAAGACTCACACATTGGTAACTTCGTTGAAATGAAAAAGACCCGCTTAGGTAAAGGGTCAAAAGCTAATCATCTTACTTATTTAGGCGATGCTGAGATCGGTGAAAAGGTCAATATTGGTGCGGGTACCATTACCTGTAACTATGATGGTGTAAATAAATCAAAAACCATCATCGGTGATAACGCCTTTATTGGGTCTAATTCATCACTTGTAGCTCCTGTCAATATTGGCTCAACAGCAACGGTTGGTGCTGGTTCAGTTATAACAAGTACAGTTGAAGACGAACAGCTTGCAGTAGCTCGTGGCAAACAACGTAACCTAACTGGTTGGAAGCGTCCAACTAAAAAGTAGGTGTAGAGTTCCTGTTTCAGACAGCGGGCTTTTTAGCCCGCCTTATTGTATTTTATTTTAAGTGTTTTAGAATAAATGCTATGGATTATATTTAAACAGTAAAGGATTTACTATGTCAGCTTATGCCCGCCGTGCTATAGAACAAAGACAACGCCTACAACAAATCAAAACTCTTTTAGCTAGTAATAGCCATACACTTATTCAAATGAATTCGGTAGAATTTATCGATTACATTATTTCTGTAAAATTAAAGGAAGGTAAGTCTCGCGCTGAAGTTATTGATTGGCTAGATAGCATTCTAATAAAACACAATTGTGTATCTAGCTTGTGGGAGAAAATAAAAGAACCATTGAAAACTGGTTCGGGTTTATACCCTATTTTTGATGATATTAAGTCGCTATCAATTCTAGCTGCTGCAATGCATAAGCAAGGTAATGTGTTTGGTAAGTTTAAAGTCAAAGTTTATAATGGTTCCCCCGCAATTTTAATAAGTTCTTATCCTAAGTTGCATGAACACCTCACCGGTACTCGTTATCTTGCCAGCAACCCAAAACTCATTACTATTGGTGTAGGTAAACTTGAAGCTGCCAAAGCAATGAAAGGTGGGTTTGTTGTTTCATTAATAATATCAGTAACATTTCACGCTACAGATCAACTGCTTAATGATCAAAAAACTTGGCATGATATGGTTGCAGGTATTGCTGTAGATATGGCTGTTGTAGGAGCTGCTATTGCAACGAGTGCTGCTATTATAGCCTTGGGAGGTACATTGGTAGCCGGTATTGCTGTATTTCCTTTAATTATTGTTGTTGCTGTAGGTGTTTTGTTCTCTTGGTTCTTTTCTGATACCTCTAGTTATGTAAATTTTTTATCTGAGCGTTTGCGGATAAGCGAAGAAAATATCCGAGCAGGTAAAATACGAGTTACTAACCAAATACAAAAAATTGAAAATGACTATAATGATAACCCTATAGATTTTTTGAAAAAAGTATTTGGGATTCCAACTATAAATAAGAGTCCTATTCGATGAAACTAATGGAATGGACAGACCTTGAAGCTAAATATGCACAAGCTCGTTCAAATGAAGCAACATCTAAAAAAATTTTACTCTTTATAATTACAGTCTTAATTATTTTGACAGTTACAGCTTCTTTATCTGAGTTTCAAGAACTCTTTTTTTATAATGATGATCATTTTTTTGTAAAAGAGAGTAGTAGTACAGTTCTACTTATCTTGTTATTGCCATTTTGGCTCTACTTTTGGATTGCAACTTTGCAGTTCTTATTAAATTATAGTTTTAAATTATCCATGACTCTAGCTATCAAAAGTGGTGTCTCAGGTTGCTTGCTTTTGATTATCGGGTTTTATCCCTTTAATTATTATGTTGAGACGACGCTTATCGACAAAGGGTATATCTATTGCAATTGGTTAACTGGTTCATCAGTTAGAGCCCCTGATATTTGGTTGAAAAATGAATATTTGTGCTTACAAGACGGCTCTGTCGTTTTGAGTGATGTGTATAAGTGGTTCGAAATACATAATGAGAAAGGCATTGAGCCAAAATTAGAAGAATTAGAAATTCTCATTCAAAAAGCCAGATCTGAAATAAATCGGTGAACTACCTAACAATAGCGCTAAAGATGAGCGTTAGGTTACTAATTTATAAAGAAAGCGAGTTTATACTCGCTTTTTTTGTGGCTGATTTATTCTCATAAAAGTGCCATATAGCTGTAATGCCTGCGTGTTGTAATTGGGTCAATACAATACGAAGGAAAAATAATAATGTTAAAAAGATCAATTATTGCGCTATCACTTTTAACCACTCTTACTGGCTGCTCATTAGACGGTGACGACGGCAAAGACGGTCTACAAGGTTCAGCAGGTCAAGACGGAGCAAATGGCGAAGATGCAAATTCTACTTTAACTATAAATCTTATTGGGCGTGCGGTGCTTAACGCAGAAAGTCCTGAAGGGGCAGCAGAGATTGTCGCTTATCAAACTTCTAAACAACGAATTTTTGCTATTAATAGTTCCGGTGATTCTGCCGTTGTGAATATCATAAAAGCCGATAGTTTTGACCCTGCTGCTTTAGTAAAAGATAATGAAGGGGTTATAAACGGCACTAATTTAACCTCAGAGATGACCCTTGCACTGAATGAACACAGTGCTGGCGATGCAAACAGTATCGCTATTGATGCTAATAATGAACTTTTAGCCGTCGCAATGGCTGCAAGTAATACCGGTGATGCAGGTTTAATCGCATTTTATGATATCAGCGGTGATCAGCCTCAGTTTATTAAAAATGTCACGGTAGGCGCTCTGCCCGACATGGTGACGTTTAGCCATGACGGCAAAAAAGTATTGGTTGCAAATGAAGGTGAACCTAATGGTGATTACAGTATTGACCCTGAAGGCTCTATCAGCATTATTAATATCAATGACGGTGTAATTGCAGATACCGCTATTAGCATTACTTTTTCAGCTTATAACGATAAACAAGCAGAGCTTGAAGAGCAAGGGGTTGTATTTGCTAACCCGACAGGTCGAACAATCAACGGTAACTTGATTAATACAACCGTAGCTATGGATTTAGAACCTGAATACATCAGCATTTCGAAAGACAATAAGTTTGCCTACGTGTCACTACAAGAAAATAACGCCCTTGCAATCGTTAACCTTGAAGATAATAGCCTCGAGCTTAAAGGCTTAGGTTTTAAGGATTGGTCTAATTTACTTTTTGATGCATCAGATAAAGACGGTGGCGTTAATTTTAAATCGTACCCTGGTCTCTATGGCATGTATCAACCAGATACTATTTCAAGCTTCACCTGGAAAGGTGCTAACTTTATTGTCACAGCGAACGAAGGTGATGCACGAGAATACTTCTTTGATACAACCGACGAAGCTGATTGTTTAGCAAAAGGTGGTCTTGATTACGATGAAGATGATGGTTGTTTATCCTATATAGATGAAACCAGAGCTAAAGACTTAACACTGGCAAGCAATTTTGATTACCTGAACAATGACAACAGTGATATTGGCCGTTTAAAAGTGACCACTGTTAAAGGTGATGAAGATAATAATGGCGAATATGAATCACTCTATGCATATGGTGCCCGCTC
>VAOY01029719.1_pt1 | contig 11756 bp, 9 predicted proteins | sample 3393881 | NCBI WGS metagenome assembly VAOY01 (sample SAMN08290430, study PRJNA428436) | hydrothermal vent metagenome | isolation source: Deep-sea hydrothermal vent chimney | place: Indian Ocean: Southwest Indian Ridge
GCAATTCTCAAAAGTTATCACCTGACTAAGTTTTTTCTTATGGATTTATAAAATATTGGGAGTCGTGTAACATGGAGTGTATGAATCTATAATAAATTATAATAAATTATGACAAATAACACAGGAGAAGGCATGTTTGTGGTCTCAGGTTATTTAGTATGTGGTGAATAAATCAGGCCTGAGAAGAAAGTTTTAAATAGCTGTACACAGAGAGCTTATTTTAACCAGAATGTAAAGATGGACGAGTGTTGCAGGGTTGTTGGATAGGGTGACTTTGCATATTGTACAATTTGATATATAATGTGCATGGATATTGCAGGGCTACTTTTCCGGCGCTCTTGGATTAAAGGTATATATCTCATTATCTCATTGGCGATTTTATCTCATGAGAAGTGGGTTGAAATGATTGGGGCACAACCTTCAGAAAGGTTGATCATCATAACGCAGTATTACCTGTCGGCAATACTGCATTTATTCCACAGGAAAGTGAATTGAAATGATCGGGGCAATTAAGGATATTGGGGAATATGTGAAATTATGTTGAAAGATATTAAACAACTTACAGAATTATATTTAGAGAAAGAAGGAACGTTATCCCCTGAAAAACCTTGGGATGTGTTTCACGATGAAATGACTAAAAAGGCTTCGTTAGAGAATGTTAAAGTGCTCACAGATGCGGTCCCAAAGAAATGTAAATATGCTTTATTTATCAATGTTGACATTAATGCAAAGGAGTGTGAAGTTGAAGATTATGTTGAAATTGATGCAATTGAAAATTGGTCGGGTCATTTGTTTTGGCAAGGTTCAGGTGGGGCAAAGAGTGACAAAATTAGAAATACACCTCATAAAATATATTTTAAGAAAGGAGATTTTTCTACAGATAAACTTATTGCCCCACTCGAAACGATATTAGATGATTATTGTATAATTCATGAGGAAATTCAAGAGGGTGGAAAAAAGAAAAAGATATCTGAAAAAACCGGACCTTTATTTTGGGATAAAGAGAGGAAAGACGAAAGAAAACTGCTTGAAAATATAATCAAGATTTTAAATAACAACAAAAACAAGATAGATAAAAAGGTTAAAGGTTATGAAAATGATGATGAAAAAATACCTGCTAAATTTCCTCCGTTAAACTCTGGTGAATCTGTTTTTGTTGGTTTGACTATTAACAACAAGCCCATTGGAGAATATGAATTATTTCGACGTTATTTGTTGTTTGTGAGAACTCGTGCAGGGATACAAAACGGCAATGGTAAGTTTAAACATAGAATTACCTCGGATGTAATTAAAGAATTAACTGGTATTTGTCCGTCTTGTCATAGAGAAAAGCCCCTTTTAGACCAATGGACTACGCCAGCAGAACTATCTTTTTATCAAACAACAGATAAGAGCCGTTTATCGTATGGATATGCATCTGTTGCTTCTTTTCGTTTATGCCAGAGCTGTTCTGATATATTATATATTTTTAAACAGCAGCTTCTGCCATTATTAAGAAAGTGGCTGGGGGGTGATGAGTGTTTGGTATTGCCATCAATCAAATTGATACCTAAGGACAATAAAGAGAAATTAAGATTGTATGCAAACTTGAAAAATTTATGGGATTCTTCTAAAAAAGAAGAGGGTTCTGCAGAAGAGCGATTGGTTTACAGACTTGGAAAATTGCCATCCTACGCTACAGTAACTTTTGCATTTGGAGATGCAATTACAAGAAAAGGTGACTCAAATAATGTAAGAAGACTCGATAAAATTAATGTAATCTTTCCCGATGTTTTACCGAGTAGACTCTCTAAAATCGCTGATAAGATACGAGACACAAATAAACAATTAGACGAAATGTGGAATTTAACTGGTAGAACTGGTAGGGGATGGCAATGTTCTGGGAAGATCCAAGACGATTTTTATATATTAAAGCAAATTTTTTATCCTTCGTGGGAAGAACAAAAGAAAAAGAAAAGCAAGACTAGACCAGAAGTAGAGAGATATTTAAGGGCAATATTTTATGGACAGGAGATTCTTTGTGAGGAGATTGCAGAAGATTGTTTCAGTAACTTAATATATGCTATAAAAACAACTCGCAATGCAAAAGAAGATGATAAAAAGGATGCTCGTAATTATATTGGTAATCTCTTGTCTTTATTCGTCTTTTTAGATCAACTAAAGAAAACTGATAACCAAACCAAAAAGGAGGTGAAAGTTATGTCTGAAAACGTGCAGTTTAAATTCAACGCCATGCCGGGTTTAGGTAAGTTTGTTGAAATGCATCCATTATTCAAGAACAGTCAATATCTTGCTCCGTTCTATGTGGGATGTCTATTTTCATACGCAGAAAATTTGCAGAAAGAAAACAGCAGGCTTGCGGCGTATAATTGGCTGGGAACTATGTCTTTGACTTATGAAGACATTTTGGAGGATATTTACCCCAAAGTTTTGAATTATATCACAAATAAAGAAAAAATTGTTTCAAATCAGAGACTTCAGGAGCTTATGAAAGCTATTGCCTACTTTGATAAAGGAAAATGTGACAATGACAGAATGGCTATTGTTGCTTTTTGCCATGGCTGGGCAGTAGGTAGAGATTTTATTTACAAGAAAAAGGAGAAAATACAAACAACTAATCAAAAATTAGTAAGAGAAGGAGGAAAAAGCAATGAGTGACGTAATCTTAACTAATAGACACGAGACCCTATTTTTATGGGATGTTAGGAAGAGTAATCCAAATGGCGACCCGAGTGGAAATGAACCAAGAATTGATAGGTACACAAAAAAATGTGATGTAACAGATGTTTGTATTAAAAGGTCAATAAGAAATTTCATCGCGACTAAATATGGACTAAATACCATTCTTGTTACTAAACTTGGGGAAGAAGCCTCAGAGACCGTAACATTAACCGATAGAATTTCAAAGTATCTATTCGGTACTGATGAACAAACCAAAAAAACCAAGGAGATTGTTGAAAAACGTATGGAGGGTAATTTGGACAAAACAAAAGACCCTTATAAATCTTTTATTGAAAAGCCTTTATCCACAAATTTAAAAACAATGATAAGTTCTAAGAAAGAAGATAAAAATAACTTGAAAAAAATAGTAATCAATAATGATATCGACATTGAAACACTTCAAACTGGAATTGTAAAAGATTTAAGGGCCTATCTTTGCGGTGCGTTTTTAGATTTACGAAATTTTGGAAGTGTGCTTGCTTTAGAAGGTAACTTAAAAGCATTAGGTGGACCTATCACAGGACCAATTCAAATAGAAATTGGAACATCGTTACATCGCGTAGTTCAGTCTAACAAACAGATAACAAGTGTTATGGGGAGCAAAGAGGAAAAAGAAGCAGGGATTATAGGAGACACCCACTGTATTGAATATGGGCTTTTTGTCACGAGTGCAATAGCCAATGAAAATGCGGCCAAATTTACTGGGCTTACTAATGGCGACCATAACCTTTTTTTAAAAGCATTGTGGCGTGGCACACGTGATAGACATACACGCAGTAAAAATCAGGTCCCAAGATTATTGATAGACATTGAGTACAATAAACCTTTTCATTTCGGAGACCTTGTAAACAGCGCTGAATTAAAGCCAGTTGAAAGAAATGGAAAGCCTATCGAAGAGGAAGCTTATCGGAGCATTGATGATTTTACCTTGGATTTGTCAAAGTTTTATAAAAAAGTTGAAACCAAGAAAGAAGTTATAAAATCAATCAAATTTGCCTCTAATGAGCTAATAACATTTGAGCAATTTAAACAAGGGTTGCATGATGATTTAAAGGGAACAGTCACTGAAATTACAGATATTGATTTTGATTAGTGGTGGCAGGATGAAAATCTTATCTTTTATGATGCAAGGTCGGTTTGCACATTTTTGTGCTCCATATACAAATGTTTATCGACTAACTCAACCCTGCCCCACAAAAACCGCGATTATGGGTTTTGTAGGTTCTGTTTTAGGTATCGAAAAAGATGACCTGAGTCTTTACAAAAAAATCCAATGTGGCGTAGAGATATGTAATGAATATCGCACAATATCCATGCCTTATTTGGCGAGGCAAGGGTTCCCGGGAAACTCTGCAAATAAAAAATCTTCAAGAACTTCTGTAGAAATAGTAGTGAAACCAAAATATAAAATATATGTTCTTGGAGATAGGGAATCACTCTTAGAAATTCAAGCATTGTTGTCATGTCAGGAACCAGTGTACACACCATATCTCGGATTAGCACAATTTATTGCAAGCACAAATTTTGAAGTAAGTGATATAACTGATGCCGATTATGTCGAAGAAGGCACTGATGTAAATGTAAATGGAGCTTTCATTCGATGTGTGCATGGCGAGTTGGATTTTTCCCGATTAACCTCAGATTCAATCAGGTTAACTGAATTTCAAGGAATTAAAGGGATTTCATCACAACGCAACTTCAAGCATGGTGTTTTCACAATCAACCTTGATGCAGGGACCATCCCTCTAAAAAATGTACGACAAGTAGTAAAAATCTCGGAGTGGGATAAATATGTGCCAATTTTCTGATATTAAGTCGCATCCTGATCTACCACTTGAAAGTCATTTATCTCAAGTTGCAGATATAGCGATAACCCTTTTGGAAAATAAAGAGGTGGACTTTTATAAACTCGGGATATCCAAAATACATATTAAAGAACTTATTAAAAGAACTGGACTCCTTCACGATGTTGGAAAAGCTACGCAATATTTTCAGGATAGATTATCAACTGGAAAGAAAGGTCCAAACGGTGAACATCAACATACAGGATTATCGACTATCCTCGCTTATAAGCCCATCATAGATTATTGCAGGGAAAATAATCTTGAGGATTACATTGCTTTAGCTCCCATAATTGCGATTAACTCTCATCATTCGGAGTTTTCTAAATCCTTGCCAAATGATAGGGTGGTGATGGAATTACGCATAAAATCGTTTTATGAAGAGATTTTAGAACTATCTGAATTAAAAGAAATTGGATTGTCTACTAATAATTATCCACCTAATTCATTAGATGTCGATTGTAGGATTGAAGATTTGTTATCTGATCTTGATAGTTGTTCAACAGATCAAAAAATCAGGTTTCGTTTATTGACCCTTTTTATATATTCACTGCTTCTGGAAGCTGATAAAGCATATTTGGCAGTTAAAGACAAAGTACTCTACAAAAGAAAGACTATGCCTATCAATTCAGATACAATTGATGTCTATAAGACAAGAAAATTTAAAGATAAAAAGGCAAACATAAATGCTGATAGGGAAAGAGCCTACACTGAGATAATAGCAGGATTGGATAATATTGATTTAGATAATCATACATATTCCCTTACTCTACCAACTGGAATGGGAAAAACATTATTGGCCGCTTCTTGGGCAATAAAACTACGAAAAAAAATAAAGGACGACTTAGGCTTTACTCCTCAAATTATTGTTGCCTTGCCATTCCTCTCAATAATCGACCAGACGGCAAAGGAATATGAGAAATTCCTTAATGATCCTAACGAAGAATTATTTCTAAAAACTCATTCCCTTTCATCATTTGAATTTAGAGGGTGTAATTCTAATACCGGAGATGAAGTAGAATTTGAGCCCAATGTGGCTGAGTTTTTTATTAATATCTGGAAGTCCCAAATAATAATGACTACTTTTGACCAGTTATTATATACCTTTTTTAGTTTCAAACCCAAACACCTGATGCGGTTTCATAATCTTTTTAACAGCATAATTATTATGGATGAGATACAGGCTCTACCGCCCCATCTTTGGGACCCGTTTAATACTTTTATTGAGCATATCACCAAGATAGGTAAAAGTTATTTACTTGTTATGTCTGCAACTCAACCCCGCTTTTTGGAAGATGCCAAAGAATTAGTTCCAACAATCAAAGAAGGTAACAAAGAGAAAGGTCCTGAAAGATATTTTGAGAAGTTATCACGCTATAAGTTATTATTGGACTATAGAAAAGATAGAGAAGTTAAAACTCTTGATGATTTTATCACGGAGATGAAAGAGGGACTTCCTGATATAAATGAAGAAAAAATCATGATAGTTCTCAATACTAGGGATTCTGCCAAGAGAGTTTATAAAGAGCTCAAAAGCGTTGCTGATGATAGAGAAACATATTTTCTTTCTTCGTATGTTATACCAAAAGAAAGATTAGAAAGAATTGAGAAAATTAGAAGTTCAAAGCGTGCGTTGGTTATTACCACCCAATGTATTGAAGCTGGTGTAGACATTGATATGGACTATGTAATTCGAGATTTTGGACCTTTGGATTCAATTATTCAGATTGCTGGACGGTGTAACAGAGAGGGAGAAAAAGGCACAAAGATAGTTAAGATTGTTAAGTTACGCGACCCTCCAGATGCAGATAGTAGCTTTTGTCCAACTGGCCAATTTAACAGAATGGTTTATAGCACACTCTCTCTCGATGCAACGAGTGAAATTCTAAACAAATGCGCAAATAATGAGGTTATAGAAAATAAAGTTTTTGATTTAGCCTGTCAGTATTTCGAACAGCTTAATAAGCGTAAGGATTTGGGAATAAAAAGAACTAAATGTTTGGCGGATTTTTCTCATAGTTATCTTAAAAGTGGGGAAGAGCGTAAGTTTGATATCAGAAAAGAGTTAAGAGGGGAGTTGAAACAGTATAATTTGATAGTTGAGAAGTATGTTCCAGAATTAAGAAAAGAAATAGAGCAAATTTTTAACGAAGAAACAGATAGATGGGAGAGACGAAGGAAATTAAAAAATATTTCAAAGAAAATAGCAATGAATTCTATTTCTGTGAACGCATATAAGTTCAATCCAGACGAAATTGCAGAGAAGGGAAAAGGTAATTTTTATTTTCTTGAATCAAAATATTATGACGAAGAAGTTGGTTTTAACTATGAAACACCACCGAGTGTATACATAGTATAACCAAGCTTTAACGGATACAAAAGTGTGTTATTATGCACCTGCGCACCTTTACTCTAACCCTCGAATCAACCGAGAAAATAAAAGAATCTGCACCCCAGCTTAGAGGCTTTTTTGCCACGAAATTCAATGAGTATCAACTTCTCCATCAGCATAATGCGGATAAATTCATCTATAAATATCCCCTTATCCAGTACAAAGTAATTGACGGCACTCCAATGGTTATTGGCATAAACGAAGGTACCGAAGTCCTGAAGGAAATCTATGACAAGTTTGATGAAATTCGTCTTGGAGAAAATTCCTATAAGATTATGGGGAAGGGAATTCATATTAAAAATCAGGATTTCGGGTTAACTGAAGAGTTTCACACCTATCAGTTTGCTACTCCCTGGTTTGCTCTCAGTCAAAAAAACTACAGGAGTTATTATACGACTGGTACAAAGGTTGAGAGAAATGAGCTTTTAAACAGGACATTAATTGGCAATCTTTTATCCATGTCCAAGACACTTGATTACAACGTGCCTGACAGAATAAAAGCCAGTGTAAATTACAGGATTAAAAAGGGTCGTCTGAAGTCGACAAACATAATGATTTTTACAGGCACCTTCATCACCAACTTCCTGATTCCCGACTATTTTGGCATCGGCAGGTCTGTATCACGAGGGTTCGGGACGGTTAAAGGGGTTTCTCAACGTTAAATTTATAATATTTAATAAATCTTATAAGATGGTGAATGAAATGCCTGAAATAATAACTGTCCAGATAAAAGATAGGATTGCTGAGGGGTTCAGGGATTATATGGAGGTTTCAGGTTTGGACAGGTCGGCAGCCATAAGGAACCTTCTAGAGCGGGGAATAAAAGACTGGAAACTTGAAATAGCGGTAAGTGAGTATCGTGATGGAAAAATTTCTCTAATGAAGGCCAGCAAAAAGGCTGAGATAATTATATGGGGATTTCTGGATGAACTTAACAGGAGAAAAATCCCTATCAGCATATCCATGGAAGCCTTTGAAAAATCCCTGGAGCTTTAGATGGAAAAAGAGAACTTTAATAAGATAAAATACTGGAAGGGGGGAAAATAAATGCAGCTCGTAATCAACAGCTATGGTGCATATCTAAAAAAGAAAAACAACTGCTTTGAGATAAAAAATGATGACAAGAAATTCGAGGTGTCAGCCAATAAGGTTGACTCCATTCTGATTGCCACTTCTGCCTATCTTTCCACCGATGCTATAAAGTTTGCTGTGGACAACAACATTGACATAGTATTTCTTGACCATTTCGGAGACCCATACGGGCGAGTATGGCACTCAAAGTTGGGAAGCACAACCCTCATTCGCAGGCGGCAGCTTGAACTTTACAATACCATAAAAGGCTTGAACATGGCAAAAGGATGGGTTTCCCAGAAGATTGACAACCATATAGAATTCCTCAAATCCCTGAAAAGGGCAAGAAAGAAAAACGTTGACGAACTACAGGGAACAATTGAAAAACTTAAGATATCCAAGAAAGAAATAGAAGATTTAACAGGCACCTTAGACGAAAAACGCCAGAATTTTCTGGGGATTGAAGGCATGGCCTCAAGGATTTATTTCCAGGCTATGAGCTCAATCATGCCACCGAAATATATGTTTAATGGTAGAAGTCGCAACCCTGCAAAGGACGAATTCAACTGCATGCTCAATTATGGCTATGGTGTCCTTTATTCCATGGTGGAAAAGGCATGTATTATCTCAGGTCTTGACCCTTACATTGGGTTTCTCCATACTGATAACTACAACAAGAAATCCTTTGTCTTTGACATTATTGAAAACTTCAGGATTTTTGTTGATAAAACAGTGGTTCATCTTTTCACCAAGAAGCAGGTAAAAGATAAATATTTCGACAAAATCCCGAATGGTTTATCATTGAACAAAGAGGGGAAAGCTGTTCTCATCACGGCATTAAATGAAACATTTGAATCAAAAATCAAATATAAAGGGAGAAAAATCAAAGTGAAGAACACCATCACCTTTGAATGTCATATAATTGCTAACAGTTTGATAAAATGAGTTGGGAAAATGATTGTATGGGTAATTTATGATATAACAGATGATAAAGTAAGGTCAAAGGTTGCAAGAATATGCCTTGACTATGGGTTGTACAGGGTGCAAAAGAGCGTATTCTTAGGAGATTTAAATACCAATGAAAGGGATTCACTGGCTTTAGAATGTGAAGAACTGATTGACGGTGACGTGGATTCTGTCTATGTCTTCCCTATGGACGATAAGTCCTTTAAGAAAATAAAGCTAATAGGCCAGGCCTTTGACAAAGAGCTTGTAACTGATGAAATTATCACCAAATTCTTCTGAGGGAATTTCATGACTGGGGAAATACTAATAACCATATCGGATGTGCTGGAATACCTGTTCTGCCCCAGATTTATTTACTATATGTATGCCCTTGACATACCACAGAACGAGGAGAAATATTACAAGGTATTGAAAGGCAGAAAAACCCATAAAATGAAAAAAGATACCAATAAAGAATATCTCAGAAAAAAATTAGAAGTGGTCCGAAAGGAAAGTGAAGTATATCTGGCTTCAAAAAGGTATAATATTAAGGGAATTGTGGATGAAGTTCTGTTTTTCTCTGATGGCACAGCCAGTCCATTTGAATACAAATTCGCAGAATATAAAAATAAACTTTTCAAAACATATAAATTTCAACTTGTGCTTCAGGGAATATTAATAAAAGATAATTTTGAAGTTGAAGTGCGTAAGGGCTATCTTTGCTATACCCGCTCTAATAATAAAGTAATTGATATACCATTCAAGAACTCGGATTTTGAAAAGGCAGTTGAAATCGTGAGCGAGATTATTGAAATCATCCAAAAAGGTTATTATCCAAAAGAAACAAAGTATAAGATGAAGTGCATCAACTGCGCCTACAGGAATATCTGTGGGTAGTTTTTCATTTGTTTATAAAGAATTCTATAGAAATGTGGAATGAAAAATACCAAAAAAATTTAAGGGAGAATCACCAATATTCTCTATAAAATAATGAAAATACCATGCTGTCAGAACGATACATCCATTAAAATAAGGATTGAAACTACAAATACACTAATGGATTGGGAAGCATTAACCAGTCAGAACGATACATCCATTAAAATAAGGATTGAAACCACATTTAACATAACCATACATCCCCATCAACAGGGGTCAGAACGATACATCCATTAAAATAAGGATTGAAACTCACTTACCTTGAACATACTTATAATATCAACATAATGTCAGAACGATACATCCATTAAAATAAGGATTGAAACCCCACCTCTCCCAGCGAACTTGTGAAGTCATATAGGGGTCAGAACGATACATCCATTAAAATAAGGATTGAAACTAATAATGTGCCTGTTGAGCCACAACCTTTGCGGCGTCAGAACGATACATCCATTAAAATAAGGATTGAAACTTCTCAAGGTCTGTGCTTATTCCTCTGCTCATTCTCTGTCAGAACGATACATCCATTAAAATAAGGATTGAAACTTGTCATAATCCACTACTACAAGATTACCAGAGATAGGTCAGAACGATACATCCATTAAAATAAGGATTGAAACATACTCATTATAAATACCTCAATATACTTAGAAAAGTCAGAACGATACATCCATTAAAATAAGGATTGAAACATTGTCAGACACTCGCAAGAATCACAACTTATCTGGTCAGAACGATACATCCATTAAAATAAGGATTGAAACTTGATTTGGCTCTAAACGCAGAACATCAGAGGCTTTGTCAGAACGATACATCCATTAAAATAAGGATTGAAACTTTATTAGTCTCAGTCCTTCGATATAATAACCCCAGTCAGAACGATACATCCATTAAAATAAGGATTGAAACTCAAGAACGTTATCCTTATCAAGTGATTTATGACAATGTCAGAACGATACATCCATTAAAATAAGGATTGAAACTAAAGACATAAAACATTGTTGTAATAAAACGCTATATAGTCAGAACGATACATCCATTAAAATAAGGATTGAAACATTTCAACTTTACCCATCATATCAATCTCTCCTGTTGTCAGAACGATACATCCATTAAAATAAGGATTGAAACTTTGCCCATGTGAGGCTCACGATAGCGTCTTTCAGGTGTCAGAACGATACATCCATTAAAATAAGGATTGAAACATTGATTAGCAACACTTCCATTACCCACCTCTCCAGGTCAGAACGATACATCCATTAAAATAAGGATTGAAACCATATGTATCATTACCGTTAAATTTCAATCCATACCGTCAGAACGATACATCCATTAAAATAAGGATTGAAACTTGAATCTCTTGAAATAAAAGCCCAATTCATATTATCGTCAGAACGATACATCCATTAAAATAAGGATTGAAACTATTTGGATTAGGGATTATACTTGCAGCAAGAAACGGTCAGAACGATACATCCATTAAAATAAGGATTGAAACGTCGGAGCAGCGTCTCTTGAAAAATTTCTACAATCAGTCAGAACGATACATCCATTAAAATAAGGATTGAAACTTTGAATATGTAATTCCAACTTTCAGTAAAATGATAGTCAGAACGATACATCCATTAAAATAAGGATTGAAACCAAATTGGCAGAGAGCTTTTGTCAGTTTGTGATGGAGTCAGAACGATACATCCATTAAAATAAGGATTAAAACATGTAAGATTAAAGATAAATCCTATTGATTTGAATGGTCAGAACGATACATCCATTAAAATAAGGATTGAAACAGTCTATACCATGTGTTTTCAGAGGCTTGTGGTAGTGTCAGAACGATACATCCATTAAAA
>VAOY01003967.1_pt1 | contig 11750 bp, 6 predicted proteins | sample 3393881 | NCBI WGS metagenome assembly VAOY01 (sample SAMN08290430, study PRJNA428436) | hydrothermal vent metagenome | isolation source: Deep-sea hydrothermal vent chimney | place: Indian Ocean: Southwest Indian Ridge
ATCACGAGAATATTGAACATATTTGACGATTTTGATGGAAATCTCAGCAAAATTCGGCAGTTTTACAGCAGATTATCCATAAGTCCGACAGGCTGCTAGAGGCGCAACGAGCAAGCTGGGATTTTATGTCACAAAGTGCAGAAGATGCCAAAAAATGGTACCCGAGAGAGGATTCGAACCTCCGACAAACGGTTTAGGAAACCGTTGCTCTATCCCCTGAGCTACCCGGGCAACGCTATAAAGTAATTTGCGAATTTGAAAATTCAATTGAGCCCAGATAAAAAAGACGAAATTGATAATATGTATGACAGTATGCTAAATGATTCCGGTTATTGCCAATTCTGTCTGGATATATTTCATTATATTAATATACAGCAAAAAAGAACAAAATAAAACAAGAAAATAAATTATAAAACAGTATTGTATTAATGAGTTGTTTTTTCAATATTATTGCTGAATAACAAGGATTGTTTAAAAAAATGCCTCAAAAAAGAATGCTGAGGAATACTGAAAAGTAAAAATTAAAATTGCCGGCAATGTCATGCCCGACATTGGGAATAAAAATTTTTATGATATTAATTAACATTAAGGAGTTGATTTTTTTAAAAGAGGATGTATTATCATCCTTTGTTAGGATTCAGTACGATGAATCCCGTGAAAATCGGGAACTGTCGCGCAACTGTAAAGCAGTATTTATACTGCAAGTCAGAACTTGTACTGAATAAATTCCGTCACAGCAGAGTAAAACAAAAATATTTTACTTTGTAAATGTGCGCGCAACACAAAAAAAGGAAGCAGAAAAATGCTTGCGAAAACACAACAGACGTCCGATTGCAGTATCACTGTAATTCGCTCTCCCCGTAGAACTTTCACCCTCGTTGAACTCCTCGTCGTGATCGCCATCATAGCAATCCTCGCAGGAATGCTGCTGCCGGCATTAGGCCAGGCACGTAACAAAGCTAAAGCTATAAATTGTATTTCCAATTTAAAGCAATGGGGAACAGCTTGCCAAATGTATAGTGTGGACTGGCAATATTATCCGCCTGTATATAACTCCCGGGCCAGCGCCAGCGACGATACTGTTTACTGGTGCGGAAAACGTTATGCGGCAGCTGGCAATTATGTGCAATCAGAAGGTATCTTAGGAGCTTATGTAACTAAAGGTATTGAAAAATGTCCTTCATTTGCGGATTATGTCAAAGCTGGCGCCTTTGATCAAGGTGCCGGCGGATACGGCTTGGCCGGCGGCGGCAGTATTGGAGAATTTTCGAATACGGCTAGTTATTTGCCTATTCCCTCAAAGGTTTCTCAAGTGAAAAATCCTTCCAGTGCGGCAATGGTTGGCGATACTGCGATTAGTCCAACTTATTCTCCCTCCGGCACAGTAAGGGAATATCCGACAATGTTAACTCCTATATTTGCTAATTGGGGGGCTTGGGCGACTACTCCCTGTACGCATTTTCGGCATAAGAACCGGGCAAATATTGTGTTCGCGGATGGTCACGCCGCTGACTTTAAAGCATATACTTACAATCAATGCAGTGGAGGAACCACCGCTGAAACATTTACCTTTAACGGAACTGATTTCAGTTCAAACAAGACTGGTTTTATTGATCCGAAATTGTATTATATCCGAAAGTTGTAAGCTGACGGATTCAGATTAAAAACATCTAAGTAAAAAGAGCTCGACGATCGATATGACTGCGTCGAGCTCTTGTTTTTTTCAGAAATTGTGACAAACTATACCGTCCCGGAGTTTTGGTTCAAACCAGGTCGATTTAGGCGGCATGATCGCGGCCGCGTCAGCAATATCCATAAGTTGTTTGATGGTCGTTTCAAACATGGAAAACGCGACCGCGTGCGAGCCGGAGTCAACGAGTTTTTCAAGTTCTTTTGTACCGCGGATACCACCGATAAAATCAATGCTGGTACTGGTGCGGGGATCGTCGATGCCAAGCAGCGGGGCAAGGATCTTATCCTGCAGGGTGCTGACGTCAAGACATTCGATAACACCGAGTTTGCTGATATCAAACCCGGGTTGAAGCAAATACCATTTGCCTTCCAGATACATGCAGAATTCACCGGACTTATCGGGAGAAGGAGTGTCCGTTGGAGTAACCGTGAATTTTTCAGAGATTCTTTCCTTTAACTGTTCCGCGCTTAATCCATTGAGATTTTTTATCGCGCGATTGTAGGGCAGAATCTTTAATTGTGAAGCCGGAAAAGTTACAGCCAGAAAGAAATTGTAATCTTCTTTGCCGGTATGGCCGGGGTTCGCGGGAGCACACTCGGCCTGGATGCGCGCCGCGGCCGCGCTGCGGTGGTGTCCGTCGGCGATATATAAATACGGAACTTCAGCAAACATCGCGGACAGCTTTTTGCTGTTTTCAACATCCACACGCCATAAAATATGTTGGATTCCGTCGTCGGCAGTCAAATCAAAAGTCGGCTCGGCTTTAGTCAAGGCGGCGGTCAAGGCATCAATTTCGCTTGAATCTTTGTAGGTCAAAAAGGCCGGGCCGGTATGTGAACGCAAAGTCATAACATGACATGTACGGTCATCTTCTTTATCCTGCCGGGTTTTTTCATGTTTTTTGATGATGTTGTTGCGGTAATCATCCGCGGACGCCGCGCCGAGAATTCCAGTTTGAACGTGATCGCCCATGACTAAACGATAAATGTATAAATGTTCTTCACTGTCAAGTGTCAGTGGAGCAAGTTCGCAAAGTTTTTTGAAATTTTCCGCGGCCTTGGCATAGACGCTGTCATCATGCAGGTCAATGCCGGGCGACATATCTATTTCAGGGCGCGATACGTGCAGAAATGATAAGGGATTGCCCGCCGCGAGCGCCGCGGCCTCTTCTGAATTTACGACGTCATAGGGGACGGCCGCGACTTTTTTAACTTTTTCCGCTGTCGGCACTAAGCCGTGAAAGGGCATGATTTTAGCCATGTTTATCAGTCTCCGTTGTTGAAATTATGCATTAATTGAAAATAACAATTTAGTATTGTTTATGTGAAGTTCAAAGCAGGAATAAAGAAATGTGAAAATTAATGTTTTTTTCAAAGAGTTAGAAGTAAGAAGTACTGCTGAATTGACAAAAAACTATTTGACGTACTGGTTATATAGCATGTTACGCAACCAAGAGCGGATTATTTACAAATAGGCTCACGCTCGATACTGCCACATGTCGCCGCTGGATCACGGAGGCGTTGCATCCGCCTTTTTATTTTTTTGGAGGTTCGATCCGGTCAAACCCAGTCAATGGACGCAATACTTCCGGTATGATTACTGTTCCATCTTCGAGCTGATTATTTTCCAGAATCGCAATCGCCACCCGGTCAGTTACCGCGGTGGCACTGATCGTATGGACGAATTGATTTTTGCCGTTTTCGTCTTTGTAACGAATGTTTAGACGACGGCTTTGAAAATCTGTCAAATTGGTATTTGAAGTAATTTCACGGTAAGTATTAAAACCGGCGAACCAGGCTTCAAGATCATATTTTTTGTAACCCGGCGCGCCCATGTCGCCGACACAGACATTAACTACCCGGTAAGGCAGCCCAAGCTGTTGTGCCAAATGTTCTTCGTTTGCCAGACACATGTCGTGGTATTCGGGCGAATCTTCCGGTTTACAAAATACGATTTGTTCTACTTTGTGAAACTGATGCACACGGAAAATTCCGCGGCCGGCTTTACCGTAACTGCCCGCTTCCGTACGGAAACATGGAGAGTATGAACAATAGTTTAATGGTAAATCATCAGCGTTGAGGACTTCATCGGCATGATAACCGACAAGGGTTTGCTCGGAAGTCCCGATCAAAGATAAATCTTCTCCTTCAAGCGCATAGGTTTGATCCGCGAAAAACGGCAGGTAACCAGTACCGAAAAGAGTACGTTCCTTAGCCGCGCAGGGAGTGAAAAACGAGGTGAATCCACGATTAATCAATTCATTCTGCGTCCAGAAAAATAAAGCGCTGCAAAGCTGCGCCCCCTTCCCTTTCCAGTAATAAAAACCGGACTGAGCGACTTTGGCGCCGCGTTTGGTGTCGATGATATCCAAAAGCTCACCGAGCTCCTGATGGTCGCGAACCTTGAAATCAAAAGCCGGAACAGTTCCTTCTTTACGCAGTTCAAGATTTGCCTCGTCGGAATGGCCGTCCGGCACATCATCAGCCAGAAGATTCGGCAGCCAGCCCATTTTTTTGTGAAGAGCGGAACTGACTTCATCCTGCTCAGCCTCAAACTTGGCTAATGTTCCCTTCAATTCCTTGACCCGGACGCGCGCGTCCGGGTTGTCGCGGCATTCTTTGCTCAAACGCTTACGTTCCGCGCGCAGGTTTTCGACTTCCTGCGTAAGTTCACGGTTTTTGATATCGAGTTCAACGATAAGGTCAATGTCAATATCAGTCCCGCGCCGCCTGCACGAGTTTTTAATCAGTTCAGGATTTTCCCTGATAATTTTTATATCAATCATTTTTTGCTCCAATTTAGAAAGACGGCATGGGAAAATTGTTGGCGAATGCCTTTACTTCCCCGCGCAATGCCGCTAATGCCGCGTCGTTATCCTTCACTCCTACCGCGCGTTCGATGAATTCGGCTATTTTCGCCATTTCCGCTTCCTTCATGCCGCGCGTCGTAACCGCCGGAGTACCAATACGGATACCGCTGGTTACGAATGGTTTTTCAGGATCAAACGGAATCATATTTTTGTTAACGGTAATCAAAGCCTTATCCAAAACATTGGCAACTACCTTGCCGGTAGCGTTTTTGGGACGCAAATCAACGAGCATCAAATGGTTGTCTGTTCCGCCGGAAACGATTCTGAAACCGCGCCTGGTCAATTCTTCAGCCAGAACTTTCGCGTTGACGCAAACTTGTTTCTGGTAAGCTTTGAAATCGTCGTTCATGGCTTCTTTAAAGCAGACGGCTTTGGCGGCGATAACGTGCTCCAGAGGCCCCCCCTGCAAACCGGGGAAGACTTTGGAATTGATTTTCCTGATGTATTCTTCTTTGCAGAGGATCAGGCCTGAACGCGGGCCGCGCAAAGTTTTGTGGGTTGTAGTTGTAACAACATCGGCATGCGGTATCGGGCTCGGGTGCTCGCCGGCGGCGACCAGGCCGGCGATGTGCGCCATGTCAACAAACAAATAAGCTCCGACACTGTCAGCTATTTCACGGAAACGCGCGAAATCCAGTGTGCGGGGATAAGCACTTGCACCGACTAAAAGCATTTTAGGCTGGCATTCCCTGGCTAAACGCGCGACTTCGTCGTAGTCAAGCATTTCGGTTTCGCGGTCAACACCGTAAGGAACGATGTTGTAAAGCATACCGCTGAAGTTCATCGGATGTCCATGCGTTAAATGCCCGCCGTGGTCAAGGCTCATCGCCAGAACCGTATCGCCGGGTTCGATCAACGCGAAGTAAACCGCCATATTGGCCTGACTGCCTGAATGCGGTTGTACATTAGCCGCTTCCGCAGCGAATAATTCGCAAGCGCGCTCTATAGCCAAAGATTCGACTTGGTCAACAAACTCACAACCATTATAATAACGTTTGCCAGGTAAACCTTCAGCGTATTTGTTGGTCAGGACAGAACCTTGAGCCGCGCGGACCGCGCAGGAAGTAAAGTTTTCAGAAGCAATCAACTCAATGCCGTCTCTCTGCCGGTCGGCTTCTTTATCAATCATCGCGGCAATCGCCGGATCAGCTCTGCGCACCGCGGCAATGTCGTCATAGGATTTTACTTCGATTTTCTCAAGGCGGCGCGAATGACGATCCTCATTGCTGTAAGGAGTCGCGAGCCAGGCGTCAACGATTTCCATCATGCCGACGGCATCAAGATTGTCGCCGGACAATACGAGGACATTACTGCAATTGTGAATACGGGAACATTTTGCGGTGTCAGCATCCGCCACCAATGCCGCGCGGACATAGTTATAACGGTTGGCATTGATCGACATACCGATCCCGCTGCGGCAAATCAAAATTCCGCAGTCCGCCTGTCCTAATGAAACAGCTTTAGCCGCTTCGTTGGAAAAATCCGGGTAATCGTCCGACGGGTCCAATTCATAAGGGCCGAAATCGGAAACTTTTACATTTCTGTCCGCCAGCGCGGCCAGTAATTCTTTTTTCAATTCAAAACCGCCGTGATCAGTCCCGACGGCAACTGTAAGTGTCTTGCCAAACCAGTCTTTGATTTGTTCCATTATTTGCCTCCATTTAGCATATCAATATATTTGTTATTTCGTTATTTCAAAAAACAAGTTGTCGAGAGCCTGCTTCATTTGCGCAAAACATTCCTTATAAACCGCGTAACTGCCGCCAAAAGGGTCAGCCACATCACCGCCTGCGGAAAAATCCAATAATAATTTAGTTTTTCCCTCAAGCTCCGCGTCAATACTTACAACTTGCAGACGATGGCCTTCAGTCATAGTAAAAACGAGATCAATATTTTCCAGCAATTCCCGCGTTAACATTTGACTGCGGTGGTTTTCCAGGCCAATATTATAATCACGCATAACTTTTGCCGCGTTTTTAGATGCCGGCGTACCGTCAGCGGCAAATGTGCCGGCAGATAAAACGCCGATATCATAGCGTTCCGCTTTGCGGCATAAATGCGCAAAATAAGCCGCCGCCATCGGGCTGCGGCAAATATTCCCGGTACAAACAAATAAAATTTTCATTTTTAAACTCATGATTACAAAAAAATAAAAATACTTAAGCTGTATAAGATAAATCATTAATTAAAAATCTCAACCTTTTTGTAAAATTAATTGTCAATGATATTTTATAGAGCGATAAAAAACAGTTTTTTCTAATGATATACCGCAAGCGGTAGATTTCTTTAACTTGTTTTATTAATGTCTAAGTTCAATGTAAATATTAAGTTTTCACCCATGCGAAGTATATCAAGGAATAAAACATGCTGAATAAGCCGGAAGATAAAGACATTTTAATATTAACCAGTGAATATTGTCGTTTGGACGACAAATTTGACTTTGCCGATAAAATCATCGAACTTGACCTGGGCTGCGGCAAAGGATCATTCACCACGAAATTGGCTTTACGTTATCCTGAACGGATGATTTTCGCCGCAGACGTGATGATCGGGCGTTTACGCAAACTCCAGAAGCGCAACGACCGCGAAGGCGCGTTCAATATCCATCCCCTGCGGGTGGAGGCGAGGCATTTGCTTTCCATGATTCATGATGGAGCTTTAACGCGTCTGCATATATTGTGCCCTGATCCGTGGCCTAAAGGACGGCATCGCGCAAATCGTTTATTATGTTCTGATTTTGTCGCGCAGCTGCACCGGGTGCTTAAAACCGGCGGGCATTTTCATTTTTCAACCGATGACGTACCCTACTATGATATTGTCCGGCGCGTAACTGCCGCAAGCGGTCTTTTCGAGGAAGAAAATGAATTATTAGCGGATTTCGCTGACATCAAAAGTGATTTTGAAATACGCTGGAATGAACAGGGTAAAGAAGTTTATCATATTTTATGGGTAGCAAAAAAGAAATAGAAGCCGGATGTAACGGCCCCGTGATCCAACGGCGGGCAGCGTTGGTCGCCCATTTAAATGGGCGAAATTTAAGCGATGCAGTCGCGCATTAGACCAATTCCGCACTCCTCGAAAAGCAAGGCTTTTTTTATAAGCGAAGCGAATTTAAAAAAGATGCGAGCGTTCGAGCTGTCAACAACTAAATATTTCCCGCAGAGCGCACCTATATTATCATCTATCATATTTCCAAGTATTTTCCACAATCATCCCATGAAAAATAAAGTATGTTTGCAAAAAGTAGTCGCCGGAGTAGCCTTACTCCGCGACATAGGCTTCGGGTTGGCTGAAATTATTGACCGTGTTGAGCGCAAAGGTCGCGGTGTAAGGCTACACTCGCGACTACCTGGTTGCGGAAAATTATATATAAATTCACCGTCGTCCAGATCAGGAAGCGAAAAATGGGGTATATGAGAAACAAAGAACGCCAAGCTCAAAAGAGTTTTGAAATCATTAAATCCTAGAAGTTATGGTATGATAGTGAGTATTTTCCGCTATTTTTATTGATTTTACATACTTTCTAAAGTATTATTAGTAATGGTATTGAATTAGTCTAAAAAAAATGGAGCAAGAAAATGATTGCACTTCATCCAGAATAGGTCTAATGCGCGACTGCGTCGCTTAAGTTTCGCCCATTGGAGAGGGCTCCTGTCTTTGATTGTTTGCACTCAAAAAATCTTTATTTGTAACTTTCTAAACCTAAAAGTATCTAGTTTGATATATCTTTGTAACAAAGAAATAATCTTCAAAAAATGGTACTTTTCGGTACTTTTAAGTCTTAAAACGGTACCAAATGGCACTTCTCTAAAACGTTCTTTTTAGACTATCTTTCATAACTAAACATAGTCTCCCATAAGCTAAAAATCAAGCATAAAATGAAAGAAATATGAGGATTACACATTTTTTAAAATTTAACTGAGAACACAAAGAAAAATACGAAAAAGAAAGACAGAATAACTTACACATACCCTATTATATGCACTTGACAAGATAGCTGTTCATTGACATCGTAGAAGTCGTTGGTTCGAATCCAATTACGCCCACCACTTTTTTACCCTCAAAATATTCATTACCAACAAGTTCCGCCTTGAACGCGACAAGTCGCTGTCATTCCGATTCTAGCCGATTCTGCCTGTTTCGTTACATCATTTATTACCAATTTATTACCACTCTTTTTTAGGCAGGTTTGAGCTTAGAGCAAAAACATGCTATATTTTTATTTGTTGCCAATTGCACTAATAATCCACTTTTTATCAACATTAATCGATAATTTTATCGCATTTTTATTATCTTTCTTGGACAATGGTTTTGAAAGTGCAGAACTTTTTTACCCTGTGATGTACATTTTTTACAAATTCTGTTTTTATGCCCTTTCCCTGAAAAAGCTTCGTTTGCTCTTGTCCTGCTGAAAATTTTACAATAATGTCCAACAAAAACTCCTTGTTATAATGACATTTCAGCAATTATTCTGTTTGTTTCACCAATTAAGTCTGTTGATTTTTTGATAAAATCAAAATGTTCAATATTAGCGGTTCCGCAACATTCTTTTATTAATAACATAAGATCATCTTTCAAATTCAATTTTAGTTTAAGAGTATCAATTAATTTCACAGCGAACTCTGGTGGTTCGAGTTTTGGCAACTCACTCATGGCTAAAACTGAAAGCGCGTTTGCGGAAATTTTAATACTTTCCTTACCCGGCAAGCCAGCTTCGTCTTCAAAACCACCCGCGAAAAGAACATTTGCCATTTTTAATTTTCGTTCCGCCCGCGATAAAATATTCTTTGCCATTTTTAATTTCTGTTTTGTTATATCAGGTACAGGTTTCGATATGCTTTCAGTCTTATATAATTCATCAGATATTTTTTCATTGATTGTTATCAAGCCTTTTTCAGCAAGTTCCTGAAGTAATTTATATGTTGCTTCGTTGACAACAGTAATATTCTGTTTTGGAACATTGTTCCTGGTTTTTTCCGCTACCTTCGCGAGATAGTCCGCGGTTTCCGCGACATTGTCCGAAACTGCGAATACAGATTTGACCTCATCAGTTTCTTCATCTATTATTGACGAACAAAGTTTTGTATTTTCGCCAGCGTCAAGCTTGATTTCCTGCTCAAACTGCTTCGCGGCAGAGATGTCGTCATTAACAGTTTCAAAGCTGTCTTCCACGGGCTTCGCGATAGCCGTATTCATTATTTCCGCAAGCCGTTCGATAAAGGTATTCCTAGCGTTAGGACTTTCTATAAAATCAATATCGCCACGACCATCTAAAACACCGTCCGCCAAGCCTTGTTTAAATTCAAGAGTAGCCAGCATTTTATGCTCAATGGTGTTTTCGGCGACTAAATTAATTACATTTACAACGTTCTTTTGATGTTTTCTCCAGGCACGCGCGATTCGTTGTTCCAGTTTTGCAGGATTCCAAGGCAAGTCTATATTAATTACCACACTGGCAGCTTGAAGATTTAAGCCAACTCCGCCTGAATCAGAAGACAAAAATACTTTACAGTTAGCATCATTCTTGAAATTATTAATTTCAACACGCCGCTTATTCTGGGGGACAGTTCCCACATGCCAGGCAAAACCAACATTATTCTCTTTTAGTTGAATTTTGACTAATTCAAGCATTTTAACCCACTCAGAAAAGATTATTATTTTTCTGTCAGGATCATTTTCCCAAATATCCGTTAAAATTTTCAGGAGTTCATCAACCTTTGGGGACTCGGTAATTTCTTGATCCATGATATAGCAGGTATCGCATATCATTCTCATACACGCGAGTAGTCTTTGCAAACGCTCGTGCTCCTCAGGTTTTAGAGGTCGTTTTTTCGCAATTGACATTAAAATAGACACAGGGTATTCATAATCCGCATAGCGAGACTGCTGCTCTGGTGTTAATTTAACAAAGTAATTGTTATCAATTCGTTCCGGTAATTGTTCAGCTATTTCGTCTTTTCTACGCCGCATCATGACCGGTTGAATTTTTTCATTCAAACTCCGCAAATTCTTAAAACCATCAGTTTTCCCATCTGAATCGAAATTATAATATTCCCGGTTAAACCTGAAAAGACTACCGAAAACAGTATTGTCAATATAATCCACCAGAGAATATAATTCGTCGATTCTGTTCTCCATCGGCGTTCCTGTCAAGACAAAAGTAAAGCGGGATTGTAGTTGCTTGATGCTCTGCGCGGTTTTAGTTTTCCAATTTTTAATGCGCTGTGCCTCATCTAAAATAATCAGGTCAGGCATGAAATGTTGATTAACCTCATTGTAGTCCCGCATAATTTGTTCATAATTTGTCATCAGGAAAAATGTCTTGCAATTTTTATAAGTGTCTATACGTTTTTGGCGGCTTCCAAACAACAGAGTTGAGGATAAACTTGTGAATTTATTTATCTGTTCCTCCCACTCCGCCTTTAATGATGCCGGACAAATAATCATCACGCGCTTTATATCATGAATATTACGCAATACATTAGCCGCAGCAACTGCCTGTACAGTTTTTCCCAAACCCATCTCGTCCGCCAGCATCGCACGCTCGGTAAACGCAAGATGCAGCATTCCATCAATTTGATAATCATAGAGCGGATAACGCAGAAATTCAGCTTCCCCGGCATCCTTCCTTAATTTCAGCGCGTATTTTTCCTGTATATTTTTGTTATGCTGCTGATGCCTCTGCTTGGCCGCCAGTTTTAAAACCGCGTTTGATACACGGATCGCGCTTCTGATGTCATCGGAAGAATTTTCATAATCCCGAAGAAAAACCTGTAAAGTATTTTCAAGCGGTTTTTTAAAAGCATCAGAAATATCTAAGTATTTCTTCAGAAAAGAACTTGCCTTATTTGCGGGCAATTCTGGAAACTCAAGCATTAATTTTGCGTCCTGACTGTAATCAATAAAAATTTCAACAAAAGGTGAAAGTTTCTTTTTAGCTCTGATTTTAGATAAAACTTTTTCAATGTGCTTGCATGTTCCCAAAGAACTCTTTTTGAAATCAGGACAGGAACAATAATTAAAAAGTTTTTGCAGAGAGCGAATTTCCACCTTATATTCCCGTGGATTATCATCGGTTTTTTTAGCGACTATGTAATTCGCAAATATCTTATTCCCGTTTTCAATGCGTGCTATTTTCATTGACTCAGTTAACGCGCGTTTTTTCCGCAGATCTATTTCATGTTTATC
>VAOY01033843.1_pt1 | contig 11702 bp, 12 predicted proteins | sample 3393881 | NCBI WGS metagenome assembly VAOY01 (sample SAMN08290430, study PRJNA428436) | hydrothermal vent metagenome | isolation source: Deep-sea hydrothermal vent chimney | place: Indian Ocean: Southwest Indian Ridge
AAAATCGTCAAATATGTTCAATATTCTCATGATTTTGACGAAAATTCCGCTTTATTCGGACAATTTTTCGCGACGATTCCCAAAGTCCGACAGACTGCTAGTCGGGATTGTGTGTGTTTTTCCGCTGATTCACCTGATTCTTTTCTTGAAAAACAAGAATTTCCAAAGTATAGTAAATGAGTAGAAAATTTTGTTCTTTTGATGGTAGAAATTGCTTGTTACTCTGATACGCATAATCTGTGTGCAGATTGTGAAAGTGACGGGGCGGAGCTTGTAAAAATTGTCTTTTTCAATAACGATAAAAGGTCAACGATTTACTTAATCCCCCCTGTGCAATCAATTCTACACGTCAAGCCTAAGGATTTGCTTAACAATGGCTTCAACTGTATTCGCATAATATCCACGACAAAAAAAATAAAATCCGGAAATTATTTCACGGATTCATGCACAAGTAATAAGGTCTTATGAATTTGAGCAGCAAAAAAACACCTGTTAATGAAAAAATTTTAGTCACCGGAAGCGCAGGTTTTATAGGCTTCAATGTCGTGCAGCGGCTGTTGCGGGAAAACGCTGAGGTAATTGGTGTTGACAACATTGGAGATTACTATGATCCCCTGCTTAAACTGGCACGCCTTAAAGCCTGTGGTATTGATGTCGAAAAACTTGAAGCGGGCAACATGGCCCAAAGTTCAATTTGGAAGAATTTCCGTTTTATCAAGTTGGACATTGTCGACCGGGACGGGATGATAAATCTTTTTCAAGCTGAAAAATTTGATAAAGTTTGTCATTTGGCAGCACAGCCCGGAGTGCGTTACAGCCTGAAAAACCCCTATGCTTATATCGACAGCAATGTTTCCGGTTTTCTCAATATACTGGAAGGGAGCCGGCATAATGGAATCAAACACCTGGTCTTTGCTTCAAGTTCCAGTGTATATGGAACAAATTCTAAAATTCCGTTCAATGTGCATGATAATGTGGATCATCCCATCAGCCTTTATGCCGCGACCAAAAAAAGTAATGAATTGATGGCTCACTGTTACAGCAGCCTGTTTAATTTTCCGGCTACCGGACTGCGTTTTTTCACGGTCTACGGACCATGGGGCCGGCCCGACATGGCATTGTTTAAATTTACCAAGTCCATACTTGAGGGGAAAGAAATCGACGTATACAATTTTGGCAATATGAAGCGTGATTTTACCTATATCGACGATATTGTTGAAGGAGTTGTCCGGGTATTGCAAAGAGAGCCGGGCGGAAACTCCACCGACAAAACCACAAAGTCATATCGCCTGTATAATATCGGATGCGGGAGGCCGGTTGCACTTCTGGATTTTATCCGGGCGATTGAAGCATCAGTCGGGAAAAAGGCGAAACTGAATCTGCTGCCGCTGCAGGAAGGAGATGTTTATGAAACCTGGGCCGACACGGAAGAATTGAGCCGTGATTACGGATTTTCGCCGACTACTCCTTTAAAATCAGGAGTGGAAAGCTTTGTCGAATGGTATTGCGATTATTACAAACAAGTCAGGTGATGTGGAGAGAATATGCCGCAGAAACAAATTCTTTTGACCGGGGTTTGCGGAATGGCCGCCGCGTTATTATTTTTGCCGGCCGGCTGTTCAGAACAAAAAAAAGCGCCGGCTCGTTCCGCTTTGCAAGCAGAGCATCTTTCGACCGGCAGACAACAGATATCCAAATCAGGAGCTCCGGTTTATAAGCTGAACATGGAAAAAGGTAAATTTTTCAACTCCGGACTTTATAAAAAAGGCAGATTTCCCGCGGGGAAACCGCTTGACTGGACAACTAGAGATCAGCCGTTAAACGATTTTACCGGATGGGTATCTGATGAAGCGCATAGCGGCAGACGCTCCCTGAAAATCGAAAATATCGCCGGATCCGATGCGCGCTGGGAAGGCAAAGCTGTAATATTTAAAGAACCCGCAAATGCATTTGAGGCGAATATCTGGACAAAAACAACAGATATCAAAGATAAAACTGGAAAAGCCAAGTTTCAATTAGTTTTTAATGTTTATCTCAAAGGAGAGTCCGGCAAAGAAATTAAAAAATATATCGCGGTGAATATTCCTCAAACAAATCATAATTGGGAAAAAACTGCCAACAAAGCTTTATTCAGTGGAAATATTATAAAAATTATCCCGTCTTTATATTTTTCAGAAACAACGGGAACCGTATATTTTGACGATCTGGAAATCATACCTGCAAAAGTGTTGCTGAAAAATAAAAAAAATCTCTTTAACAGCAATAAAAACGATCTTGAATATGCTGATTCCCCCAATATCAATTTGATTAATCGCGGAATATCAGTCAAAGGAAAACATGCCGTCACCAGCAATATTATCCCGTTTACTCCCGGCAGAATATATGAGTTAAGTGCTTCTTTTAAATCTGATGGAAAGAAAAAAGGATATATTATATTTGGATTCATAATGTATGATGAAAATAAAAAATTTATCAATTACATATATATGTACGCTGATTATATTCCATTTGTATGGACAAGTTTCAAGGGCTTATTACTCGGAAAAAAATATGGACAAAATCATATCATCCCCAAAAATACTAAATTCATCAAGGTTTTGTGCTTTGTAAATTGGGTAAAGGACAATAAAGGAATGGAATTAGGTTTGAAAGATATTGAATTAGTTCAATATTCTTCAGAAGCGGCAGAGTAAAAACCGACCGCGGCAAGCTCTTGTAATATTAAACAATAAGAACAAAAAACATGAATAAAGTAAACTTTAAAACTTGGCTTTATAAAAAATTATGAAAATGTTAAGTCACAGAGGTTTTTGGTCTTTAACAAAAGCAAAAAATTCTATGGAAGCGTTTGAATATTCTTTCAGAAATGGTTTCGGAATTGAAACCGATGTCCGTGATTTTAACGGCAGCCTGGTTGTTTCACATGACCTTCCATCGGGAAATATATTATTATTTGAGGATGTCATTAAGCTGCGGGTAAAATACGGGAGTAATTACCCCCTGGCGATAAATATTAAATCCGATGGCTTGCATAAGTTATTGAATTCATTATTAATAAATTACTCAGTTACTGATTATTTTGTTTTTGATATGTCAATTCCTGATACTATCGGCTATATTGAAGCTGGAATGAACGTTTTTATGCGGCAAAGCGAATATGAAACTGAATTGCCCTTCTATAATGAAGCGGCCGGCGTCTGGGTGGATTGCTTTCGTTCCGGATGGATAACGGAAAATCAAATACATGAGCATTTGAACAATGGTAAAAAAGTCTGTTTTGTCTCACCTGAATTACATGGAAGAAATAAAGAAAAATACTGGAATGAATTAAAGTCTTATTCCTGTATTGAACCTGAAAATACTTATTTATGTACAGATTATCCAAAAGAAGCCAAGGAGGTGTTTTGTGACGAAAATTAAAGCAATTATATTTGATATGGATGGTGTGCTGATAGAAGCAAAAGACTGGCATTATGAAGCGCTTAACAAGGCGCTGAAGTTGTTCGGCATGGGAATCAGCAGATATGATCATTTAGTTACTTATGACGGGCTTCCCACCAGGAAAAAATTAGAAATGTTATCCAAAGAGAGGGGGCTTCCCAGGGGATTGCATGAATTCATTAATAAGATGAAACAACAATATACCATGGAAATAGTATATGCTCAATGTAAACCGAGGTTTTATCATGAGTATGTTCTTTCAAAGCTTAAAAAAGAGGGATATAAACTTGCGGTTTGTTCAAATTCCGTGAAAAAAAGCATTGAAGTTATGATGGATAAAGCCGCCCTGGCTGGTTATTTTGATTTTTATCTGTCAAACCAGGATGTTGAAAACGGAAAGCCGCATCCTGAAATATATAATAAGGCAATTACAAAAATTGGACTAAACCCGCAGGACTGCATGATAATTGAAGATAATGAAAAAGGGATTCAGGCAGCCAAAGCAAGTGGCGCCTGTGTTATGGAGGTTGCTGAAGTTGAAGATGTTAATTACCAAAATATAAAGACTTCCTTAAAATTTTTTGAAGGACAAATGCTATGATAAATATATTAATTCCACTTGCCGGTAAAAGTCAATTTTTTTCGGAAAGAGAATTTCCATTTTCCAAGCACTTGCTGGAAATAGGTGAAAAAACTATGATTGAAATAGTAATTGAGAACTTAAATCAGTTAAATCAGGACAAACAGTTTATTTTTATTGTTAATTCCGCGGACTGTAAGAAATTTCATTTAGACAACGTGCTTTATCTTCTCACTGACCATAAATGTAAAATAATCAAAATTGATAATGAAACAAAAGGCGCGGCCTGCAGTGCTTTGATGGGAATTGAATATATTAATAACGGCCTGCCTTTGATTATCGCGAATCCTGATCAGGTTTTTGAAACGGACCTGAATAATGCCGTGAATAAACTAAATGAAAGTGATGCCGGTGTTATAACATTTCATTCCATACATCCGAGATGGTCTTATGTGAGAATAAACAATAATAATGAAATAAGTGAAACCGCGGAAAAAAGGCCGATAAGTAAAAATGCGATTGCCGGATTCTATTATTTTAAAAAAGGCAGTGATTTTGTCGAAGCCGCAATGAAAATGATAGAAAAAGATGCGAATATAAATGGATTTTATTATATAGCGCCGTCTCTTAATGAAATGATTCTTAAAGGTAAAAAACTTTCAGCATATCCTGTTGAGAATGATAAATATCATACTTTTTACACTCCGCATAAAGTAGAAGAATACGAAAAAAAACTTAATTTGAGAAAGGGATGATAAAATGAAAACCGCTAAACTCAATGAGATGATCAAAGGTTGGTTTGTGGGGAACTTTAAACCGACGCTGTATAAAACAAATGATGTGGAAGTTGGAGTCAAAACTTACTGTGCCGGTAACTGCGAGGATTGGCATTATCATAAAATAGCTACTGAAATTACCGTTATTATTGCGGGTGAGGTTGAAATGAACGGGAAAAAATATTCCGCAGGAGATATAATAGTAATCCCGCCCGGGGAAGGTACCGATTTCAAGGCGCTTAGCGATGCTAAAAATGTAGTCGTCAAAATTCCCGGAGCCAACAACGACAAATATTCAAGAGGTGAGCAATGATTAACATAGTTCTTCCCATTGCCGGCCGCGGCAGCAGATTTGCCCTGGAAGGATACAAATTGCCCAAGCCTTTGATACCTGTTCATAATGTACCGATGATTGAAGCCGTAGTCAACAATGTGAGGCCGGACCGCGAGCATCATTTTACTTTCATAGCCTTAAGTGAACATTTAGATAATTATAAAATGGAGCAAACCTTAAATAGAGTTGCTCCGGGATGTACAATCATTCCTGTCACCCGGGTTACTGAAGGCGCGGCATGTACTGTTCTTCTGGCAAAGAGCATTATCAATAATGATGATGAACTTATGCTGGCCAACAGTGACCAGTGGGTGGACATTGATATTGATGATTATCTGAAATCATACAAACCCGCGGAATATACCGGCCTGATCATGACTATGTGGGCTGACCACCCGAAATGGTCCTATGTGGGATTTGGCGACGATGGTTTTGTCAACCGGGTGGTTGAGAAAGAGGTAATATCCAACGATGCCACCGTGGGAATATATAATTTCAAGCGCGGCCGGGATTTTGTCTGGGCGGCGGAAAAGATGATTGCCGCGGATGATCGCGTCAACAACGAATTTTATGTTGCCCCGGCTTATAACTATCTGATTGAACGCGGAGCTAAAGTAGGGGTTTTTAATGTGGGGCGGGAGTATGACGGTATGTACGGAATGGGAGTTCCTTCGGATTTAAAGTTATTTATGGAAAATCCGGTTTCCAGGAAAGCCGTTTTTGTAAATACTGCTTCTTATACCAATTCACAAAGATAAATAATGATTAATCGCACTAAGCAGGCTTTATGGGGAACCGCTTCTGATTTTTTCTGGAGTTTCAGCATAACATTAGCGGCACTTGTTACGACTCCAATTATATTGCAGTTTCTTCCCAGGGAACTTTATGGATTCTGGATTGCAACGCTTTCAACCCTGAATTACCTGGGGCTGATGGACTTAAGCCTTGGCATGGCGTTTGGGCATTTTGTGGCGAAGCTGCCGGAGAAAGAAGGAAAATCCTTTAATCAACTGATAAGTTCGGCTTTTTTTTCCTTCCTCGCCATCGGCTTGATAGTTCTGGTAATCGGGTGGGGGATGTCATCGTACATTCCCTTCTGGTTCAAAATTCCTCATAATGATTCAGCGGCCGTTGTTCTTGCTTTTCGCATTGCCGTAGCCGGATTGGCGTTATCATTACCCTTGTCAACTTTCAACGCGGCGATAACCGGCGGCCAGCATATGGCGGTTCCGACAACTATAATCGGGATAACTCTGCTTACCGGGACCGGGCTTTCGATTATATTATTATATAGCGGTTTCGGCTTGATTTCGCTGGCAATAGCGCAGTTTTTTACTGTATCGACCATAGGGTTGGCCGGTTATTTATTTTGTAAATTCCGTTATTATAAAAAAATCAAAATATCGGCGACCCTCATTGCGAAGCTTGACCTCAGGCAGCTTTGGGCCTACGGCGGTTATTTACAGTTAGGCAGAATCGCCAATACTGTAGCTTTAAGTACCGATGCAATATTGATTGCCGCTGTTTTAGGCGCGGTGGAAGTTCCAACTTATACATTTACCTCTAAATTAACTGTGCTTGTAAGCGCCGCGTTAGTCAGTAAATTGCCGAGCGCGCTTTTTCCCGCGCTATCACAAATGTTCGCAAATCGCGAGATGGGTAAAATACGCGGCACCTTCATAAGGCTGGCGGTTTATTCTCTCCGGACAGCAATGGTTTTTGGTGTTTTTATTATTATCGCCAACAAGGAATTCGTTTCTCTCTGGGTCGGCCCTGAGCTTTTCGCGGGGAACGCCCTGAATTTGGTATTTGTATCCTGGATATTTATTGATTCGCTTTACCGGGGAACGGGGGTTGTGCTGCAGGCTTCCGGTAATTTGAAGGGATGGTCGGTGATATCTATTACAGAGGCTGTGCTGAATATCGGCATAAGTCTTTTTCTCGTAAGCAGGCTGGGCCTTATTGGAATTGCTTTGGGAACGACAATTTCCAGGGCGGTATCCGGAGTTTTGTTTATGAAGCTGGCATGTCATAAAACACAACTTTCCGGCTGGTTATTTATTTTGAAGGGTATATTCTCTCCCGTTCTGCGAAGTATTCCGTCATGCTGCGTGGTAATTGTATGTGCATACATAATACCTCAAACTCTGGAATGGGTCTGGCTGTGCCTGCTTTTGTCCGCGGGTCTGGGGGTGAATATTTTATCTTTCGAGGGTATAGAGTTAATGAAACCTTCCAGTCTGCCGTTCAAAGACCGCCTTCGGAATATATTTGTGCTGCGGCCCGTTTAACAGAGGAGTATTAATTATAATTACATTAATAACCAATGGAGCTCCCACTCACGAATACGGAGTTAAATCATTAGTCAGTTATCTCCAGGCCAATGATGTGCCGGTCAGGGCTGTTTATATGAATTATTGCGGGAATTTTCATAAAAGGTTAAAAAAACAAATTCTGGACATTGTAAAAGATTCCAAACTTGTAGGCTTCTCCTTGATGTCCAAGGATGTCAATTTGTTTATGCCCTTAATTTATGATATACGCCATAAACTTAAAATACCCGTGGTTTCGGGGGGAATTCACCCCACGGCCTTACCTGAAGAGTCTCTCATGTTTTCCGATTATGTCTGCATCGGGGAAGGCGAGGAGCCTTTAAGGCAGTTATATTCTGCGCTAGAGGGGAAAACGTCTTTTCGTGAAATCCCGAATATCGGGTATAGGGAAGACAACGGGGACATAGTTATCAACCGGGTGAAATATTTTGTTGATAATCTGGACGGCCTGCCGTTTCCTGATTATCAGTTTGAGACAAGTTACTATTACGACCAGATTAAGATAGTGAAAATAACTGCTGAAATTCGCGCCGGTTGTTTTGAAAGTTTTTATTTTTATAGTCAACGCGGCTGTAAACTCGCGTGTGCGTACTGTTCAAATTCAATATACTCCAGGCTGGCAAAAAAATCCTGCAAAAAATGGTACCGGAAAGCCTCGGCAAAGCGGGTTATCAATGAATTGAAAACGCATTTAAAGAATTTTCCCCGGGTTAAAATGCTTACTTTTAATGATGATGATTTTTTAGCCAGAAGCAATGATGAATTAGCGGAAATCACCAGTTTTGTAAAGCATAAGCTAAAGATCGCTTTCACCATTAACGGGATACCGTCGTTTATAACTGAGGAGAAAGTTAAATTATTAGTTGACAATGGCTTGGCGGGTATCGCCTTTGGAATTCAGAGCGGTTCAGCCAGGATACTGAAAAATATTTATAAAAGGCCCGTGCCGATTGAGAGTGTCCTGAAAGCCATAGATGTTATTACAAAATTCAATGAAATTTATTTGAATATAGATTATGGTTTTATTCTGGACAATCCCTATGAAGAAAAAGATGAATGGCTTGAAACCTTAAACTTAATCAAAATCCTGCCTGAGCCTAAAACAATCAGCCTCTATTCATTAGCATTTTTCCCCGGGACGGCATTAACCGGCCGGGCAGTAAAAGACATGCTTGTTGATGAAGGACAATTCAGTGATTACAAAAAAGACTACAGGTCGGATATTTCATATTCCTTTAAGAATACGGTAATTTTTTTATACAGTTATTTTAATATACCCGCTTATCTGGATTCACTTTTATTATCTGAATTCATGCTTCATTCCCGAATAGCGTCGCCGCTCAGGTTTATTATAGCTTATCCTTTGGCTTATTGCGTCAGGATGAGCAAAAAAGTTGCTCCGGCCAACCGGGAAAGCTTTTTATTTATCAGAACATTGAAGAAAAACTGGATGCTTAGAGCGCTTAAATATAAGCTTAAGCATATTTATGAAAAAAACTAAAGAGGATAAGCTGATGATGTCTTTTCTTAAAATAATATATAAAGGTATTTGCCTTATTATCGGGCATGGCCATACTCAAGGTATAACCAGAAGATTTTTTGAGGTGATTGAACAAGATGAGTATATCACCTGTCATTCGCGTCCGCACAAGGCGTCCCGGGTCGGCACGGTTAACGATAAGGTTAAACAGGAGCATAAATTATCCGTAATTCTGCAGGGCCCGGTAATTACGGAAAATGATTTCACCCTGGAAACCTTAAAGATATATCAGAATCATTTTAAAGGACATTCGCTTATTTTATCCACCTGGAAAGGTGAAAATGAAGCAGTTATAAAAGAGGCGGGGGAATTGGGGATAAATTGTGTTATTAACAAAAAACCTGATTATCCCGGAGAAAGCAATATTAACATGCAGATAGTTTCCAGCGGGGCTGGAGTAAGGAAAGCAGCTGAGCTTGGTGCTGAATATGCTCTAAAAACCCGGACAGATCAACGCATGTATGCACCCAATATCAGCGAATACCTGTATAATATTATTGAAAATTTCCCGGTTGGCGGTAATTATCCCAAACAAAAAAAAAGAATTGTCGGCATTAGTTTAAACACATTTAAATACAGAATGTACGGCCTGTCGGATATGATGGTTTACGGCAGCATTGAAGATATGCTCTTATATTGGGATATTGCTGAAGACACAAGGGCCTTTACGGCTCAGCAGCGCAAAGCGGGCCTTGTTGATTCGAGAGTGAGCGAAGTTTATCTGGCAACCGGGTTTCTGAATAAAGTCGGCCGCGAGATATTATGGACATTAGCGGACAGCTGGCAGGTTTTTGCCGATAACTTTTGTATCGTGGATAAAGAGCAGCTGGACCTGTTCTGGCCGAAATACGGGCGTCAGGAATATAAAGGCATCACGTATCGGCAGGATTATCGAACGCAGGAGATGAATTTCAGAGAGTGGTTTAATATTTATTCCGGAATTAATAACAAGAATATAAACGATGAACTGACTCCTGAATATCTTCAGACTATTTGAAATCGGCAAATAACTTTAAGACGGATGAATTATATGCTTAGTTTTACGGGGGAAATGAATAAAGGCTACTTGGGAAAGGTTTTCTTTCTCACGCTATTCTTACCGGTCATATCATTGGCGGTGCTGGCACAATTCCATGACGGCACATTCGCCGACGAGTCCAGTGCTAATATTTTTTCATCAATTATCGCGCTGATCTGCTGGGCCGTTGCCGGCCGGAGCCTGTGTGTGAAGATTTTCGGCAAACATTTTTTTTGGCTACTGACAATATTAATCTTGGTAAAGATAATTGCTAATTTTTTCCATTTTTATTATATTTTTGCTCCACTGGCTGAGATTGACTCATCCGGTTCTCTTTCACATGCTAATTACACAGGGGATTTAAGCGTAATATATAATTCCGGGATGTTGTTTATCCAAGCGTATGATGAGGGCGGCTGGTTTTACGCGATTTTTGGAGATTACTACCGCGGGATGAATAACCCCGGAGTGACCGTACTCTATGGCGCACTTTTTAATATCTTCGGGGCATATGGAACAGTTGCTGTTTCATGGTCGGTTATCTATTCGGCCTTTACGTCACTGTTGATCGGGTTGATAGGCCTTGTTCAGAATTTGCCGGTAAAACTCTGCCGGACTGCAATGCTTTTAGTATTTTTCATGCCGGGATATTTTATATATCCGCCTTTGTACCGGGATAATTTTATTATTTTTCTATTGGTATTATCAGTGTATACGGTTATTCTTATATCACAAGGGAAAAAATTTCTGCCCGGCATAGCAATTGTTCTGGAATCGATTTTATTGTTTAGTTTAAGAAGAGTATATTTAATTATTCCTCCAATTTTTTGTATAATTGCAGTCTATTCCAACTCTAAATCCAGGGATAGATTGATGAAATACAGCATTATTCTTTGTATTGTTTTGCTTATTGCGATGCTTGCAGAGTGGAATTATGTGAGTTTTTATCTTGTCAGTATTTTTGACAGGTTTGGTGGAGGACTGGCGAGTGAACAAACTAATTTTTCTATTCTGATGCCGTTCAAGTCGCTGGGAGCGATTTTTTTCTATCCGGTTGCCGCAATATTTTCTTTGTTGGCGCCGATGCCCTGGTGGCAATCTGTTTCTCCGTCAATACTTGCATACCAAGTATTTTTCTACCTGCAAACCTGGTTTTTCTGGACCATAATAATAGCGTTGATATATTCCTGGAAATTAAGGCTGATAACAAGTGGAGGGAAATTTCTTATCACTATCTGGCTGACAATGTTTTTTCTTGCTGTTTTTGGAAGCTTAAATTTGGCGGCGGGATATATCCAGATTGCGACTCCACTACTGATTTTGCCTTGCGTGGAATTTTTGCACAATAATAAGATAAAATGTATTCTGTATAGTTTTTCCATTATTTTTATTGTTCACCTTTTACTTCTTATTAAGCTGCTTTACAGTTTCTGATACCTATTGTGTATTTCGATAAAAGGAAAAAAGTAATACCATGATAAATGCAATTGTCGCAAAATTAATAAAATTAAAACTTGGAAGCCTGGCGTATTTTGTGCTTTCCATCGCCTCGATTATTTTGGGGAAGTTTTCTAAATTTAAACTTAAGTTTTGCAGTTCGTTTTTCTGCTTGATATTATGATGCAATTTTGAATTCATCCGTCATATCCTCCTCATTATCAGTTTTTAACCTGTGATTTG
>VAOY01006134.1_pt1 | contig 11663 bp, 6 predicted proteins | sample 3393881 | NCBI WGS metagenome assembly VAOY01 (sample SAMN08290430, study PRJNA428436) | hydrothermal vent metagenome | isolation source: Deep-sea hydrothermal vent chimney | place: Indian Ocean: Southwest Indian Ridge
ACCGATCGTAAACCAGATATGGCGGATCTCACCCGGACCTTCCAATTCGGCAAGTGTAAGAGTCTCGCCCGGGGCTATCGGTCTGGAGTCCCGGTTGGATTCGGGATCGAAGAGCCCGCTTGACGAACGCATGCGCCGTCCATCGATGGCACGCGTTATCCCGGAGAGGTCCTGCGCGAGAGTACGGGGGTGATCAGAGAAGAAGAGAGCCGCACTACCTGCAATCAGACAAATGATCAGCCTGCCATTCCCCTTTTTCACGGATACCTCCTGCTGTTAATGACTTCGAGTTCCTGCCCCTCGGTCAGCGTCAGCCTGTCGAACTGAAGTACAACCCGGTCGTTCCTGATTTCGACACTGCATTCCTGCTCCCGTCCATCCACTCGAACTGCAATACCGGATCTTTCAGTTATCCAGCCGGCTGGAATGGTCAGCGTGTTCAAACACAGCGAACCCCATTTGATATCGATACGATTGATCTGCCTGTTGTCGTCCTGAATCTGGACCAGGCTGCCCCAACCCTCCGCAGCGGTAAATACGCATTTGAAGTTATCGGGGTTCAATCGTGGTGCGAAGCTCAGCCGACCGGTCGGCCCGTGATATTCGAAACCGCAGATGCCTGTCAGAACACCCCAACCGGCCATCGCTCGTGCATAATGGTCCCCGCATTCGATCTCGTTCCAGGGATTATGTTTCGACGGGTGATAGCGCTCATGGATCCCCCGGCATATTGCCAGCGCTTCCGTCAGCATTCCCTCCCAGGCCATGTGTCCGGCGACCTGGTACTCGATCCCCGTCCATATTTCATTACGGTAACGCGTTGACTGCTCACCAGGGTGTCTGCTTCGGGGCCACGTACATGTGAACAGACCCGCCTCTCCCGGATAGGCATACCACCGATAAGGTGCGTGTGCTTCGTTATGCGGACCCACGTCGGGAGCCCAGCAGTAATCCCAGATCGCTTTCAGCGCCGAACGTACCATGTCCTGCGGATAGAGATAACCCAGACCGACCTGATGCGCCCAGCCCTGCCCTATCATCTGATCTGCCAGACATCCATCCCCGTACTGCCATCGGGGATGTTCCTGAAGATCCACATCCTGGATGAAGTACTCTCCGTTGAAGAGTCTCTCAACCGAGATTTTCCCGCCGCTTTCAAATACCGCCCGGCATTCCTCCGCAAAATCTTCGTCACCGACCTCCCGGGCCATTTCCTCTGCAGCTCTCAGGGCTCCAAGGTAGAATGAACCGACCATCGTGTTGGCCCCGTAATAATCCTCATCGTAGGTCTGGTGCTGCTGACCCTCCAGTATTCCATCCGCGTTGCCGTCCTGATCGACCAGGAACTGCATCGCCTTGCGGATATTGTCCCAGTTCCGGATCAGAAAATCATCATCAATGCAAAGCTGGTGCTCGCGGTAAGCCTTCAACAGATAACCGCCCTGGGCATCACCAGCCCAGCGCGAATAGTTCTCCCCCCGGAATCCTATTGAGCCGTCTTCGGCATGAAAGCCGACCCCCGCCTTGAAATCCTGCATCTCCCGAACCGATCGTTCCAGTTCCGGGAAGAGTCGCGCCATCGCATGCTCGTAGTTCCAGACATGCCCGCAGGTGCCCCGGCAGCAGCCGCATCCCTCCCAACCCCAGAATCGGCCATTGCGCCACCACTGGCATGTGGCGCTGGCCAGATTCGCCACCGTCGAATGCAGACGATCCAACAGCCACCAGGGCAGAGTGGAATCGTAGTAAGTATCGTGCCAGAGCCGTGTTTCGCTCGACAGCCGGTCAAAACCGCCGGTTATGTAACGGGCTACATCGGTCGCGCTTTTGAATCTGTTCGCGTAGTAATTGCCTACGAGGTTGTTACCCCGCCGCATATTGGGCATGCACCAGCTGGTCACGAATGTGACAGTCTTCTCCTCACCGGCCTCGAGGATGACCTTTCGTCCCACCATCCCCAGCAGCTTTTCATCAAATGCCCGACTCACCGCGGGATCTGATCCGGTACTGCCGGCCCCGGCCTCGAAAATGCTTCCCGGCCTGCCGCCCGGCAGCGAAGAACTGAATAGAACGTTTTCGGTACTCAACACCGACAGGGCCATCGTACCGTAATCTGATTGAGTCTCCAGTTCCCCCCCGTCACCGGCCATCAGCTCATCCCGAAATTCGATCTGATCGATATTGACATGTCCCCACCCGCCCGATGCACTGTCTACGATCTCTATTCGCCCCTGCCTGCCGGAAAACTCCCCGACATCCCAGTTATGTGCCTGTAGATATTCATTATCCCTGCCGGTCGCCGTTCGCACCGTTTCATCATCAACCAGAAGATTGATGCAGGTCTCTCCCTCGTGAGACCCGCCGCCGATGAGAAAACTGATGTATCTCCGCTCGATCGTGAAAATGGGTGAGACGAGTCTTCCATGGGGTCGATCCCCGTCGATGAAAGTGTTTACCAGGCCCCTGCCCCTGAAACCGCTCACAACCTGCTGTCCGGGCAGTGTCCCCAGTGCCGGGCCGTCTCCGAATGCCTCTCCCTCAACCTTCCATTCTCCATAGTTGCCGCCTTCGAAGTCAGCGAAGACAACCGGGGGAAGGATGTCTTCCCTTCTGCCGGACAGATCGGCGCTGCACAGAAGCGAGGTTACTCCATCCGATTTTTCAATGGAGTTCCGCCTCAACAGTCGATCGGCGAACATGCCTTCACTGTGTCTCGAGACAACATTCTGCAGCCAGCCGGCTATGGTCACCTCTACCTTATCGGCTGAGCCATTCTGAAGGGTGTAGTTCATGATCGCAGCCGGCAGAGCTGAGTCGGGCGCATTGAGAGGAATGAACGGAGAGAATGCTTCAAGTTTGATATCTACAGGCAGGCAGCCGTCAATGAATTCCACGTATCCAATCGGATACTCACCGCAGAACCGGACGCCTTCGAATCCACTGCGATCCAGAGTGCGGGTGATTGTCTTTTCGCCGGTTTTTATCTGCAGGGAAAAGCCGTGATCTACAGCCGGAGCCTCGACAAGACTGCTTCTGCCGGCGATAACCGTCGGCTTCCGTCCGACCTGGTAATTAACCCGCCCGATCCCCGTGTTGTTATTCTGGTTGAAGATATCCCAATAAGTCAGCCGGCCATCACCTGTCAGATAGACCTGGCCGGCACATATCCCCCCGACCGGCATCCCGATCGTTTCCAGTTCGCCGCCCTCAAACCAGCTCCTGCTCCCTCTGTTGAAGAGCATCCGAATCCATTCCGGTCTCAACTTCTTATCGACCGGTATGAAGTGATCTATCGTGTCCTGCAGATAAAAGGGTCCCGCGATCGCTCCACTGCCCAGAGAAACACCTGCCGCCGCTGCTCCCGCCGACCTGATGAAAGTCCGACGATCAATACACCAGTTTCCGTTCTCATCTGCATTGCACGAACAATCCGACCCGCGATCACCATCTCTCTCGATCATCAGCCCGTCCTCACTTCAGGAATTCTTTGACGTTCATTTTCGTGATGGTTGCAGTTGGAAGGGTGACCTTCTCGCCGGGAGTGATTTCCCTGCGCCCCTCCAGTATGTCGAGCGCGATCTCGAGCCCGACTTCACCGGGAGTGGGATAGAGGAATGTGGCGGAGAGAACTCCGTTCTGCACCCAGACGCATCCTTCTGCTGGAAGCCCGTCGATACCGAGGAAATAGATCGTGTTCTCGACTCCCTGCTCCCTGGCCGCCTGATAAGCTCCATACGCCATGGGATCGTTGTGGGCATAGATGATGTCGATATCCCTGTGGATCTGCAGGGCATCCTGGGCTATCGCCTTTCCCTTATCCAGCTTCCAGTCTCCATCCAGGCCCCCGAGTATCTCGATACCCGCTTCCCTGTTGACTATCTCGTGGAATCCGTCCCGTCTCTCCTGGGCAGGAGTGGAGGCCAGTGAACCGCAGATTTCGTAGATCTTTCCAGCCGCGTTCCCCGGTCCACCGAGGAGCTCGACGGCATACTCACCGGCCGCGCGCCCGATGGCCAGATTGCTGGCCCCGACGAATGCTGCGTAGCCTTTGTAGGTTGTATCCCGATCCAGGACGATCACAGGAATACCTGCTTCGGCAGCCTCCTGCAGGGCCTTCGAGCAGCCCGAGGCTTCCTTGGGAGAGATCAGGATGGCGTCCACCTGCTTGGAAATGAATATCCTGATGTGCTCCACCTGATTCTCGGTCTTGTCGTCGGCGTCGAGCACGATCAGCTCGACCTTATCCCCATACTCCAGCGCCTTCTCCCTCAGTTTTTCGTTGAAGACGACACGCCACGGCTCCTTGACGGTCACCTGGGAGAAACCGATCACCCACTTCCCATTCCCTGGAGCTTTCCCGCACCCGGCAGTCAGAACCAGTATGGGCAGGAGAATCATGAGAGATAGAGATATGAAAGGCGGGATTTTCAAACCGGTGGACCGGCCGTCCCCGTCAGATGAGAATGCAGTCTGCAATACGTTCTCCATCCAGTTCCTCTGTTTCTATTGCAGTTTCTTCGGTTTTATTCCGCGCAGCCACCAGAGCAGTGTTCCCTCCTGCACCAGTACCGCTCCGATAATTATCACTCCCTTCAATATGTCCTGCACCTCGCTGGGCACTTCCTGGAGGTTCAGGATATTGCCCAGATAACCGAGTATCAGGACACCTACCATCGTTCCTGTTACGGTTCCCCTGCCACCCATCAGGTTCGTCCCGCCGATGACCACGGCTGCAATGGCATCCAGTTCCCAGGTTGCACCCGCATCAGGTTTCCCCTGGGTATAGGAGGCACAGTAGAGCACACCGGCCAGGGCCGAAAGCCCCCCGCAATATCCGTAAACCATCATCTTCACCCTGTCGACATTCACACCGGACAGTCTGGCCGTCTCCTCATTGCCCCCGATTGCATATACGTGCCGTCCGAATCTCAACCTGGTCAGGATGAAATGAACCATTAACACCGCTGCCAGGAAGAAGAGGGCCGTCACGGGAAAAACCTTGATCCCGAAAAGAGAAATCTGGCTGCTCAACAGGTCGAAGCTCGGCGGGGCCACGCTGGCCGTGCCCTCTGCAGTATATCCGGCTGCCTGGTAGTAAACAGGGTGGATCTGGCCTCCCTTGCCCGCGGTGAACTTTGCCAGTCCCACCGCTGCGCTCATCATGCCCAGTGTAACTATGAAGGGCTGGATCTTCCCTTTTGCGATTATCACTCCATTGACGGCTCCCAGGAACACCCCCAGAACCGGCACCAGGATAAGGACCGCGATTGTGGAAAATCCGGTCGACACCTGCGAGCTGCACCACAGGCCCGCTGTCACGGCGAGCACTATCCCGATAAGCAATCCGGCCAGCTTCGATCTTCTCTGATCCAGGCCGCGGTGCGAGAGCAGCATGGCGCTGAGAGAGTACCCTGCGAACAGGACCAGGAGGATGAAGAGAGGTACGGTCAGCGATGTCGCCCTGGTCCAGCTCCTCTCCATCAGGAGCATGGCGCTGACTACTGTTGACAGGGAGAGGATGCTGCCGACTGAGAGATCTATCCCGGCCGAGATGATAACCAGAGTCATGCCGACGGCCGGCAGGGCGATGATCGAGACCCTCCCGAGCACGTTCAACTGGTTGTAGAGGCTCAGGAAGGTCTGCCCGTTCAGGGCGACCCCCCCCAGGAATATGATTATGAGTCCAACAAAGGGACCGATGCGGCGTACCATTTCCTTCCTTTCATTCTCAGGCAGCCGGTGCCGCGGCACTCAGGATCTTCTCCTGGGTTGCGTCCTCGCGATCAAACAGGGCGGAAACCCTCCCCTCTCTCAGAACCATGATCCGGTCACAGATCGAGAGCAGTTCAGGCAGTTCGGAGGAAGTCATGACTATCGTGACACCCTGTTCGGACAGCTTTGAAAGGTGCTGATAGAGCTCGTGCTTGGCTCCGACATCGACACCGCGTGTCGGCTCGTCCAGCAGGATTACACTCGGTTTCACAGCCAGCCACTTACCCAGCAGTACCTTCTGCTGGTTGCCGCCGGAAAGAGATTCTATCGGATTCCGGAGATCGGCGACATCTATCGACAGGCGGTCCACGTATTCTTCGGCCAGTGCCCTCTCCCTGTCTTTCGAAAGCATGAAGAAGCGCATGATTTCTTTCAGGGCGGCAAGGGTCATGTTCTGTTCGACGTTCATGCTCAGAACGAGTCCGTTCCCCTTGCGATCCTCGGTGATCAGGGCGATCCCGGCATCGATCGCCTTCCCGGGGCTGGATAGATCGAGCCTCTCACCTTTGAGCTCCACGGTACCTGTTGTGTGACCGGCTGCCGCTCCAAACAGTGATTCCATCAGTTCAGTCCGGCCCGAGCCCAGCAGGCCGGCGATGCCGAACTGTTCACCGCGCCTTACTTCGAAGGAGATCCCCTCCAGCAGCGGTCTGCCGGCCGGGTCGGTATCGTCCCTCGAGAGGTCCTGAACACGCAGGATGATCTCTTCGCCCGGTTCTCCCTCTTTCACGAAGAACTGCCTGAAGTCCCGACCCACCATTATGCTGATCAGTTCCTGTCTCGATATTTCATCCGATGTCATCAAACCTGCAGTTTTGCCGTCACGCAGGACCGTTACCCTGTCGGCGATCTGGAAGAGCTCACCTATGCGATGCGATATGTAGACGATCGAGACCCCTTCCCGGCGCAATTTTCTGACAACTGCAAACAGGACATCCGTCTCCGCTTCAGAGAGTGCCGAGGTAGGCTCATCCATCACCAGCAGACGGGCATCGAGGGAGAGAGCTTTCCCGATCTCCACGAGCTGCCGACCCCCGATGCGAAGCTGCGAGACCGGGGTCGTCACCGGCGCGTTGAAATGGAGTTCATCCATTATCTCCTGCGCCATCCTGTTCATCAGCTGATAGTCGATCACATCACCGAAGCGGGTGGGCTCCCTGCCGAGGTAGATGTTCTCGGCCACGGTGAGTTCAGGCACCAGGTTCAGCTCCTGGTATATTATCGCTATCCCCGCCCTTTCGGCTTCCCGCGTACTGCGGAAACGAACCCTGTTGCCGTCGAGCAGGATTGTGCCCCTCCAGTCGGTATGTACCCCCGCCAGGATCTTCATGAGCGTGGATTTACCGGCCCCGTTCTCCCCGACAAGCGCCATTATCTCGGATGGAAGGACTTCGAAGTCGACTCCGTGGAGGACCTGCACCCCGGAGAACTCCTTCTCGATCGATTCCATCCGCAGAAGGGGATTCACCTTCCCTGCTTCCTCACGGTTCCGCAAAAGCTGACTTTCATACCCAGGGCGTCAGCCATTGCGGCTTTTGCGAACATGGCCCTGTCAGCCGATTCGGGACTTCTGGCGTAGACGACCTGGATATGGTTCGATTTATGCATGGCCATCATCTGATCACGGCTGACTCCGTACAGGACAGCATGCATGATCGGCCACTGGGGCGTCGTCGAATCCCATCGGCGCTGTGTCTCCTTTGCGGGCAGCTCCACTACCCCGGCCCGCCCGATATCCATATTCAGTCGATCCTTCTCAACATAGATACGCGACCAGACGATCTCGCCCGGTTTGCTGATCCCCTTGATAGTACTGCCCCCCAGGCGGAAGTACATGGGAGGCTGCCTCATTCCTGTTGCCCCTGCCCAGCCGCCGGTGAGGTGCGAAGGCGGAACGGCCCCGCTGATCTCGAATACCCATACGTAATCATCGGTCGTCCCCGAGCGGTCCCAATCACCCCAGCGTATATCGTGGAGCGTATTTTCAACCGGCTCTCCCATCGCCCTGTGGATGCGGAATGTCATCAGGCCGTCGAGGCCCGCGCACTCGTCCACCTCATTGAAATGCGGAAGAGGGTTGCCCCGGTAGAGGATGCGACCCCTGGCGTCTTTCACAGGCGGACGCCTCGAGTCGTTGAGCATTCCCTCGGCAAGGTCAGAGGCGGGGAGGCAGTCCTTCAGGCCCTGCTGGTACTGGATCCCGATAGCGTCGCAGCCGAACTCCCCTGCGATCCGCAGTACCGCTATATACATTTTGCACTGGGTCAGGACCTGTTCTCTCGTCAGGTCGGTCTCCCCGTCCGGTCCGAATCGGAACTTCATCCCGGCCTTGCGGATCCAGCCGTAGACTGCCCTGGCTTCGGCATCAGGCACCTGCATGGTGTCAGCGAACAGAGCCGATTGACTCAGGCGTTCCTTGTATACACCGGTGGGATTCAGCAGGTGGTCGGGGATTATCGCGTTGTACATCCCCATGCACCCTTCGTCGAAGACCCCCAGTATCGCCTTCTCCCGCTGAAGCCGGGCGGCCAGTGCCTCGCCCAGCCTGCGCTCACGTGCAGGTATCTTCACCTGTTCGAACCCTCTGACGTGATCGAGCCTGTGTCTGACGCTGCCTTTATCGAGCCAGGTCTTCAACTTCCTGTTGAATGCCTTATCACTGAAGTCCTCGCTCCAGAGTGTCGAGTATCTGACATTGGCTTTCGCAAGGGAGCCGTTCAGGTTGAGCATCCCGACCAGACCCGGCCACTGCCCCGACCAGTTGGCTGCCGTCAGTATCGGACCTCTATGACTCATCAAACCGGGGAGGACGTGATGGGAGTACTGCCAAACCGCCTCGGCTACAATGAGCTTCGCGTCCGGGTCTATCCCGGCGAACACCTGCATGCCCTCCTTCTGGGATCCTATGAAACCGTGCTTCCTTGAAGGTCTGTACTGGTGGGCGCGGATGAGTTCGTAACCGCACGATTCGACTGCCGACCCGAGAGACGACTCCATTTCCGACTGTGCTTTCCAGCAGACCTGGTTTGCCGATTCCCGCAGATCACCGCTTGCGACAAGGACCACCTGGTTCTCACGCATCTTCTTCGGCCTGTCCAGCCTTGGGATGTCATAATCCGCCATCTGTATCCCCCTTATTCACAAAAACTACCTGTTCCAGATATCGGCCGTCCGTGCTTCCAGATCCGGCATGTCGGGCAGTGGAGCGCTCGGGACCGGCTCGTACCAGAAAGTCGCGGTCGACCAGTCGTCCTGTCTCTCGTAGAGACCGCGGTCCCAGCCTATCTGCTGTATGGTGATCCGGCATTCCTTTTTCCAGTATATGGGATCGGGAAGATGCCACCGATACATGGAGATATATCCTTCCTGGTTAAGGCTGCACCCGTTGTAGAGGAATGGCGTCTGCTGCATGCCGTACGACAGGCAGACGTAGTCCTCACTGCCGGTTCCGCAGATGGTTGGGAACTCGGTATCACCGTCCATAAAGATCTTGATCTCTCCCTCGCCCCACCAGTGGGCGGTATCGAGCGATCGGATGCCCATCACCGCCCCGATATACCGGCCCTTACCCGTCCTTTTCGGGAGGAGAATGAAGTCCTCCTTCATCGTGGTTGGATTATCCCGGCGAAACAGGACATGCAGCCGGCCTACATCGCGCGGGTGCCTGTCGCCGATCGTGTAGTCGATCTGGTAGTAGAGGGGCATTACTCCCTCTCCTTCGTTGGTAAGGGTTATCCTCGCCCTTTTCGTAAAAGGCATCGGAAGCCAGATGTTCATGCCGGCGTTCCGGCCGAGAGAATGTACGGCAGAGTCATATGCTTCCACCTTGCCGTGAGCGAAGCCCATGAAATCGCCTATCGGGCTTTCGATACTCGGATATTCCTGGCCGTCCCACCACACCCGTATCACCATGCTGCGCAGGTTTTGCGGCGAGCGGTTTGTGGTCATCCATATATGCCTTATGGTCCCCATACCCTCGATGTCACACAACTGGACCGTTTCACCGCCCTCGATGTTCTTCATGGGAGCGCCTTTCCTGCCGGCTCCCAGACGGCTGGCTTCCTGACCACCGGCGCCCCTGGCACCTGTGGGGTTTTCGAATGAGATCGAGCGCGACTCGAGACCTGTATCGAGCTGGTATGGTTCGTTCACGAGATCGTTTGCCTGTGTTCGATAGCCGCTGCATGCAGAAAGGCAGATCCAGACAGGGATGAGCAGGGAAACGGAGAATCTGATTAGAGTCTTCATGGGAGGCACCTCCAGAAGATCGATATCGATGGGCTTTCGACCGGGTGAGTCCCGGAGCGGGAATCAGTTCCGGCAGTTCCTACACTGTTCAGTTGAGTTTACCTCAGACAGGGGATGATGCAAACCAGTACACCCTTCCGCAATTACGCTTGCATTCGAGCGCCGATGCATGACCGTAATTAAGGAGCGGCGCACTGGACACTTTTGCCCGGCTCTGTGTACGTTTAAGGTCCTTCACTGAACAACCCAGCCACGGCCTTTCATTATCTGAAGGGTGGAGGAAGTGATGAGTACGGAAAGAATGGTGATCGGTGTCGACTTCGGAACTGATTCTGTCCGGACGGTCATCGTGGATTCGGCGACCGGCGATGAAGTTTCGAGTGCCGTCCACCAGTACATGCGCTGGAGTGAAGGCAGGTACTGCGATCCGGCAAGCAACCAGTTCCGGCAGCACCCGATGGATTATCTGGAGGGCATGGAGAAGACAGTTCGAGAAGCTCTCGAAAAAGCACCTCCCGGAACAGCCGACAGTGTCGTGGGTCTTACGGCAGACACAACAGGATCGACTCCGGTCGCTGTAGACCGGAATGGAACTCCACTCGCTCTGACCCCCGGGTTCGAAGAGAATCCTGCCGCCATGTTCATGCTCTGGAAGGATCATACATCTGTAGCCGAGGCAGATGAGATAAACCGGACTGCCGGAAACCGGGGCGGCGAGAACTTCACCAGGTATGTCGGCGGGATCTACTCCTCCGAGTGGTTCTGGGCGAAGATCCTCCACGGACTGCGAACCGACGGGAAGGTACGGGAGGCCGCCTACTCCTGGGTGGAACACTGTGACTGGATCCCGGCATTGCTGACCGGGAACACCGATCCCCTGACCCTGAAGCGGAGTCGCTGCGCTGCAGGGCACAAGGCAATGTGGCACTCTGATTTCAGCGGGCTCCCATCTGAAGAATTCCTGGTGAATGTGGACCCTCTTCTCAAGGGACTGCGTGACCGGCTTTACACCGATACATGGACCGTTGATACGGCAGCCGGAGATCTCTCACCTGAATGGGCCGACCGGCTCGGTCTGCACGAAGACGTCACCGTCGGCGTCGGGGCCCTGGACGCCCACCTGGGGGCGGTCGGTGGAGAGATCGCTCCATACTTTCTGAGCAAGGTAATGGGCACTTCCACCTGTGATATGCTGGTGGCTCCGATGGAAGAGATGGGCGACCGGCTGATTCGCGGTATCTGCGGGCAGGTGGACGGATCGATCATTCCCGGTATGCTGGGAATGGAAGCGGGTCAGTCTGCCTTCGGAGATATCTATGCATGGTTCAGGCAGCTCCTCATGTGGCCGATCGACCACATGCTGTCTCAGTCCGGTTCGACAGGTAACGTTCTGCCGGAGGATACCCTCCGGGACCTGACTGCCGGGCTCATTCCCACCCTCTCCGCCGAGGCTGAGAAACTGCCTCCGGAAGAAACAGGTCTCGTGGCACTCGACTGGCTGAACGGCAGGCGCACACCCGATGCCAACCATATGCTCAAGGGTGCGATAACAGGACTCACCCTGGGTTCCGACGCTCCGCGGATCTTCCGGGCTCTTGTTGAGGCGACCGCATTTGGAGCAAAGAAAATAGTAGAGCGTTTCA
>VAOY01037727.1_pt1 | contig 11614 bp, 8 predicted proteins | sample 3393881 | NCBI WGS metagenome assembly VAOY01 (sample SAMN08290430, study PRJNA428436) | hydrothermal vent metagenome | isolation source: Deep-sea hydrothermal vent chimney | place: Indian Ocean: Southwest Indian Ridge
AGAAATCGTGATTCCAAACAAGCCTTTTAGAGCGTTTCGGGTTTGTCGAGAGGATAATCCCAAATTCATGAAGCATGACAACGTAAGACCGACAGTGTGGTAATCGTTGTGAATGCGTTTGAGGTCAACTTTGGTCTCAGCATCGGGGCGGCTTGGCAGCAGATCGCTCGGTGAAAGATGGTATTCCCGATACTGATAATGCAGTTTGTAATTGGGATTATAAATATTTTCCCGCTCTGCCTGCTCTTCGGGTGATAAGGAATCTTTATTCTTCAGGTAGTGAGAGCATTTGTTATTCTGGTATTTGTAGATGTTTGTGTCTTGCCGCTCCTTCCAGAGAACAAGAGCACAACCGCAATACGGACAAAAATATTTTGCATTACTTTCGCGCCTTGTTCGATGAGTGCGGCTTAAGGAATTACAGATTTTGCATCTGAGTTGCGAAGCTTTTTTGCCGTCGTTGATGTAAAGATAACGAGCAGGTGCTCCGCAATGATCGCAAGTGCAATGATTTGGAGGTATTTTTCCGCCTCTGCGATCAACAGGTGTTAACGCTTTACCGTGTTTTTGCTTGTATTTGAGCTTGAGTTCTTGCCATGAGAGTTCCGGCAGGATGTTTTTGGCAGGTGGTTCTGTCAAGGGAGGTTCCATATCAACACGGAAATTACGATAATGTGGAGGTTTTTCCTCTGGTTTAAATTCAATATCATGGCGTTCACCATTGAGCACTTCATGCATAATTGTAATAGCTGAATGAAATTCATTAAGAGTAAGATGACGGCAGAACCATTTAACAAGTTTTAAAACAGAATTTTTCAAGTGGGAGTCTCCTGATTTTTGTGATAGGAAATTACGGGCAAAGGCTCTCACTTGAACATCAAAATTCAGAAAAAAAAGGGGGAAAGAAAAAATTCTCCCAATAAAGTATTAAAAATAAACGAGATAAATAGAAAATACAGTCAAAAAATTTTGACTTAACGATTAATTACTGAAGGAAACTTAAAATGTCTGAACACAATTTTTCCCCGTCGCTGCTGCATAAACATTTGCTGGACAATATGGAACAAACCCTGAGTTACAAGGGCGGGGACCTGCGTCAGTGGCAGGAAAAACTGCGCGCCAAATTGCGTGAGCTGGTCGGCGATATGCCGAGCGAAAAATGTCCGCTTAAGGTGCGCAGCCTCTGGAAACGTAAATGTGAATTCGGCACGGTTGAAAAAATCGTCTTTACTTCCGAGCCTTTTGCGGATGTTCCGGCATATTTGTGCCTGCCGGAAAACGCGCTCACTCCGTACACTACTTTTATCTGTCTCCAGGGACACTCAACTGGCATGCATAACTCAATTGGCGTTGATTTTGAGAGCAATACACAGACGATTGAAGTAGAAGGAGACCGCGATTTCGGGCTGATCTGCATGAAAAACGGCATCGCCGCCCTTTGCATTGAACAGCGTTCTTTTGGTGAACGACGTGAAAATATACAAAAAGTGATATCCACTCACATGTGTCATGATGCAGTCTGTCATGCTCTTGAACTGGGACGCACCTTAGTCGGGGAACGCATATGGGATGTCGAGCGCGGCCTTGATTATCTGGCGGAACGCGGTGATATTGATATGGACAGGATCGGCTTGATGGGTAATTCCGGTGGTGGAACAATAACTATGTACGCATCCGCCCTGCTGGATCGCATCGCCTTTGCCATGCCTTCATGCTCATTCTGTACTTACCGTGATTCCATTATGAATATTCGCCATTGTGCCGACAATTATATCCCCGGACTGTTGAAGTACGCGGAAGCCGCGGATATAATGGGCCTGCACGCGCCAAAACCGCTGGTAGTTGTGGCCGGACGCGAGGACGATATCTTCCCGATTGACGCAGTCGAAAAGGCTTTTGCCGACTTGAAGGAGATATACCGCGCGGCTGGTGCCGAAGATAAATGCAAACTGGCCATCGGCGAAGGCGGACATCGTTTTTATGCCGCCGATGCCTGGCCGCTAATGCTTGAATTGATAAATTAAAAATAAGTAAAACTCGAAAATTCGAGACAAGAGATCAACACAAAAAAATAGGATTTTAGCGGGATTCTTATAAAAAACCGCATCGGACATGTCAAAATTGTTTTGATGCGTGTAAAATAAAATTTTTAACTAAAGGAAGCCAATAGTTTTGAAATTGGCTCTAGTTGTCAAGTTTAATAAAAGAAGGAGTAAGGCAGATGAATGACAAATTAAATATTATTTACTTACATTCGCATGATACCGGGAGATACATTTCACCTTACGGCTATAAAGTAAGAACTCCAAACCTGCAGCGTTTTGCCGAAGAGGGCGTAGTTTTCCGGCAGTGTTTCTGCGCCAACCCGACCTGTTCGCCCAGCCGTGCGGCCCTGCTTACCGGGGAATACGCTCACAGTTGCGGCATGTACGGCCTGGCGCACCGCGAATTTAAAATGCCGGATTATTCCAAACATATTACTCATACTTTGCGTTCAGCCGGATACAAGTCTTATTTACTTGGACAACAGCATATAGCGGATAAGGCGGAAAAAATTGGCTATGACGAAATATTGACAGGAGACTTGACAAACGCAATTAAAGATCTGGCTCCAAAAGCTTGTGAATTCCTTGAAAAAGAACACGATGTGCCATTCTTTTTGTCTATTGGCAGTTTTGAAACGCATCGGGTTTTTCCTGAGCATGACTCTGAAGATGACCCCAGATGGGTGAAACCACCGGAATTTCTCCCTGATACTCCTGAAACCAGACTGGATATGGCTGAATTTAATACAATGGCGCATCAGTATGACAATGGAGTCGGGAAGATTCTGGACTGTCTGGACAGGACCGGCTTGTCGGAAAATACTTTAGTTATTATTACCACCGACCACGGGATTGCTTTTCCGCGGGCAAAATGCAATATGCAGGATTCCGGGATCGGGGTTTTACTGATGATGCGCGGGCATCAGGGGTTTGAGGGTGGTAAAGTTATTGATTCAATGGTGTCGCATGTCGATGTTTTCCCGACTATATGTGACGCGGCGGGGATTGACAAACCGTTACGCCTGCAGGGAAAATCGATCATGCCGCTGATTAGCGGCGAAGCTGATGATATACGGGACGAGATTTTTTCTGAGGTAAACTTTCACGCCGCCTACGAACCGTTACGCTGCGTCAGGACAAAACGCTATAAATATCTCAGGCGCTGGTTAAAACGCGATAAAGCGGTGATGCCGAATTGTGATAATGGCTATTCCAAATCTCTGTGGGTGGATAACAAGTGGCTGGATAAACATCTGGTTCAGGAGGAACTCTATGATTTAATGTTTGACCCCAATGAAACAAACAATTTGATTGATAACCCTGAATCAACAGAAATCGCGGGTGATTTAAGGAAGCGGCTGGAGAAATGGATGCGAGAGACTAATGATCCGGCTTTGCGTGGAATGCCGGGAGCGCATTGCCCGGAAAGCTGTATTGCCAATGGTCAGGATGAACCTGAGCCTAGTATCAAAGGAGCGTCAGGATTAACTCAGGAGTTTCGCAGGCGCAATGAAATTCCGCAGATGAAAATTTAATATTCGCGTTACAGTCCTACTACTTTCCCCTGGATATGCACATGGGCATCGGGGTAAACATGAGTGTTGAACTCATTGTTCGCGGGACGTAATTCAACGCGTCCTCCGCGTAAGGGAAATAGCTTTTTACGGTTGTTTCGTCTTGTAGTTGAAGCACCCCAGGCAAAAATATCTGTCCAATCGCTGGAAAATTCACGGTAGGTTTTAATCAGCGCTAATGGATGTGAGGATTATAACATCATCTCATAAAAATGAAAATCAATATATAGTTAATCTGCCTTTTTAACAACGAGGTGTCGCACTTTAAATTTTAATTCAATATGACACAGACAATCTCACGCACAGTAAACGCCGCCATTAATATCCAATGTAGCACCGGTAATGAAACCATCATATTCGGATGCAAAAAACGCTACCGCACGTGCAATATCAGCCGGATTGCCGGCACGCCCCAATGGAATTTGATTTATTGTTTGCGTTGCGGATTCTTTTGTTGTATGTGTAGCGTGGAAACTGGTTCCAAGTATAAGACCCGGAGCTAATGCGTTTACTCTTATTCCTTTTGGTCCCAGCTCTCCGGCAAGCGCCCGTGTCCAAGTTAATATTGCTCCTTTGGCAGTACCATAAACTAAGGACCCGGCGTGTCCACCTTTACGTCCCGCCAAACTCGATAGATTTACAATAGAAGCGCCATCTGTATTTTTCTCCAGAAATGGTACAGCTTCACGGGTAATCATCATCATTGATGTCATGTTTATATCAATTACTTTTCGCCAGAAATCTGTGTCTATTTCAGATAAGTAGCGACGTTCAACCAAACTGCCTGTATTGTTTATTAGAATATCCAGTCCGCACAGAAAGACAATGGTTTCTTCTATTAGTTTTTTACAGTCATTTTCGTTGGTTAAATCGGCTCTAAAAGCTTTCGCCTGACAGTTATTTTCTTTTGCCAAAGTAATAACTTCATCAGCACCTTCTTTACTTGAGAGATATGAAATTACAACATTGCAACCTTGTCTAATCAGTTCAGATGTGATTTCTTTACCTATTCCCTGACCGCCAGATGTAATTAAAGCGTTTTTTCCTGTGAGTTTTCCCATGATACAAATTTCTCCTAAAATGTTATTGCTATGCATTCAAAGTCTTCAAATGAATATTTTCTGATTATTATTTGTCCATCTTTTACTTCATATTCTATATTTTTACCGTTCGTCAAACTGTAAACCTTACTCGGAGCAGCGTCTATTTTTAAGTGAATAGTCGCATTAAAAGTTCTTGGTTCAACAGAAGGATTGCATAAATACAGTGCTTTTAATCCTTTTTTCTCTTTTAATGAAGAATAGATTCGATGGTTGCAAGTAATTTTGCAGGGAGATTTATCCAACAAAACTGTTTCAATAACTGAATTAATGATTTTAACAAATTCAGGTTCTTCAAGTTCATTGTAAACTCTTTCAATCGGGAAATTGATATAACAGCATATTCCTTTTCCAAAACTATTTTTAATTATTGACGGCGCTAGGAATGTTGGTCCTGTCCCAGTTACAATTTCAGCTAAACCCTGCGTATCTTTTTCTGCCTTTATCCATGTTATTTCCTTTACTGGAAGCAGTTTTTTAGAAGCTTGACCTTGTACATAAACATCCCACAAGCCATCCCAGAATTGCAGAGCCTCGAGTTCTGCAGGTGATTTTTGCAGAGAGACTTTAAAAACATCTTTGAGCAAGAAATCATCATTATAAAAAGATGCCTTTCCGCTTGCGATAAGAGTTCCGCCGTTTCGTACGTATTCACGTAGGCATTCAGCTTCCCCTTTATCAATGTTAACATCTCCCGGCAAAAAAAGTACAGGATATTGCTGTAGTGTGTCAAGATCACTCAAGACTTCATTGGTAACGATTCCAGTTTGCAGTCCCGCACTTTGGAATAATTTATAAGCTCCGGCAAGAGCTTGTTTTGCAGATTCAGTAATGGAGCTGATTCGTTGTTCACTTATTATGCCGATAAATTTATGAGCACGGAGATTATCCAGTAATGCCGCATTTCCTTTCATGAAAGAAAATAACTCCGTAACTGGTTTTTGAAAACTGTTATTCAAGCATAATCTTCCTCCATAGGAGATAATTGGAGCTCCGCCCCAAACTAAAGTTTCATAACCGGAATGTTTGTTTTTTTGTTCAGTAAATGATGTTGAACAGCGCGGCCACGCAGTATGATCCTGAGTATAACGCCAGATTATTTTATCATAATAATCGCCGACTCCAAGCCCACGAAGACCACCGAGCTCTGCTTCCAACAGGAAACCGTCAGATATTTTAAGCATTCTCCGTTCCCATGTCTCCAGACGGGCCGCCGCCGCGAGAGCATTAAACATAACAGGTAAATTTTTAGTTCGTTTAGCGATAACGATAATATCATGAAATAATTCATATAATCGCCGTCCTACCCATTCATCAAAAACTTCATGTAATTCAGAGCTCTCAAAATCTTTATTTGCCGGCAATTCGAACCCGGTTTCTTTCAGAAATGTCTGTTTACATACAGCGCATTGACAAACTGCTTTTTGAGTTCCCATATTCCAATTGTAATATGGACCATCCAGATAAAGACCGTGTATATCGTAATTATCGACAACATGCTCGATAAAATTTAAAATATCATCTTGATACTGCCCAAAAGAACATACCGGCGCAACTAGCTCTCCGCCAAAATGCCGGACTCCATCCTGAATATTACCATCATCCATCAGCAAGCCCCATTGAGGACGTTGATTCTGTAAAAGAGAACGCGGTAAACCATGCCCGACTGAAGCGTAGGCAATAATTTTAATATTAGTTCCCTGTGCAGCATCAATTGTTTCTGCCAAAAGATCACGTTCACCTAATCCAGGATGCAGCGGGATAAAGTCATTTTGAATTAAAGCGTATTTTCCCATCGTGCCAAAGCGAATAGCGTTGGCATTTACATTCTGAGCTGTTTCGATTAATTTTTCAGCTTTAAACTCAAGTGTAGGATTAAGCGGCGGCCAATAAGCATCTATTAATAATGTTCGTGACTGCTGAAGCCATGGGTATTGTTCGCGTGATGTCATTTTTTATTTTCTTCCTTACTTTTATTTTAAATCTTCAAAAACTCTCTTCCGGTAGCTTGACAACGCCGATTGTAAGCAGGAGATTGGCGAATCTTCGCTGTTCTCCGGTCGCAATAATCAATGAAGTATCCGGCGATTTAATTTTGTCATAAAAAGACCACCGCTCCAGGCTTGACAAAGCGACATCCTCGCCAAGCATAGTTCGGTATTCATCATGAATTAAGGGCTTATAATCTTCAGGAGATTCCATAACCGTCGCTTCCTGAATAGGAACAGCATCCATTATTACGCTTAGTACCTGCGTACAGTTTAACACACCAGGTGCTAAATTGAGAAAAACCTTTTTCGAAAGCGGATTTGAACATGTAGCGACGGGATAATTGCCATCGGCAATCAAGACTTGAGAGAAATGACCGGAGCTGGCTAACGCTTCCAATATTTGCGGATGTAGTAATTGTGTTTTTAACATTTTTTGCCTCCTTGATATTTTTCACTAGCTTCTAAGTAATCCTCAAGAGACACTAAAGCAAATTCATGCGCTATTGCCGTCGCAGAGAACTTTGATGATTCGCTGTATAATACAGCAACCCCCAAAATGGGCATAGAGTCAATTTTAATCTCATTTTTATATTTGCGCTGAATTTCAGAAAAGCGGTCAATGTTATTATCAAGATGCATAATAAAACGATCCAGATTTATCCTGGAGCGGACAATTCTGCCGTAATAATTTACTGATGCGATAACTTGTCCCAGAGGATTTACAATATCGCTGCTATTGTCTTTACAGGCGGATACTAAAAACGAACGACACTGATATGCCCAGTTACGTTGGAGATGATCTCCGTGAAACATACTGGAGAACGCTAAAATATCAGGTTTTAGATCATGATATCCGTCCCGGAGCTTGTCGTAATTAAGATCAAAACAAATAACACCGCCAATACGCCCTGCAGGAGTATCCACCACTACTGGTCCAGCCCCGGGAGAAAGTCCTTCGTCAACCTCCCTTGTAGTCAGATATGTTTTTCGATAATCTCCAAGAAAATTCCCATCCGGGCCGATAAATACTAGTGCATTGTAAACTTTTCCATCATCTTCCAGTTTTATTGAACCAGCAACAGTACATTTATTACGCATGGCGAAATCGCAATACGCATTATACATTGATCCCGGATTTTTGGAATTTTCTGCTTGAGCTATTGTTTGCCCAATTGCTTCCATGCCTTCGCAGGTGATCAGCAAATCAATGCCGGTTCCGTCAAGACGGTCTGTTGCATATTTGAACTGCTCTAAAACTTTACGCTGTGCATCCGTAGTTCCGCGTTCAGCGTTTATATTAAAATGCACAGCCGCTATGTTAATAAAATTTGACATATCAATTCCTTTTGTTTTAATAACTTAAACTGGGGTATGCACTTGACTCCTGAGCATACCGCATGTTGTGGTTTAAAAATGTAGCATCTTCACATTTATTTTGATCTTCCATTTCATTGCAAGCTATATGTTTGCCTCCGATTATATCACTGCTTATTACAGGCTCTGTTGCTACAGCCTGTTGAATAAGCCTATAGAAAAGCTTAGCTCTTGAGACAGAAGTACGCCGATTAAATCTAAAAGTGAATTCATCAAGATAGTAGTCCAGATGTTGAAATCGAACAGCTCCTTGATAACTTCCCAGCAACCAGCGCTTCAGCAAAGAAGCAATTAAATGACATATTTTTAATTCATGGGACTTTGCTACAGTATGCCTATATCCATTCTCTGAGAGAGCATTGTAGCCGTTCCAACCGTCAGTCCATTTGAATTGAGCTAAATACTCAAAACAGGCATCCTCGGTGGAAAACCTTTTTATAAATTCATTAAGTGTGCGTGGATAATCTTCCATACACATACACTACATGTGGTACTTCTAGGAGTCAAGTGCATATCCCAGTAACTTAATTTTCATTACAACCGACAACTTAGTCTATTTTTACGAACTTAGGTCTTATTTTATTGCTAAAACCTCCTAGTTTTTATCCTTGTAAGCCTTTGATGTATTTTTTGGTGTGACTCCAGTATCTTTATCATTACTTTCATCGTAGCCAAGCGTCTCTACGTCAACTAGAGAAACATGTCCCTCAACCCAACCATCATCCAGCGGATTGTCTACTCTGCGAGCAAGATCTCTGAACAGTCTACGGATATCAACTACTCCGCCAATCATAAACCAGACCGTTGAAATGGTTCCCACAATAATACCAACAACAATAACTGTAATGAAGAAATACCAGCTCCACCATGAAGCAGACCACGGTGATATCCAGTTCCAGATCAAAACACCGACAAACGCAATGAAAAACTGGAAAACCACAGCATAAAAGAATACGCTCCAGGCGATAACCTTGTCACCCCTTGTATATTCATCATCAATACCGATAAGCTTGCCATACACATTACGCCAAGTCCATGGGCTTTTATTTTCAAGGCTTTCGTTATTGCTGTATTCACCACGATGTAACATGCGGTCGAGATTAAACGGTTTACGGTAAGTCAACAGTGAACCGATTATATAAGTCCCTAATCCGAACATCATCGCGAGAAAATATATTTCATAGGAATTTACAGGAAACTTAACCGCGCTCATCTCCCAGACAACGTAAGGAGAAAAGGTTGAAGTTACTTTATCAAATACTGTGTTCACGTATTTTATATTGCCGCTTTCCACCAGCCATGGATAAACACTACTGCTCCAATTCCGCTGCAGTATCAAACCGGTAAGCGATGTGCCTGAACCAAAAATAAGTGCGCAGAATGCTCCGGTTGTCGTCCCGAAACGGGTATAGAGTCCACCGACCATAATCGGCCCGGCCGCGCCCAGCCACAGGGCGCACATGATTGAAATAAACATTAGAATATAGTCAATCTGTGCAAAAAACAGCGATACTATGAGGAAAAAAACACAGACCGCAACGGACATTAAACGCAGCCATAACAAGTGCTGTTTAGGCTTAAATGGTTTCTTGCGGAATGGCATAACTACGTCCTGAAGAAGGGTGGACGAGGCGTTAAAAATACGGGAATCGTCGGTTGACAGCATCAACATCACCATCAACAGAATGAACAATCCCATTACCCCGACTGGCAATTTCTTGCGTAAGAGGGTTGGCGCCATCATCTGATAGTAAAAGGTTCGAAATTTCTGGAAAGTGGCATTCCCATCCGGAAGTGTCTCCAGATGCTTGCGGGCAGTATTTAGATATACGACATCTGGATTATGCTTACGTGAATAGGGCTTATCAACTCCGATTACATGCTTTGCTACTGGAATTGCAGCAATATCGCTAATAATTTTATTCCTGACCTCTTGATTATCAATCGTCTCGAAAGCAACTCTATTGACCAGGTCGACACGAACCTCCTGAGCATCGTTGGCATAGCGGTTTGATAACATAACTGTAACAATAAAAAGTGCGAGCAATGTTAACATAAGAGCTGCAAAACCATTACGCCATGCCCCGAGAATCCCAGCCATTTTCTGTTCATGAGCGTTACGTCCTGAATTGGATGTATCGTTACCAATCCACGCCGCCCGGTTCAGAATGATACTGGTAATCGTCACCACAAGAGCAAATAAATTAAAGTCTCGAAGTGAACTGATGTCCATCGGATTCAGGAAACTTTCGCCTGGAGCCCTATCCAGCATCACCGGCGCGACATCCTGTACCCAGGAAATTTCACCTAAAACAAAAACTGTGAAAATCACAAATATAGGATAGCTCATCAAACCTTGAATAGCATCGGTAACCAGCAGTGAAATACGTCCGCCAGGCCAAATCACCAACATTGCCATCGAAAGCACTAGTATCATGACTAACGCGAAGGTCGAAACTTCCCAGCCGAAGATATTAACAGTAAAAGGAAGCCCGACAAAGTAGATAAAAAATCTTGCCGCGACTGCGGGACCGATTGCATTGGTAATCATTTCCGCGATGGTGCGAATGAAAGCAGCGACAATACGTAAAGGACGATTATAACGTATTTCGAGGAACTGACCAATGGAAAGACATTTAGTTTGCCGGTAGCGGTAAAGACAATATCCAGTAAGAGATATAAATATGCTGACCGGAATAACCAGTTTGCTCCACAATCCCATCGCCATACCACACTGATATTCGCTTTCGCAAAGTGCAATAAGGCTGATGACCGATAAACCTGCCTGTAAATCCCCAACAGATATCACATAGCGACCGGCAACACGACCAGCGGCAAGAAAGTCCGTTACCCCTCGAACATATTTTTTCGCGTAAATCGCTATTCCCAATACGCCCGTTACCGGAATAAGCACAATAAGCCAATCAATCCAATGCATTTTATTAATCCTTTTCTATTAGCTGAATCGTTGTATGATTCTGTTCCCCAGTGATGGTAGAATGGCTTGTAACGCAACTGGATGAGGCACAGAAAGCATTGGTGAAATTTACACCCTCATTGGCTCGTTTATCTAAGTTAGGAGTTTTTATTACAGAGTCCATCTCAAAATGCACAGCCGCTATATTAATAAATTTTGACATATAAATTCAACTTTTTTGTAGTTTTATAAATTTCACTTTATAGTTGTTACGACTCAATAAAATAAACTGTTTTTTTGACAATTTGCCACAGCTAAATACTCTCCCATGGTTTTGATTTCACCTCCTCAATGTTGCACTGGCAAGTTTAATAAATTCTTTGCTTTTCTCAAAATCATTAAAAGTTTCACAGTGACACGCCACCTCAGCGACAGAAGAGCTAATACCGATTTGCAATACCTTATGTCTAAAAAGTCAAATTGATTTCTTGTCTTGAGCGAGAATGGGTTTTCCAACTCGTCGGAACTCAAGACATTTAAAGAAGTTAATTTGACGTTCTGTGAGCTTCTGAATTTAATTTAAAAATCCCAACCGGCAAGCATACCACTTAGG
>VAOY01028925.1_pt1 | contig 11595 bp, 15 predicted proteins | sample 3393881 | NCBI WGS metagenome assembly VAOY01 (sample SAMN08290430, study PRJNA428436) | hydrothermal vent metagenome | isolation source: Deep-sea hydrothermal vent chimney | place: Indian Ocean: Southwest Indian Ridge
CCCCTTTTTCATGGTGGGCATCACCGCCGCTCTCATAGCCCTGCTGCTGGGGCTGGGCGGAGGAACGCTGGCCGCACTGCGGCCTCGAATGTCACCTCTGATATCGGCACTTTCACTGGTTGCCCTGGCAATCCCTGTCTTCGTCCTCGGTCCTCTGCTGATCCGACTTTTCGCCCTGGAACTTGGCTGGCTGCCGGCTGCTCTCTGGGGATCGCCCCGACATCTCGTTCTTCCCGCCATGACCCTCGGCCTGCCGGTGGGAGGGGCGCTCGCCCGGTTCTGGCGGACCCTGCTCAACGATTCGCTGAATTCCCCTGAATGCATCTCTGCCAGGGCCAGGGGACTCGGTGAGCTGGAGGTAGTGCGTTTCCATGCGGCCCCCGTCAGCCTGCCCCTGCTGCTCAATTACACGGCTCCCATGATCGCCGCTCTGGTAACGGGAAGTGTCGTTGTGGAGAAGATCTTCGCCCTGCCCGGTATGGGCAGATATTTCGTGGACAGCGCACTGGCCCGGGATTATCCGGTCGTAATCGGTGCCACCCTCATCTACGCCGTGGTCCTTCTGGCGCTGCACACCGCTGCCGACCTGGCTCACGCGCACCTCGACCCGCGCTTGAAGAGGAGTGAGCAGGAATTATGACGGACGGGCGGATATCAGAGATCAGGATCTCCCCTCTCGACTGGCTGCTTCTCTTTATTGTCGTCGGTGGTGCCCTCGCCGCCCTGCTCGGGCCCCATTTTCTGAGCACTCAGCTTGCCGGCAGTGTGGAGCCGACAGCCACACCACCGGGTACCGGACACCTGCTGGGTACCGATACCCTGGGCCGTGACATGCTGGCCCGCCTGCTGGAGGGGATGCGCACCACTCTCATCGTCGGAGTGGCGGCCACATTGATGGCTCTTATGATCGGAACCCTCTACGGGGGAGCTGCAGGTCTGGCCCGGCCGAAGATCGACGAGTTTATGATGCGCGGAGTCGACGTCGCCCTGGCGCTGCCGTTCATGCTGCTGGTGATACTTCTGGTAAGCCTTTTCGGCCGCAGTATCCTTCTGCTCTTTCTGGCTCTCGGGCTGATTGCCTGGCTTCCCCTTGCCAGGGTTGCCCGGGCCGGAGTACACAATCTGAGGGAGGAACCGTATCTGGAAGCGACCCGCATGATGGGGGGAAGCTATCGCTACACTCTTCGCGCCCACCTCTTTCCCCAGCTGGGTGCGCCGCTGGCCGTTTACGCCACATGGATGCTTCCCGTAGTGATGATGCAGGAGGCTTTCCTGTCTTTCCTGGGTTTGGGGGTGGCTCCGCCGATGGCGTCGTGGGGAACTCTGATCGCCGATGGAGTGGCCCGCATCGAAACCGCCCCATGGATTCTGCTGGCAGCCGGCGGCTCTCTGGCGATCTGGCTGATAGCCCTCCATCTGGCCGGTGAGAGACTGGCCGGCCGCCTTAATGTGCATCGTACAACGGGTGCATTCGAGAGGGTCGCATCCGCCGGAGACCGGCTGCCTGGAGAGCTTCCCGAATGAGCGGGTGCATCGAACTTGTGGAATTGTCGGTACGGTTTCCACCGGGAGAACCGGTCCTCGATATACCCCGATTCGAGCTGGAGCCGGGAAAGATCACTGTTGTTGCAGGACCTACAGGTTCGGGCAAGAGCACTCTCGGCCACGCGATGGCCGGACTGCTGCCATACCTGGGCGCACGCGCATCAGGAACCCTGCACATCGGAGGGGAGATACTCTCTCTGGATGACGCCGGCGGCTGGAAGGGTATCAGAGGCCGTCTGATCCGGTGGATCCCGCAGGAACCGGCACGCGCATTCACCGCCTCCCGACCTCTGCTGCCCCAGATGCTCGAGGGGATCGAAAAGAGCGACCGGATCACCGGGAAACTGGATTCACTGCTCGAAACGGCCGCTCTTCCCCTATCTGAGCAGCTCGCCGCAATCCATCCATTCGAGATGAGCGGGGGGATGCTGCAGAGGGCAGCCCTTGTGAGCGCCTTCCTGCCCGATCCGATGGTGGTTGTAGCCGACGAACCGACGGCCCATCTCGATCCGCTCAGATCGCTCGAGATCGCACGTACGGTGACCAGACTTGTAGCAGAGGCGTCGGTGGCTCTTCTCTGGATCACCCACGATCTGCGGATGGCCTCGGCCCTGGCCGACAGGATCGTCTTCCTTTCAGAGGGACTTGTTGTGGCCGATGGTGATCCCGAACCGCTCCTCGATCCCGCCCGGGAGGATTCTCCTCCCATTGTGAAGGCGTCGGCCAGAATGGCGCTCCCCCAATGAACTACGACAGAGTTCTGCAGATCAGCGACGCGGTTGTTCGACCCGGCGGACCCGGAACAGCTATCGTTCTGAACGAGCTGACTCTATCTGTCCTCAGGGGAGAAACGGCAGTACTGGTCGGGTCGAGCGGCACCGGCAAGACCACCATACTCAGAACTGCGGCCGGTCTGCTTACACCCGATCAGGGGAGTGTCAGCAGATGTGAGCGAACAGGTTACATGCCGCAGCACCCGTTGACATCTTTCGATCCCAGATGGACGATAGTACGGTCAGTTGCAGAGCCGGCCCGGCTGGCAGGTGCCGGCAGGGATGAAGCGGTCGAGCAGGCTGTCGCAACACTGCAAACGGTCAAGCTCTCTGATGCCGAGTGGCACAGGCGCCCCTCGTCCCTTTCCGGAGGTCAGCTCAGAAGAGCTGCCATCGCACGGGCCCTGGTGATGCACCCAGACCTGATTCTCGCCGACGAACCTACTGCCGGACTCGATCCCGAGGCGGCGCTTCAGCTCGTGGATCTGTTCAAAACTGTCTCGAAATCCAACGAATCGGGTGTCCTGTGGGTGACTCACGATCTGGGAGTAGCTGCGGCGGTTTCAGACAGGATTATGATACTGGAGGATGGTACGATCGCAGAATCGACAACTATGCAGCGGCTGGTTTCAGATCCGCAGTCGGAAAGCGGGCGTGAAATGCTGAATGCATGGCTGCCGCTGGACAGGAGTGCGGCTCGAAACCGGCTGGCCGAATAGGAAACGGCCCTTTTGCGCAATCTCAATGTCAATCAACTGATCTCGTGTACGGCCCCACCCAGATCGTCCGGACCCACTATCAGGGTCCGGCTCGATATACCCTCCTCAGACCACCGCTTCTGCATCGGCCCGCATATCTCTTCCAGCCTTTCGACAGATCCTTCCGCCAGTACCAGCAGAGTGGGACCTGCGCCGCTCAGCCAGATCGCATCGGCCCCTCCCTGCCAGGCCAGAGCCAGCAACTCGTCAAAGCAGGGTATAAGACGTGCCCGGTACCGCTGGTGCAGGAAGTCTTCTACAAGCTGCCTCAGATAATCTGTCTGCCCCTCGGAGAGAGCCTGGAACAGGAAGAAGGACCGCTGCTGATTGGTAACCGCATCCAGATGGGAAATCTCGGCCGGGAGTGCTTCCCTGGCGAGTTTCGTGGAAAGTGCGATATCGGGAACAACCGCTCCCATCAGATAATCATCGAAAAGCCTGGCCCTGTGAGTGATGACATTCTCCCCGATGGGAGCTGAAGCAATCAATCCACCCATGAGGGAGGGCGCCGCGTTATCCGGATGGCCCTCGATGGCGGCAGCCAGGGCCAGCAATCTCTCCTTCCCAAGAAAAGCATCGGCCAGACTTTCTCCTGCCAGCAGACCTGCCACGAGGGAGGCGGCGCTGGCGCCCAATCCGCGTGCAACAGGAATCTCCGAAGAACCCGAGACCATCACCCGGCCGTCAAGCGTCAGACCTGCAGCATTCCAGGCGCTTATCAGTCCCCGCACGGCCAGGTTGCTGTCGTCGAGAGGAACGGGTGCCGGAGGCTCTGTTCCCTCCCCTTCCCATTCGATCACCCATTCCGGATCAGCGGTAGAAGCCATGACGAAGGTTCCATCCACCGTCACGGTCAGGCGAACATATATATCAAGAGCCAGACCGAAGAGGTCGAATCCCGGTCCGAGGTTGCCTGTGGAGCCCGGCACTACCGCCTGCACGGTACGGATCATAATTCCATCTCTCCTGCCCGAATCGAGGCTCATACAGACTCCACGACGTTCATCTGAATATGCTGCGGTTATAGTCGGCAGCAGTGATCTGTTTTATACTAAGTCCGGAACTGTACCGAACCAACGGCCTTCATCAGCCGTCATTATAACCAGTCGTATTTCAGTGATTAGAGTGTCGTAGGAGTAGATGGACGAGAAACTTCTTATAGAGCGCGCCCGCAGCGGGGATGACAATGCATTCGGGGAACTTGTCCGTTTGCACCAGGATCGCGTCTATCGTACTGCAGTTCGCCTGGTCGGTCCCGAGGATGCACACGACATAACGCAGGAAGTCTTCATCAAGGCTCATGGCGAGCTGAAGAGATTCCGCGCCGGATCAGCGCTTTCTACCTGGCTCTACCGCATGACCGTCAATCTCTCTCTCAACTACCTGAGAGGATCAAGGAGGGAGAAAGATCGGCGGGAGAGGTATGGACCGGGTGTGTCAGATCCTCCTCCCAGCGCTGAAAAACGTCTCATCGAACAGGAATTCACCGTCGCTGTATGGGCCGTAATCGATTCTCTTCCAGAGAGGCAGCGCACAGCAGTTGTGCTCCACCGTTTCGAAGACCTCTCGGCGGCCGAAACAGCCAGGGTGATGGGATTGAGCCTGGGTGCAGTTGAATCGCTTCTGCATAGAGCGAAGCTGAGCATGCTGGAATCGTTTCAGAAGAAGGGCCTGCGGCCCGACAGCAGGATGAAAAAGAGTGAAAAATCATCCGAAGGTAATGGGAATCCTGCGGGTTCTAAAGGATGAGAGGGCATCCAATGATGGATTTAAGTAAAGAAAATCAGGGCAATCCCGACAAATACAGGAAGATGGTCCCGGCATATCTGGCTGGAACGCTCAACGAGCGTTCACGCAGAGGCCTTGAAGACCATCTTGAAGGGTGCGTGACATGCCGATCGGAACTGGAGCTGCTCAACAGTATCTGGGAGGCTCTTCCCGACCGCACACCGCACGATGCACCTCTCGACTACTGGCCTCCTGTCCGGTCGCGGCTCGAAAAGAAAAACATTGCGGCATTCCCATCGGCCCAGCCCCGCTGGAGGGTTGCCCTCTCCTTTGCAGTGGGACTGGTCGCCGGCCTCGGTTTCTGGGTGATCGGAACAGGCGGACCCACTCTGAGCATGGCAGCTTCATACGAGCTTACCGAGCACGAAATCCTCTTCGAATACCTCGACCCGATACCGCCGGTATCCATGGCCGGTCAGTACCTGACCGTCCTTTCTGTTGAGGAGGAAGATATCGAGGTGGAATATGAACGGTAAGCGTCTGGGAACACTGCTGCTTGCCGGTTCTCTCGGTCTCAATGTGGCTCTGGGAGCCGTAATTGTCTCTCGGGCGGTCACCAGAAGCAGGGAATCCGCTCGTTTTGAATTGGACAGGTCGCGTCGGGCTGGTGATCAGAGAGGACGATACAACTGGCAGTCCCGTTACAGGACGGAATCCGACACGGCGCGCTCATTCCCCAGGCTCGAACGGGAACAGATCGATCAATTACGGGATATGCGCAGGGAGATGGAGGAAGTGATCACGCCCCTGCGAGATCAGATTCAATCCCATCAGGCTTCGATAAGAGAGGAACTGGCCAGACCTGAACCCGACTTCGATCTTCTGGACGACATCACCGGGGAGATAGCGCAGCTCCAGGCCGCTATCCAGCAGCACTCGCTCCGACTTATATTGAGAGAAAGGGAGATCCTGACACCCGAGCAGTTCAGGAGTTTCATCAGGATGATGATGCCGGGACAATACGGTCCGGGTAAATCGGGACGCTCAAGACACCGGGAACCCTCTGACAGAGATTCCACACATGGCTCGAATCGAGATCCGCACGGATCATAGTGTGGATCCGCTGCGATGCTCCGGCCAGGCGCAGCGACTGAAGTTCTTGACTGCGGGGGTATATCTATCGTACTTTAATAAAGTACGAGTAAATTAGTCCTATATTAGATTCAATCAGGAGTTCTCATGCTGACCCTTACCAAAGCATCGGGATATGGGATACTCGCTCTCGGGTATCTCGACGACAAGCCTGAAGGAACCGTTGTCAGCACCAAGGAGATATCAGAGGTGTTCGGCATGCCGAGCGAACTGCTGGCCAAGGTGCTTCAGAGGCTCAGCAAGACAGGCCTGCTCAGGGCTCACCAGGGACGAGGCGGGGGTTATTCACTGGCACGACCAATCGGGGCGATAAGCGTTACAGATGTCATTGAAGCAATCGAGGGACCAATAGTCGTGTCGGTCTGTCTCAAGGGGGGAAGTGACGAGCATTGCGAGAAATTCGAGTTCTGTGAAATCAAGTCGCCGATTGAGCATGTTCAGAACCGGCTGATAGATCTTTTCAATTCGATTTCGGTGGATCAGATAACCGAGGACATACTCGAATGTCCCGAGAAGACCTACCTTTCAGTATCCCGATTCTGATCTGATTCAGAGCAGTAACGTCGCCGCGGGACTGACGGCCGGTGCATCCTCTCCAAGATGCACGGTCTGATTGAGCAGAACCAGTTGCCACACGCCATCTGAACTTCGGCACATCACCGTGATAGAGCTGTTATCGACCTGGAAGCGGTATCTGTCGGTAATACTGAGGTCAAAGAGGTTGCAGATGGCACCTCTTACAGGGCCCGAATGCGAGAATATCACGACGGTCTCACCCCGGTGAGCCTCCGCGATGGCTTCGAGACATGCCCATGAACGATCCCGCATCTGCCGGAGTGATTCACCTCCCCCACGCGGGTAATCAGCCTCATCATTTTCCCATTCTTCCAGTTCTCCGGGGAACTCCTCCCTGACCTCCTCAACCGTTTTGCTCTCCCATCTTCCGTAGCTGCACTCCCTCAGGGCTTTATCGGGTTTAACAGGTATTGCCAGCTCATGCCCGACGGCCTCGGCCATCTCACTTGCCCTGAGCAGGTCACTTGTATAGATGACTGCCGGATTCCAGCTGCGCAGTGCATTGATCACGGCCGGGATGGCTGCACGGCCCGCCTCATTCAGCGGTCTGTCGGAGTGCCCCTGGAAACGATATTCGTTATTGAAGTCTGTTACTCCGTGACGTACCAGGACCAGATATGTGGAGTCGGCCACCTTATTTACCATCGTTCTCCTCTATGTAATGCCTGCAGAGATCTGTCAGCATGCAGTTCCGGCAATCTGGCTTGCGGGCGCTGCATACCTGCCTGCCGTGAAAGATCAGCGTATTTGAGAAAGCGTACCATATCTCCTCCGGCAGCAGATCGTTCAGGTCGTATTCAATCCTGACGGGGTCGGTGTTGTCGGTCAATCCGAGTCTCAGGCTCAACCTCTTTACATGCGTATCGACGGTTATACCGGGAATTCCCCACGCTCCCCCGCGAATGCAGTTGGCGGTTTTCCGGCCGATACCAGGCAGCGAAGTCAGGGCATCCATCTCACGGGGAACTTCTCCACCATGTTCATTGGCGATGACCGTGCATGCCCCCTGGATCGATTTGGCCTTCTGGTGGAAGAAACCGGTTGGGCGGATCAATTCCTCCAGCTCTTCGATATCCGCCTCGGCGTAATCGCGTGCCGCCGGATACCTCCTGAAAAGTGCCGGCGTGACAGTATTGACCCTCTCATCGGTACATTGGGCTGAAAGGATCGTCGAGACCATGAGTTCCATAGGCGACCTGTGATTCAGAGCCACTGCGGCGCCCGGATGACGTTCGCTGAGGCGCCGGGCGATCTCGAGGGCCCGTTTCCTGCGCTCTTCCAGCTTTTCTCCGGCAAAGGGCCTTTTCATTCCAACCATCCCCGTTATCCTCCACGTCGCCTGCTGTTTGGGATCAATGCACATTACTAAACTGGTTCCCGTCCGGAAACCGTTAGTCTGAATGATTGAAGATTATTCCGGGTTGTGAGATACTACTGTTGATCTCTCCTCTGAAATTAACGGTGCAGAAGATAGAGACACTAAACAGCTCGTTGAGGGAAATCGTCTAAACTTTGAGGATAATGGCCGATTCAAAACGAAATAACAGTTCCCCCGAAGGGAATGCCCAGCTCACCGATGACGAGCTGATACGCCGCTGCCTGGAGAACCGTCCGGAGGCTTACCGCGTACTCGTCGAACGCTACTGGTCAATGGTTTACAGTGTTGTGCGGCGGATCACGCGCAGCCATGACGATGCGGTCGATGTTACCCAGGAAGCATTTGTGCGTGCGTACGAGCACCTCTCTGGATTCGCGCAGGACAGCAAGTTCTCGACCTGGCTGCTCCGGGTGGCCACCAACTACGCCCTCGACCAGCAGCGCAGGCAGCGTGCCCGACAGCGCCTGCAGGTGCACGTGCCTGTTACGGGATACACGCCTCCTACTGACGCACCGGCAATAGCTAAAGAGACAGAGAGCCGGCTTGCAGAGATTCTCCACACCCTGACTCATCATCAGAGATTGTGCCTCGTTCTGAAAGTGGTGCACGGAATGAACACCTCGGAAGTGGCAGGTATCCTCGGCTGTTCAGAGGGTACTGTAAGAGTACACCTGCACCAGGCGAGAAAGACCCTTCGAGACAGATGGGACGGTTGGAGATCGTGAACGCTCACAGCCGCAGATTACGAGCCCCGCAGGGTCTTTCCTTCGGCTGCCGCTACGTTCAGCGTTCCCTGAACCAGCTGGGGGAAGATGCGCTCTCCTTCCCGCTGGTCTCACGCCACCTTATGGAATGTCCTGCCTGCCGGGCACACAGGCGCAGAATTTCAAAGGTGGACATCGCCCTGCTGAAGACTCTGAAGCATGAGACACCCCCCTTTTTCGAGGGAAGGTGGGAAGCGATCCGCTCGAACCTGAATATCCCCCCGGAGAGTGAAGAGAAGAGCGAAGCACGTCCCTTCCTGCAGTTCAACAGCCGGCTCATTGCGGCCGTTATCGGACTGGCAACACTCATGGGTGCCGCCTGGTCGGTGGACCACAGGCATCCGGCCGATGAAACAGCACTCGCTTTCGCGCCTACCGTTGCTGTCACAGCGGCTTTTGTTGAGGGAGAAAAAGTCACCGTCGCGGTCGAGACTGAAGATGATGAAGCTGGTGCGCTCTATGTGTGGCTCGGACCTGAAATCAACGATCCAGCACCCAGGGAGGACAGGTAATGAACCGGCACAATATCCGGAATATTACACTCCCCCTTCTGCGATCCCTGATAGTCGGAGCGGTACTGGCAGGCAGTATCCCGCTTGAGGCGGCTGCTGCCGATACACCGGAGTCTCACGAGGAAAAGCGGGAGGGATCTGCGGCGTTTACTCTCAACCGGATTCGTCTCTATGTCGTCTACGCCCGCCAGGGTGAAGCCCGCGTTACACTGCCGTTGCTGAACGGTCACCACTCCGACGAAGTTATCAACGATGCGGTTGATAACACGATCAAAGCCCTCGACTACATCAGGAAGCAGTACTCCTTCTCCGATCTGGAAGTTGTGTACCAGTCCCCCTATCTGCTCCAGCTGATCCACGCCAGGGGAGGGGGATACGAATACAAACTGAACCCTGAAGAGGGGGGAGTGGCGTACTCGGCCGGGACATACGAAGGTGTCCTGCATGCAAAGACGGAGAGTGGTCGGCTCAATATGGAGCTGGGTGTTCTGCGGCAGCAGGAACAGGTCTTCAACGTTTCCCTGAAGCTGACTCCGGGACGTTCCCTGGTAGTCGGTTACGGTCTCCCGGGAGGCGACGCCCTCTTTGCCGTTATTACTGTTGATGCCCCCGAATCAGCTCCTCAGCCGGCCCTGGCATCTGAGAGCGGCAGCGATAACGAACGCATCTACATGCAGTGGGATATTCCTCCACGTCTGATTCACTCTCCACAGCCTGTATATCCCGAGATCGCCTTTCGGGCTGGTGTTGAGGGAACAGTTACACTTCACGTGGTGATCGGAATCGACGGTTCGGTGGAAAATGTGACGGTGGCGCATGCCTCACCCAGTGAGATATTCAGTGAAGCTGCGAGAAAGGCTGTCCTGGAGTGGAGGTATGAACCTGCAAGGGTAGGTGGTGAATCCGTCAAGGCCCTCTGCAGTCAGACCATCCGATTCGTGCTTTCAGACGATAGTCAGCCCTTTTCCCGGATACCGTTCTAGTGTCATGTCAGGTGACAAACGTCGGCACCGAGAGTGATGCCGGGCCCGGCCTGCAAGGCGCGGCGACGAGGCATAGCGGTGTCCAGGAACCTGTCGGAGGCCGGTGCAATCCGCAACCGGAGTATTTCTCCGACAGACTCCTACTCCTTCAGGATTTCGTCCTCGAAGGGATTCCTCAGTTGCCCTACCAGACTGAATATTCCCACCGACGTCTTCACAGTCAGCGGTCTGTGCAACCCTGAGCGTTCGATCCAGAAAGTTAGTACCAGATTCTCGTTCATCAGGCTTTTGGTCAGGTGATCGGAACCTGAAACCGGTTCGGCCGGCTTATCGATAACAGAACCGTCCGTATCTCTCGATAATGTACAGATGAGCTTCCACGTTTGAACCCGGCCCTCCGGAGCCCTCCTGCTTTCAACCCCCACCTTCCTGATGTGCGTGCGCCATTTCTGACCCTCCAGCCAGAGGGGGAGAGTTAATGCCTGCATCCGATCCCAGTCCGCAAACCGCACATACCAGAGAGCACTGAAGAAATTCCCGTTTCCGGCCGGTACGGTCACATTTTCAACCTCAACAGATTCGCCTCCCGCCAGATACCGAACCGGAAACGGAGGCAGACGGTCTGAAAAGGAAGAGGTGCCGACCTGCCGACCATACGATTCCAGACGATTGAACCTGAGTCCCTTCTGGTCAATCTGCCGCAGGTATCTTGAAGGCTGAAATCCCGGTGCTGTAAAGCTGATTGTGTATGTGTTGTACATGCGGGCGAATTTGTCCCAGAAGGAGGTAGTGCGGGCGGCAACCCGCACCGTCCACTCTCCTCCTGCCGTCAGGGGCCGCACCTCATCGAACACCGCACGGGCCACCACCACTCCCAGGAAGGTAATGGTATATGTAAGCCTCTGAATATCCGGGTTCTCACCCTGAGGAGGGGATGTGTCTCCGAGATTTTCAACCGGCGAGGAGGCTCCCAGTATAACCAGGCAGAGGATCGCTGCTGCACCCTTTACCATCAGATCCATTGGCCGGCCTTTAGAGGGTGCTGAAGTCACATCAGAAAGGATTGTAAGTCCAGCGTATGTTGAACTGCATCTCCTGGCCCAGCGATGCAGGGACAGGCGGGATGATATCCTGTGCCCTGCTGTGAGGCCACAAGCCCTTTGGTGCATTCACGATCTCGGCGGTAACCTGCCAGTGCTTCAGTCCCTCATAGGTCACAGAGGCACCGACCCAGGCACCAATGCGCTCCATCCCCATCATGAATTCCTCACTGGGAGGGATCAGATATTGTTCATACCTGTCAACCTCTCCTCCCTTTCGGGCATAACGTCCCCAGGCAGCAACACGTAGTCTTGGAGACAGAAGGTAAGTAAGTCTTCCCTGTATAATCTCACTATTCTGTGCGCTCCAGAATCCCAGCCAGCTA
>VAOY01007811.1_pt1 | contig 11562 bp, 11 predicted proteins | sample 3393881 | NCBI WGS metagenome assembly VAOY01 (sample SAMN08290430, study PRJNA428436) | hydrothermal vent metagenome | isolation source: Deep-sea hydrothermal vent chimney | place: Indian Ocean: Southwest Indian Ridge
AGATGTTGAATTCTCTGTTTTCAAAATGCCGATAGATATCCAGGAATTCCCGGACGATCCGCTGCGTCGCCTCGAAGCGATAATGGCTGTCCTGCGCGGCCCGGAAGGCTGCCCCTGGGACAGAGAACAGGATCATAAGAGTCTTCGTACCAATCTGCTGGAAGAAACCTACGAAGTCCTCGACGTTCTCGACAGTAAAGATGACATTGACACCGAAAAACTGGTTGAGGAACTGGGAGATCTGCTCCTTCAGATCGTCTTTCATGCCCAGCTCGGGGCTGAAAGAAACGAATTCAATCTGGATGAGATCGCCACCGTTATCAGTGAGAAGCTGATCAGCAGGCATCCTCATGTATTCGACTCAACTGAGGTAAGTGGATCCGGAGAAGTCCTGCGTAACTGGGAGCGGTTGAAGATCGAGGAGGGGAAAGAATCAGCCCTGTCTGGAATACCCCGGTCCCTCCCTGCCCTTCAGAGAGCCGCTCACCTGATGTCGAAGGCGCAGCGAGCGGGATTCAGGTGGCAGTCGCGTCAGCAGGCCGTAGAAAAGATCAGGGAGGAATTGAAAGAGTTTGAGGAGACAATCTCCCGATCAGGTTCCTCTGAAGCTTCACAATCAGAAGAGATGGAAAGTGAGTTCGGAGACCTTCTGCTTGCACTTGTAGGTGCCGTCCTTGAATTCGGCGTCGATCCCGAAGCTGCTCTGCGCGGGTCGGCTGATAGATTCGAGAGGCGTTTCAGGATTATGGAGAGTCGCCTGCCGGCGGAGGCCGGAAGTCTACACGAACTTGATTTCAGTGAGTTGCTAGATCTCTGGAGATCAGTTCATTCGGATTTATTACCGGAATAGCTCTTCTTCGTCTCACTTATCCACTGCCACGTTTCGTTCCTCACCCTGATCCTGTCAGCCAATTCAAGGCCCTTAGTCTCAATCGGTTTACCCACAATCAGAGTGATTTTGCCCTTTTTGATCAGTCTGCGAGCCGCTGCAAGCAGGTCCTCAGCCCCGGCGAGAGTCAATGGAACAATCGGAACGCCTGCCTCTATTGCCAGCCTGTATCCCCCTGTCTTGAAAGAACCGACATCACCTGTCCTGCTTCTCGTTCCGGCGGGGAAAACGAAGATACTGATCCCTTTCTTAAGTTTGCGGGCAGCCGGCCCAAGACTCATCCTGGCCTTCTTCCGATCCTTCCGGTTAACCGGCACAAAACCTTCGGCATAGAGCAACCATCCGAATACAGGAATCTTGAAGAGGGTATGCTTTGCCATCATGCGGACTCTTCCGGGCAGTGCCGCAATGCATACAGGTATATCCAGGGAACTCTGGTGGTTTGCCACAAATACAACCGGTCGATCCTCAGGAACATTCTCAATCCCGATCACTTCGTACTTCACACCGGCCAGTTTGAGCGTCCATCTTGCCCACCAGCGGATCAGCCTCACGGTTATATCCCTGCCCCCGGGCAGTATCAAAGCGGCCAGCGCAATTGAAGCAGTCAGAAAGGTGAAAATGAACACAGCGGTCCAGACTATCCTGCTTTTGATGTGTTGGATCATCCAGACATTTCTCCCTGACCCTGCAAGTCCCTGACGGTTTTTATTCAGCAGCCGGGGTTGGCACCGGCCATCCACCTTCCTATCTTCGGAATTGTACTATCAACACCTTACTGGAAGGAATGCCAAATGCTCCAGCGTCCTTTTGATGGAGGATGGGTTATCAGACTCGAAACCGGTGAATCGGTAATAGAGAAGATAGTCGAATTCTGCGAGAGAGAGGGAATCGCTGCGGGATCTCTTTCAGGAATTGGCGCTGTTACCAGTGCCCGCCTTGGATATTACAATCAGGATACCGGCAAATACACAGAAAGGGATTTCGACCAGGAACTCGAGGTGATCTCCATGACAGGCAACATCAGCCGCAAAAGTGACGGCTCACTCTTTCCCCATATCCACTGCGTGCTCAGCGACACCAATATGAGTGTTTTCGGCGGACACCTCTTCCAGAGCTTTGTTGGGCCAACTCTGGAGATTTATCTCTTTACAGTTCCCGGTGAGATCCGTCGAGCTGCCCGGCCAGGTCATTCTCTCGAACTGCTTGACCTTTAACTGACAGGGCAGCACCCGATCTAAAAGGCATGCTTCTTTACTGATATGATCGAACTGTCTTAACTCTTTTCAGGCTCCTCCCAGATGGCCATGACTCCACCGGTCGGGTCCCTGAATATCCCGAATGATCCCATATCCGAGTAAAAACTTCTGGCTGCATCTACATCAGATGTCATCAATTCAACATGAGCAAATGGATTTCCCATTATCCGATCCTTTCCTGCTTTATTATTCAGTTCGTCGCGAAAGATCGACTGGAGGATATACAAACCTGGAAATATATGCAAGTAGAGTTTCGCCTTATATTCGCCTCTCATGAGTAGAGATACAAGTTCCCTATATTCGCCTTGAAGAGCATATTATTCAGAATACACTGACCAACTGGCCGGCCGATACCTGCCCTCCCCCATGAGCCTGTATCGCCATGAATTGTTAAACGGATAACGATCTTAATCGTTATCTTTATTTAGAGAGGGGACTCCTACCTATAAAATAAGGAGGTCCCGTTATGTATAGGGGCATATCCTTGTTGCCCAGCAGTGTTATTTTCAGAAGCCGTAAAACTTTCAAGCTGCTGGCAACATTAGTCATAACAAGCAGCATAATCTGTTTCTGGATTACAGGCTGTGGCAAGTCTCCATTGTCTGAAGAGACATCATACCCGGGAACCTGGGTGGGTTATATTGAACTGGGTAGTGATAAAGGGACAATCACACTGGAAATATCTGAGGATCGGAGTTGTGCTGCCACAGGAACGATCTCGGGCAGGCTTACCAACTGGGGAAATTACACAGTTGACATGGAAGGAAGTTTAACGATAGGCAACAATAGCCGTATCCTGGGAAACGTAACAGTACGTCGTGTATGTACAATGTTTGATACCACAATTACTACTGCTACGATATCTGGTTCGTTTGACCTGCGCACAGCATCAGTTACTGGAACATGGGCGACAACCGAAGATGCATCTTTCATGGCTGGTGGACAATGGGGAGCCATGAAACAGTAACCTGTTAAGGTTGAGTTAGACGATTTGACTCATTCTTGTCAGGGATAGATCATCCCATTGATCATCGGGCGAATACTGAAAACAGTCGGAATCGCTGCACCGTCCATGTCACATCTTATATCTACATTCTGAGCCCCTCCTTTATGCCTGAACGGGCTGGATTGATCGCACCTTGACAATTACACCTATACGTGTAATTATTATCAATGAAGCGTAAAGAGCTCGAGAAAAAATTGAGGGGGCTGGGGTGGTACCTGGCTCGTCACGGACAACGGCACGATATCTGGACGGATGGAAAGCAGGAATTGAGTGTACCGAGACATAATGAAGTTAACGAATACACTGCCAGGGCCATCCTTAAAGAGGCCGAGGGATATAAATGATGCGATTTTCAGGACAGGTTTTTAAAGAAGGTCGATTCTGGGCGATAGAGGTTCCTATCCTCGGCATTGTCACCCAGGGTCGCACAAAAAAGGAAGCCTATGAGATGATTGCCGATGCAATAGAGTCACTCGTGAACCGTGAGAACTTTTCAATCACAGTCTATCCCGGAAATTCTGGATATTTCGAAGTCGGTGCCTCTGACCAGGCTGCACTCACGGCATTCCTTCTAAGGCGCGAAAGAATAAAAGCCGGTCTGAGCCTCGAAGACGTAGCTAAACAACTCGGTGCCAAGTCACTCAATGCCTACGCACGTTATGAACAAGGGCGGTCGGTGCCAACCCTCCCAAAGCTGACGGAATTATTTTCAGTAGTTGCGCCCCATAAGGATTTTGTTATAGCAGAAAGTCAGATCAGCACCTGAAACGGAGCGTCTTATCTCTACGGATATTTAAACCCTTCCACTGCAGGGATCATCCTGTATACGATATAGGCGATCTCTCCAGTCTCATCATCTTCCCGATAAGCAAGTAGATGTCCTCTTGAAAGCCTGGCACCCCGTTCAGGGTACTCCACATCCCCCAGATATTCTCCCTCAGGGCTTAGAAGCCTATACCGAAGTGGCGCTTCAAAGGGATCGGGATGTGTATAGTCAGCATAATATGTTATCCAGTGAAAACCGTATTCATCACTTGTAACTGAAGCCCAACAGGATTTCTCGGAAGGTATAACTGCCTGCTTCTTCGTCTCCTCATATACTGCTCTCCACCCTTCATTAGCTGCTTCGTCTACTCGTCTCTGGAGATAGCGCCGGATTCCCCTCTTTTCTTCATCCGTTACTTTTTCAGGCAACATATCCATACGGATAGTTCTTTGGAGTGAACCGTACAGATCGTACCACTCAATAATTGGGTCTTTTGTGTTATACTTCAGGATACCATAACCCGGGTAATAGTAGATTCCTGTTCTGGGACTGAAGAAATGCTGTGCTGTTCCACCATAGCGATCTACAGTGATCCGTTTTCCGAAACTCCAGGGATCACTGGATAGCTGGCAGAGAGTATCGTCTAAGGCAGAAAAAACCATAATGGTGGACCATTGATACATGTACTCCCGATCAGTACGATCAAAGTCTGTATAACTGATCAGCATTCTGTCATCGGATAAGGGTGTTAGATTATTAACACCGATACCAACCTGTGGTCCACTGATATGACGAATGAATTCCCCATTTGTGGAAAAAATCGATAGTCGGTTTGCTCTCGGGTCAAATGCCATTAGCTGCCCGTTCTTCACCTCACATGTGAAAACACTTTCAAATTCTCCCGGTCCCGCTCCCTGCCGACCAATAGAATGGCTGTATTCACCATTCTCATTAAAGACAGCTATACGATTATCCCCCGGATCAGGGACATAATAACGTCCATCGTCGCCCATGATAAATGAACGGGCACGGTTCAGGATGGATTCGGGGCGTTTTTTATCCTGCCGGAGACGGAGTATCTCCTCGAACTCGAAAAGCTGTCCTTCGTATTTCGGGACGGACGATGTAACTGCTGTTGTTACTCCATTTTCTGAAACGATTTCGAAATAGTGCTCTCCTGCTCTATCACCAGCAGAAGAACACGCAACCTGGATCATATTCAGTCCTGAGGGGGAATATCTGGGAACAATTGTATGTCCTGTTGAAAATGGGACTGTTTCCAGGGGGCATTTTCTCTCAATTCAGAGGAACACTCAGACTGGAAACCAGGATCTAATTGTCTACCGCATACACCCGGCTGTGAAGGGGCTGCAGTATCCAAACTGAGAACATAGAATACTTAGCCAGGCGATTTGACTCATTCTTGTCAGGGATAATTCATCACACTGATCAGGTATAAGGATTTATCCTTGAGAGTTATCTGCATCTCCAGGTCTTCGACAAATTGACCAGTTCCAGTCGATTCTTTCAATTGTCATGAACTGTTCTTGATCGCTTGTCCAGGTTGGGTTTTTTACTTCTATTTATCGGCCCTGCTCTGGGAGTCGTACTGGATGCCAGAAGGCGCAGGCTCCCTGCCCTGCTCTGGGGACTGTTTGTGGTGCCCACGAGCGCTCTGGGTATGCTGATCTATGCCCTGGTCAACCGGGATGTCGGGCCTGTTTGTCCCGAATGCGGTGAGCGAGTTTCTGCACGGTTTGTTGTCTGCCCATATTGCCAGACAGAGCTGAAGGGAACCTGTGCCACATGTGGCCAGGTTGTGGGTCTCAACTGGCACTACTGTCCGAGTTGCTCAACACAGCTCTAAGGTGCAGCTTCAAGCCCACAGGAGTCAGGACAAGATCCATCAGTTACGCGGATATTCGAGTCCCTCGACCGCCGGGATTATCTTGTAGATCACGTACCGGCTGATACCGGTTTCGACATCAAAGCTCTCTGTCAGTAGTTGACCGTGCATCACTCTGGATTCTCCTGCTGTCGGGCGGCGGGACAATCCCAGATATTCACCTTCGGGACTGAGGACGTGATAGAGTAATCCACTGCCTGCCTCTTCTCTATGGAGAAAGTGTTCTGAAGCCTCAAGCCAGATGAAGTACGAGTCGTCAATCTCAACCGATCTCCAATACGCTAAATATTTCCACATCTGGAACTTATTTATTTTTTCCCTGAGGCCTTCTTTCGTAATTTCAATCCTTGTTTCATCTATACCCAGATTACGACCCAGTTCATCCATCTCGGATATCTGCTTTTCCAGGTATGCCCTGTGCAGGTCGTAATCGCTTCCAGTCACCGCTCGATACGGCAGGTTCACGATAATCTTCGACTGAAGAGATCCGTCAACGTTGTAAAGAAATAGAGACGGGGAGTCGCCGGCCGTCACAATGAAACCATATTCAGGTTGACATGCCCAGGCAGGAATCGGGCCCAGTGGATACCTGAGAAATCTCTGCTCGGAAATCCTGTAGAAGGAATCAATCCATGGAGAATCGATAAATACGCTTGTATCGCCGGTGGCATCGTGGATGGCGGCGAAACTCCTCATCCGGATCGGATCGTTGCCGGGGCTTGTCTGCTCGATTCCCAGGGACAGAAAGCGATCATGCTCGATCTGAAAGACCTGCTGAATGAAGAAATTGGGGAAACGCACGGGTATCACATCGATCAGGTCACCGTCCGTTGTGAAGCGGGTGATCCTGTACAGCCCTTTTTCAAGGGCAGTCACTATCCCATCGCTGACATCCGAAATCGTAAAGGAACGACGGAACTCACCAGGGCCCGATCCTTCTCGGCCCATGCTGTGACTGTATTGTCCCTGAGGGTCAAATACTGCAATACGATTATTGCCGGTATCGCAGACATAATAGTAACCACTTTCATCCATGAGGTACTCTCTCGCGCGGAAGAGCAGCGATTCCTCCCTATCATCCTCTTTAAGTTCTACAACTTCCTCATAATTGAATAATTCTGAATCATACTTCGGATCGCCGTTGTTCTCGGCGATGGTGATGCCATCCTCATCGTAGATTCGGAAGGAATGCTGCAATCTCTCCTCGCCCGTGGAACATGCTCCCAAAGTCAAGCAGAGCGATAATACAACCGTTGATGCCGGGTATTTTTTGTGTGTCATTCCAGGTACCTGTCAGAGACGAAAAAATTATAACGGTAACTATTGAATCATTCAATCGGAGGCAATGTCCTGAACAGCAGGAAACCGGACGCCGATTCGCCGTTGAGTGTGTTAGTGATGACACCTGCCTTGGACTGTTTATCCAATGCCTCATGATCCGTAGGATTCAATCATTTATCACCACCAAGCAGGGCTGTGGTCCAGCGATTCGTTTGTTGTCAGACGCCTGATCCCTCCCGAATCAATATCAATCACGTAAATCTCGTATGCAGTCAATGGGCTCAAAGATCCATCAGGGTCATAATTATGGTTCGAGCGAAAGCCCAGTCTATTACTGTCAGGTGAACAGTCCAGGTGTCCCAGATAACGATCGGCGCACACCAGTCGCTGGTTCCTGCCCTCCACGACCCAGACTATGGCTGTATTTACCATCCGAATCGAAAATAACGATCCGCTGGCTTCCTGTGTCGGTTACATAGAAACGGCCATCCTCACCAACCATATACCAGTTAAACCCAAAGAGGAGTGTCTCTTCGCGGGATTCATCCTGTTCTAATCTAAAGAGGAACTCGAAAGAGAAGACTGGAGCATTGTAACTGGGACCACCTGTAGAGATAGCCACCGGGACACCGTTTTCATTACTGACTTCGAATCTGTGTGTGGCGGATTGTTGCCTTGATCCACAAGCAGGCAGCAGTGTGATGGATAAGACAAAGAAAAGACTTGAAAAGGAAATTATTCGAATTCTCATTGGGACGGGCCTCTGTATTCATCGACGAGTAATTTCAGAATGAACCGCTCGAGACGCGGTGCACCTGATTCAGCATCGTACTGACGGTATACATAGTCTCCGCTTACTTTTATCAAGCCATCGAATTGCTGTGTACCGAGCCATACTCCATCGGAATTGAATATGTCGTAAGTTCTCGGTCCAGCGATACTCAGATATAATCCTCTGGGTTGATGCTCAACCCAGATCCATCCCCGGTCATCCATTGTCGCTCTTCTGAAAGGTGGATAGTTGTCGGGGAATGGCATGGTTTCAGCCATAGTGGGAAATTCCTGGCTGGATGAAGCCCTGAACCGATTACGGATGTCTTCCTTTTCCTTATTGGTTACGGGTGCTATCTCCCATTCCCGTTCGATATATCTGAGGAGTTTGCCCTCTGCCGAATACAAAGCGATTTGTCCTTCATCTGGTCGAGAGACCAGGATGCGTCCATCGGGTGTAGTCGTGCATGATTCACCGGTCGTGAAGGGTATGGGACGGTATGAGTTCTGCCCGGTCTTGAAACTTGGAGAGGACCGAACAGTCATGAAATCCTTGTCCCACTCCAAATCAGCGTTGAGAAAACCATATACACTGACTCTCTCTTCTCCCCGGCGATCTCCATACCAGCCCAGAAACCTGTCCTTGCCTAATATCCCAATGAAGATATTCCTGGTCATCAGGGGGGCGCGGCTGAAAGAACCCAGATATTCTCCATCCATTGAGAAGTGATTGATGCGCACGAGTGTCTGGTCCTCAACCCAGAATTCCTCACCGGGTTCTATCCAGTGCATGAGCCAGAGGTTTCTGAACTCACCTGGACCAGCTCCTTCTCCTCCCAATCGGTGAAGTAACTCACCTTCACGTGAGACGATGAAGAGTTCATGTCTTCGCCAATCTCCCAACACCATCCTTCCATCAGGAGAGAAAAGTGTCTGGAGCGATCCGAAGATCTGCCATTCCGGTTCACCCTCATCAATCCCTAACACCAGATCAGGAACGAGTTCGAAGATCGGCCCCTCATAACGTGGACCACCTACGGTTCTAATCAGAGGAACACCATCGCGTTCAGTCTGAATCACCTGATGTGAAGTGGTTTTGGCGCAGGCGACTAGAAGACAGAAGAACGTGACACGGGATAATAGACGGGAAATCATGACCGGCCTTCCAATATCAGTTACTATTGTTTTTTTTCATCTTTATCAGTACTCCTCTTACGACATACTGGACGCCCATTTCGTCTTCGGTTATGAACCAGATCTCTTCTCCAAGAATCACCGGAGCGGGATCTGTAAAAATTAAGGTTTCGTATCGCACTTTGCCCTTGAAACTGCCATTCCTTTCAAAGACATCGAAAACGGTAGCCCTGCCCTCATAGTTGATCAGCTTTATCCAGATGTCCCCAGTTGCCTGGTTCAGATAGATGCCATCGAAGATAGGTTTAACCTGGGGTATGATATCTCCCGGAATGCTCGCCATCCGAAATTGTGCTTTCAGGCGATCCACATACGCAAACACCGAATCGCGTTCGGTTGATGACAACGGCAGATTTACGGTACTGCCGGTGATAATCGGTATCCTTTCACCATCCAGATCCATCCTGAAAATCTCATAACGGTCATTATTCCCATACCAGATGTATCCCTCAGGATCGAAACAAAGAACCTGTTCACGAGAAAAAGGAAGTGGCAACCTCATCGAGCCAAGCTGGAGTGCCTGTCTTGTAAAATCAGGTAAAATGACCTTTCCAGTCTGTTCTCCATCCCGAGTCATCCGGACCAGTTCCCGCCTGTATATATTATCGGGACCTATGTATGCTGACTGATCATAGAAATTCCCCGATCGATCAAATCCTGCGACAGATGCATCACGCGATGTTATGGGCGATCTCAGGTCTTTAATCAGAACACCTGTAGAATCGAAGATTGAGTACCTCTGATTACCGATATCCACAGTCCAGAGATTATCCTCTGGACCCCAAAGCATGACCCAGACTGATGCGAATTCCCCCGGGCCCGCGCCACGACCACCGAAACTGTTGACGAACCTACCGTTGCGATCGAATACGCGGATCTCATGTGAACTGTTGTCGTAAACATACACCAGATCATTCGGACCGACAGTCAGCGCGCCGATCTCTCCGAACATGTCAGGTCCACCACCCATTTGACTGCCGATGCGGAGTTGTTCAGAAATATCCCAAGTAATCACAGTTCCGTTGTCAGAACTGCAACCGGAGGTAGAAAAAAATCCCGGCGCCAGGATCATAAGCAGGTAGGAGAAGGATCGAATCATATGAATCCACCTTATCGCCCACGGGGAAGTACTAATACGCAGGACGATCGTAATAGTTATCAGTTTATGTAATACTCAACTAGTGTCTTCCTCACTCAGCCCTGAATGAAGAAACTGCGTCATGGAAGCACCATCCGATAGCGTTTGAGAAAATCCACACCCTCTTCCAATTGACAACTGAGTCGTTCTCTCAGTCCTCTTGCTAGTGATTAAATCATTGACAGTAATCTGAATGACAAACCGGTTCGCGTCCAATTCTTCAGGGAAGGCAATCCTGAGTATCTCCTGTGCATGACGGCTTGATTGTTCCTGATGAAACAGGTTCTATCCATCCAGGCTGCTTTGTAATCAATGCCCTGTTTCAGAGAGGCTCGGTTAATCTATACCGAACCACTACTGCCCCCTGTTCTCTCTGCTCTATCACATAGCAGACATCGGTTCCGAAATACCAGGGCACGTCAGTGAAGGTCTGGGTGCCCAGCCAGGATCCGTCGGTATCGATGATATCCCAGTACAAATACTCATACTCGATATGAGTCGCATAGGTTGGACCGTCATCCCGCAGCACCCAGATCCTGCCACGACCGTCAATCCGCAGGTTCTCAACTGCAGCAATCTGCTTGGGGCGCTCCATTCTTTGCATGACGGTTGCCCAATCGTCCTGATATCTCTGGCGGATGAATACTTCGATGGAATCCCAGACAGCATCTGTGACAGGTAATCTTGGAGCTGCCCACTCCACGATCCGAGTGGGTTGTCCCTCATAGTCAAATACTTCGATCCGGAAGGCGTCACCCTGGCAGGTGGCGATCAGTCCCGATTGAACCCACCACCCAAACGGCGGCCACATAGGCTGGTCGACTGCGATTGGATTGCCTGAAGAACCTGGCAGCATGATGACGCGACCAGGTTTCACCATGGTTATTGCGGTTACGGTTTCCAGTTCCCCGTCCACCAGTTCCAGCCACTCGATCTGCCTATCTCCTTCAAGTCGGGGGTGGATAACTACGAACTGGTCTTCAGCCACATTGGCGGCGCTCCAGGTAATACTCTGAGCCCGTGATTCAAATGTGCCGGTCAGCGGATCGATCCAGGTAAATCGCAAATTGAACATATCCGTGATGAAAATGCGGTTGTCGTAAGAAAGACATGATGCAAAACGCGGAGCATCAAATTCTCCAGGCCCCTGTCCTTTGCCACCAACAGTCAGACGTAGTGTCCCGTCATTCTCATAGACTTTCACAGTATTTGAATCAGTATCCAGGACCGCTATCCCTCCCGGCACCTCAACCACACCGGCAGGCTGAAAAAGTCTGCCCTCCTCCCCATGGGATACATCCCCGAACTCCACTTCTTTTATCAACCTGAACGGATTCCCGGTAATCTTTGGG
>VAOY01008050.1_pt1 | contig 11547 bp, 13 predicted proteins | sample 3393881 | NCBI WGS metagenome assembly VAOY01 (sample SAMN08290430, study PRJNA428436) | hydrothermal vent metagenome | isolation source: Deep-sea hydrothermal vent chimney | place: Indian Ocean: Southwest Indian Ridge
GGACGTCACGGTTATTTTTCGGTTTATGGGGCTGAATCCTCAAAACTGTCACCAAACTAGGTGGAGAGCTTCTGGCATGGACTACTCTTTATTTTCAAAGCACCCCCTTGCCGAGTTCTTCTTGAATTACTGTGGATAGTTTTCCACAAAAGGAGACGACATGAATACCCAATTAGCCGCCAACACAAAATCAGATTACGTTGTTGCAAAATTTGGTGGCACCAGTGTAGCTAACTTTGATGCTATGAGCCGCTGTGCAGAAATTGTATGTGCAGATGATCAAGTACGTATTGTTGCTGTGAGTGCCAGTGCGGGCGTTACTAACCATTTAGTTGCATTGTGTAAACGTGATTTGAGCGCTGCTGAGCGCGATGAACACATCACGGGTGTTATTGCTATTCAAGAGAGTATTTTAGCTGAGCTATCGCTTGATGCCGATTTAGCTCATGGCTTTAATGAGACTTTAAGGGCATTTCAGGTGCTTGCGACTGAAGGGGTTAAATCAGCGGCAGAGCAAGACGAGCTGCTCAGTTTTGGTGAGCGCTTATCATCGTATTTATTTACGCAAGTGTTGCGTGACCAGGGTTTAGATGCTGTGCGATTTGATGTGCGTAAAGTATTAAAAACAGATAGCCAATTCGCTAAAGCCACACCAAATATTGCTGCAACAGCTGCTGCTGCAAAAAAACATTTAGTGCCATTGTTAGCTGAGCAAGTTGTAGTAACACAAGGGTTTATTGGCAGTGATGAATATAACCAAACAACGACTTTAGGCCGTGGCGGCTCAGATTACAGTGCGGCATTACTAGCAGAAGCAATCAACGCAAAGAGTGTGCATATTTGGACGGATGTGGTGGGTATTTTCAGTACTGATCCGCGTTTATGTGTAAAAGCTACACCTATTGCAAGGCTAAGCTTTGATGAAGCTGCTGAAATGGCTACCTTTGGGGCAAAAGTGCTTCACCCAGCTACTATTTTACCGGCAAGCCGTAGTCATATTAGTGTGTTTGTTGGTTCGAGCCGTGAGCCACAATTAGGCGGCACATGGATTGAAAAAGAAAAGTCAGAGCAGCCAGGTATTCGAGCGGTCACACAGCGTAAAAATCAAATTCTTTTAACGGTTAAAAGCCCAGAAATGCTCCTTGCGAGCGGTTTCTTAGCGCGTGTATTTACTATCTTAAGTGAATTTAATATTTCAGTTGATTTGGTCACTACCTCAGAGATCAGTGTGGCAATCACGTTAGATAACGCACCGAATGCATCACGTCCTGAGCTGGATCAAGCCTGTTTAGATAAGCTTTCTGAGTTTTGTCATGTGTCGGTTGAAAACAACTTAACGCTGGTGGCTCTAATTGGCTCTGAGATTCAATTACGTCAGCAAGAGACCAACTTAATGCAAGTATTGAGTGATTTTAATATTCGTTTAATTTGTCATGGTGCAAGTAAACATAACCTGTGCTTTTTGGTGGAGCAGGGCGAGTCTGACCTTGTTGTTCAAGCTATTCATAGTCGATTATTAGAAAGCCAAGTCGCGGCATAGGTCGTTAAAGTTAATAAAAGAGCACTGCCAGTCAGTGCTTTTTTGTGCCACCACGCTTATGTCAAAATCATTCAGTGTGTTACTTGAGGCCGTGAGGTTATGTTTTTCGATTTCAGTAAACACATTTGGGCTCAAAAGTTTAGCGATAGGTTGCGATGTTGCTTTGGCAAGTGCTTCTTTCAGAGTCCAAATCCTAAAAAAGCATCCAGCTTGCTCATTTATATCGCAAAAGCCACTTATTAAATTAACTTCATTGTGATCGTAAAAATGTTTGGCGAGCTTCACAAAAGGGCGTGTTTTCGAACAGTGTTCTATATCAAAACCAAATTGATTTTGCTCAGGGTTTAGTGCTGCACCAATAAAACCACGGGAATGTGATAAGCAGGCCCAAATTGGCTCACTTAAAGGAAAGTGAAGCTTCAATTTGTTGTCTACGTCATCAAATTGGCTCGAAATTGCGCAAAGTGGTGTATTTTTGAGTAAAGGATTGCTGCGTTTTAGTAAATACTTAAGTACTAAGCGCGTGGCAATATACTCTTGCTTAGCGGCTGGCATTTTGCGTTTTGTAAGTACACTGAGTTCGAATTCACTGAGTAACTTTTCAACGGGCAAGGTGCTGATATCGATACGTGAAGCATCCATAAGTACAACTTGTTTATCAGTTGAACTTAGCGCCGAATCAATTTTTAAGGTGTTAGAAAAATAGTGACTGCTCATGGTTTGTGGCTTTTACGAAACCCTACAATTAGATTTGTTTATTTTTACAGCAAATGCTCTTTTATGGGCACGAACAAACGCAAATTGTTTACGCAGTTGACTGTAATTATGGTTTAATGAGGAAAAATAATAACAGAAATGTAGATGTATGGCACAAGTTCGTGATGGCTTCCAAAGTCGTATTGGTTTTGTACTTGCCGCTTCTGGTGCGGCAGTAGGTTTAGGTAATATTTGGGGGTTCCCAACGCAGGCGGCAAACCATGGCGGCGGTGCATTTTTACTTGTTTATTTTATCGTTATTTTCTTGTTAGCACTTCCTGCTTTATATACTGAGCTGTTTTTAGGCCACCAAGCGCAGGCAAACCCAGTTAAAGCGCTATCAAGTGCATGGCAATACACCGCACCCAAAGTGGGAGCAGCAGCCGGCTACATAGGCCTGTTTGGTGCTGTTGTGATGCTGAGCTTTTATTCAATCGTTGCAGGTTGGATGCTCGCGTACGCACTTGAGCCAATTGTCAACTTTTTTGGTCTGACTGAGTTAAGTCACTTTTTACACAGTGATTCAATGGCACGCAACTTTGTGTTTACGCCATTGATGCTTATTCTAACCGCAAGCATTATTTTAAAAGGGGTTAAATCAGGTATCGAAACCTGGTCACGCCGCTTAATGCCATTATTGTTAGTATTGCTAGTGGCTTTAATTGGCTACATAGGCACCCTAGATGGTGCAATAGATGGTTTTGCAGCTTATTTAGTGCCTGACTTTAGCCAAATTCTCGATGCGAACTTAATTATTGCAGCAATGGGGCAAGCGTTCTTTTCATTGTCGCTAGGCGTCGGCTGTATGATGGTATACGGCTCATATTTAAAGCCTGATGCGAACTTACCAAAACTAACAGGCACCGTTGCATTACTTGACACGGGTGTGGCATTTTTAGCGGGTTTATTGATTATTCCGGCTATTTTTGTTGCCCAGCATAACGGCGTAGAAGTGTTTAGCGGCGGTAAGTTGGTAGGCGAAGGACAGTTAATTTTTGCTATTTTACCTGAGCTATTTAGCACTATGGGGCAAGTAGGCTTAGTGGTTGGTTTATTATTTTTTGTGTTGATGTCGATTGCATCGGTGACCTCAACCATTTCATCAACCGAAATTCCAGTCGCATTTTTAGTTGAAAACCACAGTATTGAGCGTAAACAAGCAACCTTATTTGTTACCTTAGTGGTGTTTATTGCTTCATCGCTGATCATCCTTAACTTTGATTGGTTATTTGGCTTAGTGATTATGGTGCTCACGCAGTACCAATTACCCTTGATGGGACTGTTCTATTTCATTACTGTTGGCTGGTTATGGCAGCGTGGTAATAAATTGCATCAAGTATCGAGTGGCCCACATTATTGGTTTGCTCAGTACATTCGCTTTGTGTGTCCGTTATTGATGACGGCGGTATTTGTGAACGTGGCGTTGTTGCAGTAAAAATTAATATTTTCTGCAAGTTATAAGATTATTTTAGTAGGATTCTTCGCTAGTTACAGAAGAGGATGGCAGTTATTCATACAACCACTCACATTTTATAGGTAAAGTGTTATCGCAAAAACAATAACGCATTATTTGCTAAAAGGGATATAAATTAAAGGAGCTGATAAGGAAGGATAAGCTTTGCAAACATTAATGAGAAAAAGGAAGAGAGTGAGCTTCAAACTACTAAACAGCCTCTTATATAGGCTATTATTTGGTGGTATGTTTGCTTACTATTTGGCAGAGTTTGCGGAAAAGCCATTTGTGATGCAACTCGGCTTTATCGTTGTGTGTTGTATAATTTCTATGATTGTAGATTATTGGATGATGAAGCCTAAGAGCTCTGGTGAGGTGGCAATCGATGATGGTGAATTACTGTTATTAGGCGTTAAATTAAACATATCTGAAGTGACAGAAATTCTTTACTCTCAAACCAAAAGGTTCGAACATACGGTGAGGTTTAGTTTTAAAAATCACACTTACCAAGACTTCGAGCTTGCTTCTTCTGATCTAATTGACGATTTGCGTTTCTATGATTTCTTGGTTAAACACCAATTACCAGTAAAAATGCTCGATAATAGCGAAAGACTAAGCGAACAATAATTAGTAACAAGGTCTAGTAGTAAACAGCTAGGCCTTTTTTATTTTTAAAACTTAACTCTTTACTTAAAGAACCTCATTCGTTAATGGTAAACCTTGGCTAAGTTCGTTGGCGCTTTGTAATGTTGTGCAAGCAATTTCGCTAAGCGCTTCTTGAGTGAAAAAACCTTGGTGCCCAGTAACAAGCACGTTTGGAAAACTAACCAAGCGAGAAAAAATGTCATCCTGCATGATTTCTTCGCGGTGATCTTTAAAGAAAAGCTCTGACTCTTGCTCATAAACATCAAGTCCTAGGTGACCGAGTTTTTTGGACTTAAGTGCTTGAATACATGCTTGTGTATCGAGCAGTGCACCACGAGAGGTGTTAATCAGCATGACACCGTCTTTCATTTTTTCAAATGCCTTGGCATCAATTAAGTGATGAGTGTGTTCGTTTAGTGGGCAATGCAAGGAGATGACATCACTTTGCGTGAGCAGTGTGTCTAAGTCGCAAAGTGTGTAATCGCCTTTTTTAGCGACAGGATCGCACACTAACACTTTTGCACCGAAACCATTTAATATATTTACTAATGCTAAGCCGATTTTACCGCAACCTATAATACCAATGGTTTTTTGAAACAGGTTAAAACCCAGCAGGCCATTTAAATCAAAATTTCCTTCGCGTACTCGGTTAAAGGCTTTATGGGTTTTTCGGTTGAGTGTTAGCATAAGTGCTACACAATGCTCAGCAACGGCCTCAGGGCTATAAGCAGGCACACGACAAACCTTGATGTTGTGCTCTTTGGCGGCTGCTAAATCAACATTATTAAAACCCGCACAACGTAATAATATGGCTTTAATACCTAAAGTGGCCATATTGGCTATGACATCTTTATCGACAGTGTCGTTTACAAATACGCACACTGCATCAAAACCATGGCATAAAGGTGTTGTGGTACTATTGAGAGATTGCTCAAAATAACTGAGCGAAACCGACTCAGCGTATTCCGTTAGATTCCTTTCAAAAAACGGTTGTTCATACTTTTGCGCACTGAATAAGGCCAGTTTCATCATTTAAATTACTCTCTATCACCATTTTGAGGGCTTCAGGTTTAGTGCGCGGGGCATATCGCGCAACAAGTTGACCCTCTGAGTTTATAAGAAATTTGGTGAAATTCCATTTAATTGCGCGGTTTTGCGCAATTCCGCGGGTATGGCATTTTAAATAATTAAATAACGGATGCGCCTCAGGCCCATTGACTAATACTTTATTAAAAATAGGAAAGCTAACATCAAAATGCTGTTGGTAGAAAGTCTGTAGCTCCTGCCCATCTAACGGCTCGTTATGACCAAACTGGTTACAGGCGAAAGCAAGCACTGTAAATCCGCGCCCTTGATACTCATTATAGAGTTTTTCAAGGCTGGCCATTTGCATTGAAAAGTTACATTTACTGGCGGTATTTACGATAAGTGCTGTTCTTCCTTTTAACGATTCAAGGCTGAAATTTTCACCGGATGTAAGCTGGGCATTGAAACGATATATACTATCCATGTTTTACCTGTGTGTTTTTAAACGGTTTAAATGAACTTTTTTTCATTCGCTTTTTAGTTATTCGATTGAGATAATGAAATTGTTACTAATTTATCACTCAAATAGGTCAGTTTTATGTCAATGAAAGTCGCCTTCATCGGATTAGGTGTAATGGGTTACCCTATGGCAGGTCACCTTGCCAACGCAGGTCACAACGTGACCGTTTACAACCGCACTACAGCAAAAGCGCAAAAGTGGGCTTCAGAGTATCAAGGTCAATATGCTCAAACGCCTAGTGAAGCTGCAAAAGGCGCTGAAATTGTATTTATGTGTGTGGGTAATGATGATGACCTCCGCTCAGTTGTTTATGGCGACAAGGGTGTGCTTGCGGGCATGGAGTCTGGGAGCTATTTAGTTGACCATACAACGACTTCGGCCGAGGTAGCCCGCGAAGTGGCGACTCAAGCGAAACTACAAGGTGTTGCATTTTTAGATGCGCCAGTTTCTGGCGGCCAAGCGGGAGCAGAGAATGGTGTATTAACTGTGATGGTTGGTGGTGACGAGACTGATTTTAATGTTGTTCAGCCTGTTATGGCTGCTTTTAGCCGCTTTGGCCAATTATTAGGCGAAGTAGGCTCTGGCCAGCTTTGCAAAATGGTTAATCAAATTTGTATTGCAGGTGTGGTACAAGGTTTAGCGGAAGGTTTGCATTTTGCTAAACAAGCGGGTCTTGATGGTGAAAAAGTGATCGAAACTATTTCAAAAGGTGCTGCAGGCTCATGGCAGATGGAAAACCGCTACAAGACAATGTGGGCGGGTGAGTACGAATTTGGGTTTGCTGTTGATTGGATGCGTAAAGATTTAGGCATTGCGCTTGATGAGGCAAAGGCAAACGGCGCAACCTTGCCGATGACAGCCACGGTTGATCAATACTATGCTGATGTACAAGCGTTAGGTGGCGGCCGCTACGACACCTCAAGCTTGTTAGCACGTATTGAAGCGTTACATAAAAAGTAACGTGATATTGTTTATAAAAAACGCGACAAAATGTCGCGTTTTTTATTACATGCTTTGTGCGTAATTGTACAACGCTTTCAAAATATGTAGATTTTTTTCGTTATCATCATTTTCATGAGCTAGGTTTTCAAGGGTGATCATGAAATCTTGCGCACTAATTGATGGACTATCTTCACCGTGCATGAGCTTGTTTTGACAGTATTGACGCCATGTAGCCAGTTCATCTTGGCTAAGAGTTTGTGGCCAGTTTCGAGCGCGATATCTAAATAGTAAGGTGGCAAACTTTTTGTCATCGAAATCAAGCTGCATTGAGGCTAGTTGCTCAGGGCTTGCATCGCGAATAATGGCAAACTTGGCTTTATCTGCATTGCTCGTAAAGCCATCATAAAGTTGGTAGTCAGGGTTTTGGTTTTCACTAAAATCACGCTGCTCATTAAAGACTTCGGTTACTTTGTCGCGAAGTTCAGTATTCGCTTTTAAGACAGCCAAGTTTTGTAGGCACTTTTCGCGGTCAATGCCTAAACGCGCTGCGTTTTCAGGTAACAAGGTTTTTGCTGGCGCAAGAATAGGGCATTTATTTAGGTGTACGAGCTTTAAGCCTACCGGTGCTTCGTCTTCACCAAGGTCACTGTGTTTGGTATAAAGCCGAGTGCGTAACTCCTCGACCGACAAATCTAATAACACCTTTGGATCTTCAGTTAAGTTAAAGCAAATAATGGCGTTTTTGTTCACCGGATGAAAGCTCATAGGTGCAATCCAGCTAGTGCAACCTTGGCTTGCAGGGATGCGTGATGAGGTATGCACAAGTGGTGTCATGTTAAATACATCGACTAAATCAGCCAGCGCTTTTTTAGAACGTAAGCCGAAGAAAAACTGATAAAGCTTAGGCTGTTTTTCTTTTATAAGTTTCGCAAGCGCAATCGTTGCTGTTACATCACTCAATGCATCGTGAGCTGCGGCATGTTCTATGCCATTGGCAACCGTTAGATGTTCAAGTTTAAAACTAGGCGTGCCGTCTTCTTTAAGCGGCCATTCAATACCTTCAGGGCGCAGTGCGTAACATGCACGTACTAAATCAATAATATCCCAGCGGCTATTATTATTTTTGTACTCACGCTCGTAAGGGTCATAAAAGTTACGGTATAGACTATAACGTGTTACTTCATCATCAAAGCGAATACTGTTATAACCCGCTACACAGGTATTAGGTTGGCTAAACTCGGTATGAATTTTTGCCATAAACTCAGCTTCAGGCAGCCCTTTTTGCATTGCAATTTGTGGCGTGATACCTGTGATCAAACAGGCTTCTGGATGCGGTAAGTAATCTGCCGCGGGTTTGCAATATTCAATTAACGGTTCACCAATAATATTTAAATCTAGATCAGTGCGGATACCTGCAAACTGACTTGGGCGATCTTTTTGTGGGCTAGCCCCAAAAGTCTCGTAGTCGTGCCAGTAGATTGTTGGTTGGTTTTCGTAGTATTTTGGTTCACTCATTCTGTCTCTTAGCCCTTTAAAATCATAGGTTTTGGCTGTTTTATTCTTTTTTGTTATCTATTCGAATACGTTGCAATATCTGCATGGTGTGTATAAATTTTTTGCTAAGTGTGTATAAAGTATTAAATGGCAATCAGCGACACTAAATTAAGAAAGCTGCTATATAAAAACCAAACACCACAAGTATTATCGCATAGAGATAGTTTGAGTGTAAGGGTATCAGCTAAAGGTGTAATTAATTGGCAGTATCGTTGCCGAGTTGATGGAAAACAAGTAATTATATCGTTAGGTCGATATCCTGGGCTGAACCTTAAAGAAGCGCAAAAATACATACCTTTATTTCAGAACAGGCTAAGTAAAAAGAAAGCGCTCTGTTTAGTGCTTAAATTAACTTTTAATATTAGTTTGAAGCCATAAGTTAAGCGTCTTTAACTTATGGTGCAGAAATATTTTGTATTTCGTGCATAGCCGCTAACTGTAAAAAGTTTGAGCGACTCTCATAGTGTGGATGTGCTTTTACTAAATCATCAATTTTTTTAGTAAGTAGATTAGGCAGTGTGACATTAATTTTACCAGCCTTGCCTAAGTAAGGTTCAAGATCAATATCAACCAATGCCCACACCCAGCCTGCAAAATCAGGATTATTGATGTGATCATCAATATTACTGGCTTGTGGTGGTAAAATACCGTCTTCGGCTAGAAGCTCTAAATGAGTGTCGAGCGCTTCTTTGGCATTTAGTAATGCTTGCTAAAAGAGTCACCCGCACTATAACAGCCTTGAACGTCTGGAAACACTACGCCAAATGCTTCTGTACTTGTGCCTTTCTCAATTGCGACTGGATATAACATCGCTATTCTCCTAGTGTTATGTCTATCTACAGTGAGCAGGTTGCTATAGTTTGGATGTCTAAAGTGATGATGACTACCTTTCACTCTAACTTCTTGCCAACCCACTTGTTCTAGCTGTTTGATTAAATCCTTGCTATTCACAGTAGCTCGTTATACGTTTGCAACGTAGGCGTAGGGTTACTGTAACCCTAGCTGACGATAGTATCAATTTTTATAACTCCAATAACCCTGTTTATTTTTTAGATGTATTAAAGCAATTAACTTTAAGTGCTGTTCATGAGGTAATTTTTGGGTTGGGTTTAGGGCGTGCTTAAATGGCTGTGTAGATTTATTATCCAACCTAAATTACTTGATTGTATTCTTGTACCCTAAATGGCACTGCTACTATTGGTAAATTGTTAGGACGGACTGATATTATAGAATAACTTAGAGATATCGGTGACGAACTCCAAAGTGGTGACTTCCCAATTCATGAAGAATTATCAAATATGATACCAGGATAATAAAATGAATAGCTTTGATAAAGTTTATGCTATAAGTGTTAACGTAGGCGAATACTTACTATTACAAGAAACAATGCTTGAGCAATCAATGCAGCTTACTAACAATGATATATATACCTTTAACGGTGAAGCTAAAGACAGCGGTTGGCGCCCAGTCGATGTTGATTGGTTAATAGTTGAGGGTGAGACGCCAACTAACAAACCAGATATTGCTAGCTGGGGAGCAATGGCTTTTGTAATACCTGCCTCTCTTAAAGATGAGTTTGAAACTACACTCAAAGAATGCTGTGAGTTTTTACCTTTAAACCTCAATGGTGAAAAATGGTTTGCTTTAAATATTTTAGGTCAACAAGAGGCGATAAATGAAGAGCACACTGAGTACAATATGAAAAATGGGCGCATAAACCGAGTAAGACGCTTTAAAAAGCTAACCTTAAGTAAAGATAAAATTATACAAGGTGGCTTATTCAAAGTGAAAGGAGCAGGTATACATACTTTTTGTACTGATCAAGAGGGTAGTTTGTACGACTTGGTTAAACGCAATAACCTCGAAGGATTAAAGTTTACTGAAGTTGATGCGTTCTAGATGCCTTATTGCAGCTACTCAAACTTGTCTTGTTAATCTAAAAATGTTCAAAAATAAACCTCAAGCTTTTTAAAAATTAAGCCGATAGAGGAGAGTGCTCAACTTTAAACGGACTTTTTATGAAAATTAACACCAATCCACTACCTATCCAATTGGAAAGAAAAGTAACTCTTTCCAAAAACATTGATGATGAAAAACAAAAAGCGCTTTCCTCAGAAGTAAAACAAAATAGCTCAGATGGCGAAGAGATAAGTCTGCAAGATCCTAAAGTTAAAGATGAAAAAGAAACTAAGCCTTCTGATTCATCGTTGAATAAGAGCAGTGCATATCAAGAAATCTTTAAATTAAAAGAGTTAGACTTTTCTAATATGAGTATAAAAGAGCTTTATAACATCGTTAGAAATGTAAATGAGGTAGAAAAAAAATATGCAAGAACATATGGTGATGACGAACCTGTTAGGCTTGGTAAATCAGGAAACCCCATAATATCTAGGCATACAGAGGATATGAATAGCTTGGAGGCTAAGCTAAGCATACTTTCCTATGGTAAAGGAAACATAGATCCAGATAAAAAAATTAATGTTATGGAGTACTTTTCTAGTAGTTCAGAGAAGTTAGACAGTCTTACGAAGGAATTTCCTGACAACCCTAATTATCAAGTTAGAGCCTCTTTTATGAAAGAAATTATTAATACATTTGATAAATTTATATCAGGTGATTCTTTTGATTTTTACCAAGAAAAAGCGACTTTGTTGTTAGCTGATAAAATTGAAGAAGTAGATATTTTCGTTTAAAAAAAGCACATGTTGAAAATATTGAAGTGGATAATTATGTTTTCACAATTAGAGCTTAGATTAATAAAAAGCACACTTAAAGATAGAGTTGAAAAAGAAACAGTGGAGCTTAAACAGCTTGATGAAGATAGTGATGAATATATGGAAAAGGCTAATGACTTAATGGTGCTTGATACATTAATTTCTAAAATTGAAAAATCACAAAATTAAAGTGAATAAGTCTTAACTTGATCTGTCAGGTTTGATTGTTAGAACACAGTCAAATCTGACAGTTGCACTTGTGCTATTTTAGGGCGTTCGGCTTTAACTCTTCTTTGCCCTAAAAAGAGTTAGCCTAATTGCTCAAACGGTCTTCTTTGAACAAATAGTGGACATTGAAAATTTTCTTTTGATACAGTTTTTATATTTAAAATTTACA
>VAOY01028415.1_pt1 | contig 11533 bp, 10 predicted proteins | sample 3393881 | NCBI WGS metagenome assembly VAOY01 (sample SAMN08290430, study PRJNA428436) | hydrothermal vent metagenome | isolation source: Deep-sea hydrothermal vent chimney | place: Indian Ocean: Southwest Indian Ridge
CGAAAGTCAAGCGTCTCGCTTGAATATCTTCACAACCGAGACGCTTGTGCTACATTAATTTGTGAAAAAAATACGAAGTTTTAAATTTTACAGTATACTAGTCCCTGATCGTATCCGCCTTGATTGCCGTGAAAACCTAGAATTGGTTTCCCTTCCCCGGCGATAACATATTCCAAAGCCCCTTTGCTGCTCAGAAATAACTCATTGCCGTTTGCGAATTCTTTCTCCATAATAACTTCCGCAATTATTGACGTCCTGCATGAATATTACAATTTCAGCTTGCTTAATTCTGATTCCGCCGTATCGAAAATAAGTTTCTGGTATTTTATAGGGAAAAGATGGCCTTCTCCCTTTAGGATATGAAGTTCACAATTAGGGGTATTTTCAGCTATGTTCTGCGCGTATTCAATCGGAACTAAATAATCTTCAGTTCCATGAAAAACATGTAATTTGCACGGGATATCCTCGAGGCGAAATCCCCAGTCAACATAGTGAACTGCAGCATCAACAGCAACCCCTTTGCTCCCTTGTTTGAAAGCCTCTTTTTGATCTTCAATGAAAATATCTTTAAAACTTACACTTGAGGCTATTTTAATGTCTGCGGGGCATAATTCTTTGATTATTTCTTTGTAGTAGGATTCGGGGAAATATTTAACGCCAAAACGCATTAATTCGAAAAACATTCTGAATACAAGAGGGTGTTTTTTTGACAGACCTACAGACTTTTGATCAAGCCTGTTTCTTAATAAACATATTGCGTCCGGAAGCTCGGCAAAATTGGTATATCCGCATAGTGAAATATTAAATGCCAGCCGTTCAGGGATGGCGTAAGCACAAACAGTAGTATGTGCTCCCCCGCCTGACCATCCGATAACACCAAATTTATCAATCCCTAAAGCATCAGCCAGTTCAACAATATCCCTGGGATAATCAAGAAGTTTACGATTACGCAGAAAAGTAGACTCCCCCATTCCCGGACGGTCAGTAGTGATTAATCGAAATCCTCTTCTCAAGGCTTCTTCGTGAAAGAAAAGGCCTTCTAATCGCGAACTTGGTCCGCCATGCGCATAGAAAACCGGATATCCCTTGCTGTTTCCATATTCGATATAAGCGAGAAGGCGTTTATCCTTCAATGTATGATAGCGTGTGTTCATAAGTCTGTTTTTATCAAGCTATGGTTCAAAATTATCCCATTTATTCCATTCATTATACTAGCTCGTAGATATCTCAATATTTTGTTCTACAAAACTATTAAAAACTATTATAACATGTTATCGGGAAATTTTCCATGTATAGTATATAGTGTTTGACCGAAAACGGGTTTTTGCGGAAGATTACTCCTTGAAAATAGTTATCTGTCCTTGAACATAGACTCCGAACTTTTTTACAGAACCTAAACCTCATTCAATACGCATCCCGAAAATATACGAAAAAACTCAATATTACGCTATGAGTTAACTTGTTTATTAGCAATATGATATTACATTATTAATGGCTTATTCATGAGCCAGTTCTTTTTTCATAACACAACAAAACTTCGGAGACAATGATGCGAAAAACTATTGAAAATCAGTTGATACTTGGCGAGGTCGATATTTCAGAAATAGAATTCGACCATAGGTGTCGTGATGAAATGCCGCACTTACTCAAAGGGTTGCAATTTATTTATACCAATCCTGAACTGCGCGAACAGGTTTTCGCATTACTCGAACAGCACATAAATTATTCAAAAACAGGCAGGCGCGGCATGGATTTATGGAAAATTCTGGTCATGGGAGCAGTCCGTTTGAATGGTAATATGAATTACGACAGGCTTCATGACGTAAGCAACAATCATTGCCAAATGCGTCAGATGCTCGGAATAACCGCCTGGAACCAAAAACCGGCATTTCCGATGCAGACCATTAAAGACAACGCCTCATTATTGACTCCTGAACTGCTCAACGAAATCAATACACTGGTGGTTGCCGCCGGACACAAGCTCGTAAAAAAAAGATCAAGATGAGATAAAAACCCGTTGCGACAGCTTTGTGGTTGAAACCAATGTACATTATCCGACCGACAGCAACCTGCTTTTTGATGCCACTAGAAAAGGTGTGGAATTGACCGCAAAGCTTTGCGATGACATGGAACTTCCCGGCTGGCGGCAGTTCAAAAGCCTTATCGGCAAATGCAAAAGTAAATTGCGCGCGGTACAGAATGTGCGGCATTCAACGTCCCAAAATGAAGAGAAAAAAGCTCAACGCGCGCAGGAACTCAATAATCGTTATGCTGACTATGTTGATTATGCCTCTCAGCTGCTTGGCAAGGTTGCAGCCAGTATTCAAGTCATAAATGAATTGAATTTACTTCCGCCTGAACGCAGCACCGTGGAGATCGAAATGTATATTCAATACGCCCGGCTTTTTCAGTCTCAAATCCAACGCCGCATCTTTGATGGTGAAAAAATCCCGCATACTGAAAAAGTTTTCAGCGTATTTGAACCTCATACCGAATGGATTGTGAAAGGCAAGGCCGGGACCAACCAGGAACTCGGGCTGCGGGTTTGCGTGTTAACTGATTCCGACGGCTTTACGCTACATCACAAAGTCATGCAAAAACAAACAGATTCAGAAGTTGCCGTTGACATAATGCGCGAAGCTCTCGAAAAATTTCCGGCAATCGCTTCATGCAGTTTTGACAAAGGATTCTGGTCGCCTGGCAACAAAAATATACTTGGATCTATGCTTAAAATCGCTGCTTTACCGAAAAAGGGACGACTTTCAAAAGCAGATAAAGAATATCAGTTTTCGGAGGCTTTTACTGAAGCGCAAAAAGGTCATTCGGCAGTTGAATCAGCCATTAACGCGCACGAAAACCACGGTTTGGACAAATGTCCAGATAAAGGGATAATTGGATTTAAACGCTATGTTTCGCTGGCGGTTTTGTCTCGAAACATCCAGCACCTGGGGGCTTTGCTGGTAAAAAAAGAAAAACAGTCCAAGGCGCGTTCAGAAGCAATCAAGCGCGGCTTTCGACAACGAACTGCGGCTTAAGGCCTTAACTTAATTCATCTTGACTAAGCCGGAGCGGGGAAACCTTTTCGGGCGTTACCTGCTGTCATTTTTCGGGTGATTTTGCTTAAATTTCGATTCCAATTCCCAAAGAGACCGGAGTTTGTGTGATTTTTGCAAAATTTACCAACACAGTCACTCATGGAAACTCAAAAAAACGCTGTTTTCGGTCAGGCACTAAATATGATGATAACACAAGATTTAATCGTTGAGCATTTAATTTCTTTTAGAAGAACCTGTTTTTTAGAGCTGCTGTCTTTCTGTTTAATTCCTTTCATGATGACTCGCTCCTTTAATTCTGTTTTAGGAAAATATTTAATAAGAGTGCATAATCTATCTTACAATAAGAGCTGACTTACTTATAGATATTCCTCTCTATCCTGCAAAAATTGATTTGCCTGATTTAGATTTCAATGGATTTTTCATTATTTAAATTATTTTCCTATTATTTACCAGAAGGTTCTATTTTTCCACTGAAAGCGCAACTAAAATAAAATTTTTAGGAGGAACCGTAACTGTTACAACATTGCCGCTTACATTAATATTTTTTCCAGTAAGCTGGTCTTTTACGGTGGTTATATTTCCTGTCTTGCTGGAAAGAGTAAATGTTTGTTCTTTTCCTTCAAGGTTTGCTACAACTACCAGTATATTGTTGTTTCTGATAAAATATGAAAATGGTTTTTCCGGCGCGATTTTTATATCCGTTTTTTTCATGTAATACGGGAAAAATTTTGTGTTGTGTTTTCTGATTCCCCAAACATGCAGAGCGTTGAGGACTTTTTCCACATAATTATCGTTTAGATACGCTACCCAGACAGGAATGCCGCTTAGGAGTGCATAGGTAAAAAAAGTTTCGCTAATGATAAGATTTTTCTTGAAATGATTGCGCCTGGCAGTATTGTTTCCGGAAATTCCTCTGGCGGGTAATGCTATATTTACGAACCCCCAAGGATGCGGATTGAATTTTAGCTTCCACACGTCTAGAGAGAAAAGTTTGGTGTAATCGTCATTGAATTTATGATTCCATTCTTCACCCGAAAGAATTGCGTCGTCAAAAGAAACCAATGGCGTTGCAATTGACCCATTAGTAAGCGATAACAGATAGAAATCCGGATTGATTGCCTTGCCCGTGCGATAGAGGTCGCGCATAAAATCATGGGCGGCTACTAGAGGCGTTGAGCGTTGTCTGACACCTTTTTCGTCAATGTACCCGCAACCGTGACTTGCGTTAGCGCACAGGAATGTACCACCAGTGTCAAAATAAATTCCGTTATATCCCAGTACTTCGAGATTTTTCCGACAATACGCTCCTAGTGCGTCTTTCCAGGTGCTTTGCGGACAGACTCGAAAATGACCGGGAATTATATGATATACTGATGCTGAAGGCATATATAACAATGGAACAGTCATCCATTCATCTTTATAATAATCGTGATATGGGGCGTAATCGGCTGCACTGTATTGAATCCAAGGGAAAATTCGTTTTCGTCCTTTTCCCTTTGCTGATTTTACTTCTGCTTTAATGTGTTCCATCCCTTTTTGATCCCAATTCCCGATAACCCTGCTGAGTCCTTTCGGTTTCCAGAGAATATGCCAACTTGTAATTAAACGGTTTGGAATCAGCTCTGGCCGAGAATAAAGGCTGGAACGCTTCGGGTTGGACGACATGAAGTAATCGCACCACCACTGTTTTGGCAGTGATTTTACTGGGGTTGCCTGAAAACCAAACCGGTAAGTGAGTTTGCCGGAAACTAGTAAAGGTTTGTCGATTAGCCGCAACCGCAGGATTTTTGCAGAATTGCGGCTGATAACTTCGATGCTCTTTTGTAAGTCGCGATTGCGCCAATTTTCCGGCGATTCCGCACACCAGGTCAAACCTTTTTCTAAGTCTCCCATCCACACAAACGGAAAAAATTTAAAAGGTAGGTTAGGAGTTTTTCCGTAATAATTTTCGCCGGAACCGCCCGGCATTCCTGTGGTACGGGTTAGATAAGGTACTAATTCCGGCTTGAAAGGAATTTCTAGATAAAGGTTTTCAAGCTTTATCGGATTTTTTGCATGGAGTTGCATTTCAATCCACAGGAAACCATCAAAATCAATGCGTCCGGATGCAGTAAGTTCAATTGGTTTTCCAAGCTTTCCCGATGCATCAAATGTTACCTGATCTTTTGCGGTTTTTATCCAAGAAAATTTACTGCACACGGCTGAAACGGTTTTGTCCTTAAAGCCTGCAAGCATCCGCACTGGTGCTGCCAGTAGATCGATTCCCTTACTGGTGAACTGCATCGGCAAAAAGCCGTTACTGAAATCATAAATGCGGTTCGTTATTTCGACTTTTCGCCCGGATATTTTGATTGGAGTGAACGGTTTTGGAACAGTTCCCTTGCCAAGTCGCCATTTTTTGAAAAGTTTTTGCCTTTTCCATGGAACAGTACGGACTCCCAGACGTTTACCATCTTTTCCGATGATTTCCAGCTGTAGCTTATATTGTCCAGGCTGACAGCCAGTAAACGACAGTTCGATCTGTTGTGATTCAGGCTTCAGGAGTTTGATCTGGCGTTTGGCAATTATTTTCCCAGCAATATCTTTCAACTGTAAGACGGCAATCGCATTTTTAATGATTTTCTCATCCCAAGTGTAATCATAAAATTCCAGTTTGATGATTTCTTCTGAGGGGAAAGTTTTAACTTTAAGCTGCAATCCAGCTCTGATTTCAAATGGATAACTTAAGTCTAAAAGCTTTTCCCCGGTTTTACGGTCGGTTGTGATTATTCGAAACTTTGAGAATTTAGAATCGTTGAGTTGTTTGGAGAAACTTAATGTTGCGACTTTTCCGGGAGTCAGGTTCATTTGTACTTGTTTCTCAAGGTATTTGCCGGAAATCTGCGCTTCAACCGCGCTTAAATCCATTTTTATGCCGGGCTCGGAAATTATAAATTTGACGATAGCAGTCTGCGTATTTTTGAGATTCAAGCCACTAAAAACAGTTTTTATTTTACCATCTGGTGATAGTTCCAGATTGTTGACTTGCAGGAACGGTCCTGAATCAGTGAATTTTATGGTGTTGAAGTATTTTTTATTATTAAAACCACCTTTTAGAATTTGCGCCCATGTATAGCAATTAGTTACGCCTGGAGCAGGATGGTTTGTGTAACAGAAATTGAGTTTCCATTTTGTCCCGGAAACTGGTGCGTTAAGGTCGTTTTCGCTCCATGGAATAAAGATCTCACCGGTCCATGCTTTATCATCAACATTCCAACAATATTTTAATTTGGCGTTCCAGTCGGTCTGCCCCGCCTTGGCATCAAAAATACCGCCTATAGAATTCACGATAAGTTGTCGACTTTTTCCATCATTTGGAACAATCCAGATTTCCACGGAATCATCAAAATAGATTTTTCCATCGCGCTCGTGATACTTCGCAAGAAATTTCCCATCCTTCTTTGCTGGAATTATAAAGCTGAAATAAATTCCCTTGCGGTCTCTGGCAGTCATAAACTTAATGGGGATTTGTGAAAATTTGCGGTATTTAAGCGATAACAAACCTGAAACTGCTATTGCCTGCTTCCATTCATTAAGATCAATTTTTCCATCGACTATCGGAGGTTTTTCCGCTTGCGGCAGACAAATAAAATTATCAGCCACTGATTTTGTTTCGATTCCAGCGAGACTGTTAATTTCCATATTGTTCAAGGGGCGACGAAAAATAAAAAAATCTTTTAACAGTGTAATAGCTTTGGAAGGTTGGTATTTTGCTGGTACTCCGGTCTGTCTGGAGATTTTTGTCTGAACTTGCGGTCCGATATAGAAACGATCAGCGAGTTTTCCAAAAAAAGGATTGCGTCTGAACTTTGTGTTTTCCTGAACATGGATAAGTTTGCCGTTAAAATATAAAGCGATTTTGCCGCTTCCAGTAAAGTCCCAGGAGATGGCAAAATGTCCCCATTTCCCAGGACGCCACTTGTCGTGAATTCTAGAATTTAGCGTTGTGCTCTTGTAAGAAAATTTTTCAAGAGTGGTTCGGATACCGAATATAAGATTGGCAAATTCTTTCCGCGAGTGGATTTTCAATGTCATGCCGTTGTGTCTGAACATATAGTTGAAAAGGCTGTAAATTCGGAGTGTGCTGTCTTTCCCTAACGGTTCCCAGTTAACGTTTTTAGCCCAGAAAGCAATGGTACCACCTTGAGGATTCAGATTTTTTGGTGCGGAGTACGCAAGTAATGAGCCTGATTCTCCAAGCCGGACTGCCTGTTTATTTTTACCGGAAGCAAAACTGAATTTGCCTGTATTAAAAACTTCACTGGAACCTTTGCATATACTTGGCTTTAAAGTATTGTCAAATGAACAGTAAAATAGAATATCCTTATCGCTGTAGGCATGAGCATTCAGGAAAATCATTGTCAGGATAATAGCGGCAGAACAAACCGTTAGTTTTAGGGATTTTTTCATTATTTACTTGTTCCTTTAATTTTAATACTATTCTTAATTGTTGTTTGTGCTTTTTCTTCTATAAGTATGAGATTAAAGGCACAAAAGTTTGAAATTTTGATTCGAAAAATACCCTTCTACCTGTAACAGGACAATGCAGCTACAAATAGAAATTGACTTCTCCGCAATAAACAATTTCTCAGAGAAGTCACTATATAGACAAGTTCTAGAGTTCATTCCAAAATGGGTCGGTCCACAATTGAGGTACTGGTCCGCGACGTGCTTCAGCATGACCGTCAAGAAAATTAGCGTTTAATGCTGAGTCGCCCTGATGCCTGTAAGCGGGGTGAGTGGCGGTATTGGTAATAACCATCTGTGCGGCGTCCATCAGACATGAGGTATCGCTGGGTTTTCTGAATTGGACCAGTTTGTGATATCCTATGTAATTTCCAGTATCTCCGAGTCTCGAATTGACTCCGTAACTAGTGTACACCCATCCTGCTAGTATTGCTGCTTTAACATCGGCAGGCGTGCTGGGACACCACGTAACACCTGTGCTTTTAATATATGTGTTTGAGTCCAGTGCGTCTATGATGCCTGGGTTTTGATACCAGTGATATGCGCTGTCATTCTCAGTTAGCCCCGGTTTGCTTTTCCCTCTTCTGGCCAGAGGCAACCAACCTTCATAGCTGTCGACATACTGCATATAAGCTAGACTCAGTGTCTTAAGGTTATTGGTACAGCTGATGGATTTTGCTTTTTCCCGGGCTTTGTTTAGTGCTGGAAGCAACATTGCGGCAAGGATTGCGATGATAGCTATCACAACGAGGAGTTCGATAAGTGTAAAAATTCCTCGATTCCTGTCACTGCTTGATGATCTTAAACTTGCGTTTTGCGTTTTCATTTTTGCTTCTCCTTTTTTTATTTTGTTGTTCTATTTTCAATTATCCTACGTGGTTTTTGCGGAACATTAAATACTTTACCTGTTCTGCCGTTTTTTCTTATAAAATTAATGGCAGTAGCTATCGCATTATCAGTTAGTTTTATAGAAGTAAGATAGAGCGGGGGACCGATACATTGATCAACACCGTCAAAGCCCATGACACCAACATTCTCCGGGATTTTAATTCCGTTCAGGGTTAGATATTCGATAACACCGATAGCTTTCAGATCGGTATCAACGAAAACCGCGTCAAACTTAACTTTTCTATTGACCAGCATTGCCGCTCCACGGGAACCTTCATTATGATTATTTATCCCTTCAAAAACCAGTTGTTCATTGAATTTCATACCGTAATCTTTTAATGCTTCTTGATACCCGGAAAGTTTTAATTTGCCATGTCGGAATGATGTGGATGCACCGATATAAGCTATATTTTTATAGCCTCTTTCAATCAGGTAACTTACCCCGGTTTTGACATCCTGTTCCAGATAACGAAAAATTTTAATACAGTCAAAATCACATTCACCAGAAATGCCGTCAATCACAACGGTAGTATCGTGTTTGATGAGTTTTTCAATAAGAGAACTGAATTCTTCGTATCCAGAGAAAAATACAGCATCATAGCTACTCAAACGCTTGATATCTCGAGCGTTGCTGCTGCCTGGAGCAACAATTAGCGTAGAAAAACTATCATTCTCTTTAAGCCCCTGTAACATGAAGGTATTGATTCGTTGAATAATATGCCAACAATTAGGATTAATTTTCGGATTTTCAAAGTTGGCTCCAGGAGTAACAAATGCCAGACGTAAGCCTAATTTTAATGATGGATCAGGTCCGATAAAACTGCCTTTGCCTTTTATCCGATAGATTACTTTTTCTCCTGCAAGCTCAGTTAGAGCTTTATGTGCAGTCATTGGATCAACATGCAACATTCTTGCCAATTGATTTTGGGAATGAAATTTTTCACCCGGACGCGGCTTGTTTGCTTTTATCCATTGATGAACGGCTTTTTTGACTTTTTCCGTTCCGCGTAGAGTTGTTGCTGTTTCTAAAAACATCTTTTACCTTTGACTAATGTTTAGTTAATTAATCTTATCTATAACTTAATTATAACCTAATTATTATCATTTGTCAAGTGTTTTAGTAAATTATTTAGTTATTTTTCAAATTAATATCCAGGTTTTACTGTTTTAAGTACTATTTATTGCCATCCTGGTTATATATTCAGCGGCTTATTGTTGTTTCTGGTAGATTCGGCTCCTTTGATGCCGACTATAACTGATTTTAAGCCGTCATGTGATGTGGCGCGAGGTGGAATATCGTCGATCAAGTAGTCGAGGAAGGCTTTGCACATTTTTGGGTCGGCTCCGCCGTGTCCGCCTTCGGTATTGCCAATTTCATATATTGCCTTGGAATATGGGAAACCGCCATCAGTTCTTGTATGATTATTTTTTTGTGTATATAATGTAATGCTTTCATTCTGATTTGATTCGATCCTGCCCTTGGTTCCGACAATAGCATAGTTACGCCAACTGTCAGGAGAAAAATGACATTGCATATATGTTCCCATAATACCGTTTTTTGTACTCATCATAATTGCGCTTTGATCTTCTACGTTTACTTCTTTACGGAAACAGCACATTTGTTTGTTTGGCCCGTCATTTCTATCTGAGAAGTCGGAACAAGTATGTTTTTCAGCACATTTATCACAAGTTAAATCATTTGGTTTGTCGCCGCCATAAACACTCAAAGTTCCCATTCCGGCAACTCGATCAAAATACTCTCCAATCAGGTAATGAGCAATGTCAATATCATGGCTGGCTTTTTGCAGCAGTAGTGAAGTAGAGCCTTTTTGATTTGCGCGGTAGTCATGGAAATATGCCCAGCCGCCGTAATTGATGAAGTGACGAATCCAGATGGTTTTTATCTCTCCAATCGTTCCGGCATCAATTATGTCTTTCATTGTATTGAAATAATCATTGTAACGTAAATTAAATCCGATCATTAATTTCTTTCCAGATTCTTTTTCTGCTTTAATAATTGCTTTACAGCTTTCAATAGTTATCGCCATAGGCTTTTCCAGAAAAACATCTTTACCGGCGTTCAGAGCTGCGATTGCTGGTTCAGCATGGAAGTTATCCGGTGTAAAAATAGCGACTGCATCAACATCTTTACGTTTAAGTAAATCTTTATAATCATTGCAGACAAAAGCATCTTTCCCATATTCTTTTAGAAATTCATCAAGATATTCAGGTACAATATCACATCCGGCAACGATTTCCGCACGGTCATCTTTCTGCCAGTTTTTTGCGATAAATGCCCTGTGAGCGACACCAATCAAGCCAATACGTATTTTCTTTGTCATAATTTATTCCTTGCCTTTAAATAATTTTCTACTATTAATATAGTACATGTTTTGTTTCATTTCTATGTTCCAACCAGCTATGGTTGCGATTTCTTCATAAATCTTTATATTTGATCCTATTTCACTGAAGTGAACATCAGAGCCGAAAAGGATTTTTTCGTGGGCGTTGGGAAACCATAAGAGTTTTTTCCAGTCATCCATGGAGAGGTTGGCACGCCAGCCGGGAGTCGTCCCTGAAAGATCAGCATAAATATTGTCAAAGATCCTGATTAAAATTAAAGCTGTAAGGTAATCCTGCACTCCTAAATGCGCAATTATGTATAGATAACTTTTCATTTTTAAGCTTTTCCGTCAGCTCCAAGTGCCTTAATGATTCCAATCATATCAGTTTTTAAACGATTCTTTATTTCCCGCATAATCCGCAGGCATGCCATTGATGTTCCATCGAGTCGGTCAGTTCGTTGAAATATTCGATGTATTTAAAGCGGAAGGGTTCGCCAAAATTAATTTTGCTCATACCACATTTAACCAGTTTGGAAATGTTCTCCAGAGAAATTCCGCAGGTCCCGTGCTGTACGAGTGGAATATCAATTTCATGGCGCAGTTTTTTCAGAAGTTCAAAATCTATCCCATCCTGCGTTTCATACCGATTTGCAATCTTAGAGATAGTAAAGATTGCATTAATTATCCCTGAAGGGGATATTCACCGTAGCCCACGGCAACGCCGTGGGTATCATGTGC
>VAOY01030493.1_pt1 | contig 11469 bp, 14 predicted proteins | sample 3393881 | NCBI WGS metagenome assembly VAOY01 (sample SAMN08290430, study PRJNA428436) | hydrothermal vent metagenome | isolation source: Deep-sea hydrothermal vent chimney | place: Indian Ocean: Southwest Indian Ridge
GATCCGCATGAAGCGTGAGGAGCTGGCTGAAGCCATCGAGTCCGGTGGACGAGCGGAACGCAATGCTCAGAGGGCCGACAATCTACTCGCCGAACTGCAGGCGAAGTTCGTAACGGCCCCCGGCACATACCAGACTCCGATGCTGCTCGATCAACTGAACTACCTCAACGGCATGCTGGGCCGTGCCGACCAGGTACCCGGTCGGGACGCCTACATCCGATACGAAGAGTTGAACGGCCTTCTGGCTGAGTACGTGGCGGAATTAAAACGAAACTTCGTTCTGTCGCTCATTCCGAGGAAACCCGGTGAGAGGATCAAAACCGATCACCGGGATGCCCAGAAGCTGGCCGAGTATTTCAAGGGCGGGTTCGATCACCAGAATCCAGATCCCTGTTCGGCCTGGAAGAGCGCTCAATCATCCCTCCCCTGCTTCCGCCCTGCTAAAAAATAGGTCTTCATTTGCCCCTTCCCTCTCACGTCAATCAGGCCTCGTTCCTCGAACGTATGCGAATCTCTGAGACTTGCGTAGGTGGCTTCTGTCACCTGTATTCTGCCTGTCAGGCCGTGCGACTCCATTCGGCTGGCAGTATTCACCGTATCACCCCAAAGGTCGTATGTGAATTTCTTCTGCCCGATCACCCCCGCCACTATGGGCCCGGTATTGATGCCAATCCGGATATCGAGCGGCACTCCGGTGTCTTCCCGAAATCGTTTCATCTCTTTGACCATCTCAAGAGCCATATCCGCGATGGCCTCGGCCTGCAGTTCACCGCCGGACGGCACTCCACCTGCAACCATATATGAATCCCCGATCGTCTTGATCTTTTCCAATCCGAACCGCTCCGTTAGCTGATCGAAACGCGAAAAAAGATTGTTCAGGAGCTTCACCAGGTCATCGGGTAAAAGGCTGGCGGAGAACGAAGTGAAGCCGGCAATGTCCGCGAACAGAACCGTCGCTTCCTGTATCCTGTCCGATATCACCTTATGGTTTTCTTTTAGCCGCTCCGCAATCTCCGCCGGCAGGACGTTCAGCAGCAATCGTTCGGATTTTGCCTGCTCTTCTGCCAGCGCAAGGCGGCCGTAGAATTCTTTCCGACGCAGCCTGGAGGTCAGACGGACAGCTGTCATCGCTATGATCGACGCACAGACGAGGAAGAAGGTGTTCACCACGAACATGGTGTCATTGTTCCCGACGGTCTCCTGACCAAGAAAGATAGGAATAAGAAAAACGGACCATGCGAGCAGAGCTACGATGCCTATATGACGAAGCGAGAATGGGAACAACAGACCGACAGCAACAACGAGAAGCGTCAGGCCTGTCTGGAAGGATGAGTGATATCCCCCCGTCGCAATAATGGCTCCTTCAATATCTCCCAGGACGATCACCGTGCCAACGACAGCGAGAGTGATGGCATGCCGGGCGATGTTGTGTATATATGTCGCTCCGAAAAGCGATAGAATAAGAAGAATCGTCATTCCCCTTACCCACATGATACCGTAGAACACCTCCGGTTTTGCAAAGAACTGGAAGAGGGCATCGAGGCTGACAACAATGACCACCAGAATGGAAGAGACCCGGACCCGCCGGAGCGTAAGGTGGTGCAGATGGGTATCGTATTCTGCTTTCCAGTCGGCGGGAGCACGGTTGTGCGATCCGGCCTCGTCCATCATTGTCGTAAGAGATGATGTATTGTGGTTTTCATAACGGCTTCTGCACGACGATGACGGCAAAGGGCCAGAACGGGACACCGATCGAGCGGTACAACACCACGCTTGCGCCAGCATTTTCCAGTGCCGGCAGCACATCCACCGCCCTGCAACCCATCGAGAGCGAAGGAATGCGCCATGCTATGCTTTCGATGCGGTTGGCCACAAACTTGATGGCCGGGTTTTTCGGGTCGGCGGAGTGGGCAATGCCGATACTTCCGCCCTTCCTTACGACACGAAGAAGCTCAAGTGCCCCAAGGGAAGGGTTGAACAACGGGCAGAGGCTATAGGTGGACAGAACAGAATCGAATGTATTGTCAGGAAAAGGTAGTGAGAGCATGTCGCCGGTCATGAACGTGGCGCGATCCTCAAAACCCTCGCGCCGGAGCTTCTCCCGGGCGACCACGAGCATATCTTCACTCAGATCGAAAAGGGTCACATGACCACTCTTGCCCGTGCGGTCGGCAGCAATGGAAGCTGTTGAACCGGTACCAGACCCACAGTCGAGCACCTTATCGCCCTCGCTCACCGTACGTTCCACAACGAGTTTTCGTCCCCGTTGATCGGCTCCGAGCGTGATCAGGGAATGTTGAGCATCATAGCGCCTTGCAATCCGACCGTAGATGCCTCGCAAAGTATCGAGCTGCAACCCCTGGCGCATGATCTGCCTCCGTTCCCCCTGGCGCTGTTCGCAGGAATCCCCCCCCGACAGGGAAGTAACTCAATTTCAGAACCGAACATCTCGTTTGAATTCCTGTCAATTCCGCCAATGTGATCTTTTCAGCACCCCGGTGAAGCCCTACTGCAGCGCTGATCCCGTCAATGCCGGGTCTACACCTGTACTATCGAATAATCTCGTCTTCTATGAACTGCAACACGTTACGGATGTCTTGCCTCTGTGATTTCAGGCTAAATGCTCTCACCTTATGAATAGCATTCAAAAGATAATTTCAAGCATCACCACGACAGTGCCCTGCACAGGGGTCGACAAAGCGGTCATTAGTTTGCAGAGTCTGACACACATCTGGCACATATCCGGTACACGTATCATCTCTAAGGCAGAGGATCGATCTTGTCCAACGGTTCCAGGTTTTGTGCCTTTTCCCAGTCCAGGCGCAATTCCTGTTGATGCAGAGATGCCCATTCAGTCAAGAGGCCCATCGCTCTTGGCGGAAGGTTGCCGGCGATTGCAGCTAACGTATCGATATTTACCAGTACCCTGCTGCCCGAATACTCCGCATGAAAGTGAGGTGGGTGATGATCGCTGAAGTACATCCTGATTACTATGCCATAGAAACGGCTTATTTCAGGCATCGATAGAAGTCGTTTTTATCTTTGGGAATACCTGCTCGGCTGTCTTCCCAGTGACCTGCAGATACAGTGCATCCGGGCAGATATCAATGTCGTTATTCCAGGAGGGAGCTCCGCTTGAGTCAATATGTACCCTCTTGAAGACCTTATAATCGTCCCACGTGGCAAAGACTCCCCGACCAGCAAGATGCGACAGGTCAACTTCTCCTTCAACACCATCGTCAAAGCGCACCCACAACCGATAATCCGATAACGCTTTTACTTCTACCAACTTGAACATCGAACTCATCTCCTCATGTGTGATCATCCTTAATAACGATTATAAGGGAGAATAGAGATACGAGCGAATCTATAGTGAGTTGTTGCTGGTGGGCGATGCAGGATTTGAACCTGCGACTTCCTGCGTGTAAGGTAAAACTACACTTTGGCACATATCTGGCACACGGAAGAATGTTGAAATTTACTTGAATAGCCTTCGCAGCAACTCCTCACGAGGAATATGGAAATGTCCTGCTACATCACCAATAATACCTGCAAGAGTTCCGATTCTCAGTGACTTATGCATCGGTACAGTAATGTGATGCTCCCCCTCCTCGTTTGTTGTCAGACGCACATGGCTGCCTTTCTGCCGAGTAACTTCATAACCGTACTTCTTGAGGGCGGTTATGAGGTCCTGGGCCGAAAGATCCCGTGGTATTCTCATACCGAAAGTATTTCTTCACGAACGAAATGGATCCTTACCACTCTTGGGGATTTGTCATCTTCAAAATGACATTTTACAGCTTCGCGGATCTCCTCACGCAGATCTTCAAGCGAATCTGCCTCTGTGAAGATAGACTCCCCCAGGGCTCGAGCGGTGTAACCACCTTCAGGAGCCTCATTAACAATGAATATCAGTTCATCCATGATCATTATTCCTTGCAGGAATCATTTATTATTTAACTCTATTGTAAGTAAGAATAGTGATTCGAGCGAATCTATAGTGAGTTGTTACTGGTGGGCGATGCAGGATGTAATGAGGTCCAGATGTCACCCTGCACGTGGTCCAGGTGTGGCAAAAGCGTCAGTGGACACTTTCATGAATCACCTCTCGCAGCAGGCGTGTCATTGCCTCCTCCTCGTAGCCGATATTCTCGACAATCTTTTTCGCCCGTGCGGAGAGGCGCCGATAGCCCCAGAGTGATCGCTGCTTGCTCGCGGCCCACCCCTCGCGCTGGTAATAGAGCGGCAGGTTGACATCGAAATAGGAGATGCTGTCCGCGTCCTTGAGCAGATCGGAGCCAGCATCACCGCCTACTTCATGGACCTCCACCAAGCGACAGGCTTCGTCCACAATATCCCGAGCCACGTCGCATGCGGTTAGAATCGAGCGCAATATTTCCGCACTGTGTCGGGAATGGGCGGCCTTGAAGACATCGTAATCATCGAAGTCCGCTCGTCTTACCTTGGTCTCCTCGCAGGCCCGGTCGATGTCGTGAGCCAGCGCCGCCAGTTGCAGGCTATTGCCGGCATCCGGCTGCAGGCGCAAAAGCCAATACAGGGTATTGTCGGCATGACGAGGATCCTCAGGCACTCGCGAGTCAGCGATGATCTCCCGGATTTTCTCTTTTGCGCGATCAATGTTGTCCATTGAGCGCAATTCTCACCCGGCGCAGGGTCTCGAGATTCATTACTACAGCGATTACCACCAACACCGGCAACACCAGATTCGCCACCGCGCCCAGAAAGATGAGGAACACGCGCACGTCGCGCCCCATCCGCAACCCGGCCTTGCCTCCGGCTTTAATCCTTTCACGCATCAGGTTGTCGTACTTGTCTGCGGTGTAACTCAGCATGAACGAGCCGATAATGGCCATGAAACCGACCAACAGGATCCAGCCGTCCGCTTCCGCCCCCAGCAGGTGCCAGGTCAAACCGAACAGCAGAAAGGCATCGGCATAGCGGTCCAGTACCGCATCGAACCAGCCGCCGACGTCGCTGCTTTGGCACTTGAGCCGGGCAACTTCGCCGTCACAACCATCGATGATGGACGCGAACTGGGCCAGGACACCGCCCAGGAGCAATGCGTGATACCCACCCAAGGCAAAGAGTCCGGCGGCCAGCAGAGAACACAGAAACGAGAACGAGGAAATCTGGTTGGGCGTGATGTCAAACTTCGCCAGATGACGGGAAATCCGCACGGAGATGGGGCGGTTCAAATAACGGGATACCGGCCCGTCGTTGGGCTTGTCACGCAGACGGGCCAGCAGAGCCTGCTCCGCCTTCTTGAAGGCTGCGGAATCGTCCACATCGATCCAGAAACCGTCCGCCGGGATCGCTTTGGCGCGCCCCTCGGCGGCCAGGACCCGTACCGCCCCGGAAAGGGTGGTGTCGCCGTCTTTTGCCTGGCTTTGTTCCAGCGCCTTGAAGATGGCGGGGGAGCACAGAAAAATACCGGTATCGAAGCCAGTGAAATCGGCCAGTCCCTTGCCGATGTCACGGATGTTTTTATTTTCCGTCGGGCCATGCTCCACCTGGCCGTCTTCCACCTTGACGCGGGTGACGTCTTCCATATCGATGAGGGGATTGCGGGTCCTGCTGTCCACTACCAGCGCGATCTCCCCATCGCCCAGAGTCAGCATCATCAATGGGCGGGCCAGGTTGGGATCGAACAGGTGGTCAGCCATGAGCAGTAAAAACGGTTCGTGCAGAATGTTTCGCGCCTTAAGCACCGAAACACCGTTTTCTTTGTCCCAGTGGTCATTCACCAGCGGCGTGATCCGAATCGCAAGACGTTCCGCCAGCTGCGCCAGGAAATCGCGAACCTGTTCGCCCTGGTAGCCGATTACGACATAGAATTCATCCGCCCCGGCCTCCAATGCGGCGCGGATGACACGTTCAATCAGGGGAATGCCCAGGAGGGGGATGAGGGGCTTGCTATTACCCCTTTGCTGCAGCCGGCTGCCCTTGCCGGCGGCGATGATCAGACACTTCATACGCTCCCCCACGTTTGTTTTCGATAAAGGCCTCGGTCATGCGGTAGGCCTGGTCGTCAGTGAACTGACGTAGCGGATGTTTGCAGAAATAGGCCGATGGCCCTTCCAGAATGCCGCTCTGGCCCCGGTCCAACGCCAGTTTGGCGCAACGAATCATATCAATAGCCACGCCCGCCGAATTGGGCGAATCCTCCACCGACAGGCGCAACTCGAGGTTCATAGGCACATCACCAAACAGCCTGCCCTCCATGCGCAGGAAACAGACCTTGTTATCATTCTGCCAGGGCACGTAGTCGCTCGGACCGATATGAATGTTGTCGTTATCCATACGGCGGGCGGCCACAGCCTGTACCGCCTCGGTCTTGGACTCCTTCTTGGAGGCCAGGCGTGAACGGTTGAGCATGTTGAGAAAATCGGTATTGCCGCCGGTGTTGAGCTGGTAGGTGCGCTCCAGCTTAACACCCCGCTTGGCGAACAGATCGGTCAATATGCGGTGGGTAATGGTGGCGCCCAACTGGGCCTTGATATCGTCACCGATAATGGGCAGACCGGCCTCTTCAAAATGCTTCGCCCAACTTCCATCAGGATCACTGGCGATAAAAACCGGAATGTTGTTGACGAAGGCCAGACCGGCCTTCAATGCACAACCGGCGTAAAAGCGGGTCGCCTCCTCGGAGCCGACCGGCAGGTAATTCATGAGGATTTCCGCGCCGGATTCCTTGAGCATCTTAACTACATCTGCTTCGCTGGGTTCCGGCTCGTCGGCGAGGATAAAGGTGCGCTTTTCATCGTAGTCCTTCATGTGGTCGGAGAACCCGTCCAGAATCTTTCCCATCCGTACGGTGACGCCGGACTCAGGGAGTACGGAACAGAACACCGTCGTGCAGTTGGGCGCGGAAAAAATGGCCTCGTGCACATCGACGCCGACCTTACGTTTGTCGATATCGAGGGCCGCGACGACCTCTATGTCACCGGGCTGGTATCCGCCAATCTCCCAATGCATCAGGCCGATGGTATCTTGCAGGTTTTTATCCTGGTAATAGTGGATGCCCTGTATCAGAGAACTGGCGCAATTCCCAACGCCGACGATAGCTATCTTGATCTTAGTCATTTCTTTCGAGCCTCCTGGCATTTTCGTTCAACGAATGACATTCTCGGGAAAAACCCCGCTGTTTTGTTTTATGTCATTCTGCACAAGATCGATTATCATCTGCTGGTTTGATCGGCTATCCAGTAGACTTATGTGCCAGCGAAAGTCTGACAATGCACATGGATGTGCAGGTGTCGTAAAGCACACGGACGGTGTGAATGGAACAAGATTCGCGGGAGACAGAATGTTGGAACAACCGTGCGAGAGCGATCCCGATGGTGTTTCTGATCCACTTCTGATATTATACCACATTGTGTTGCCGATGGACAGGGCACTTATCCCCGATTACGCTCTCTTCAGACATCCTCACCTGTCGTTTGCCAATACCTCATCCGACCTTGTAAACACTACGTTTGTGGCAATTGAGTAGAACCTGCCAACGAACATACGGTACCGCGGGATTTGGCATGTATCCGGCACATAAATAAAAAGGGAGTTAATAATAAGCAGGGCCGCAATCAGCATAACTGATTGCAGACTGTCCGGCAGCGCCCGAATCCCCCTGCTGCCTCACCTAATAATCTACTCCAAGTGATCCCTTTATTCCCCCCGCATATTCTTGATAAACTCCTAATTCTCACTCGTCCCGAGAACCTGATCTCCAAGACAGGCCATGCCTGGAATATCTAGAAGAAAAAACGGATGAAAAACAGCGCCCTTGTTGATCTTTCAATTGTTGATAATTCAACTTTGTACATACTACTCGTTCCCTCTCCACTTAAGGATACGTATCTGAACTGAGCTTCTCCGCCCAAGGCAAAAGAATCAGTCAGAAAAAATTGCCCACCAACTGCAGGAGCGATGAAATACCCATTCTGAGGCCGGTCATCCACGAGTTCCCCACCGTAATAGTAGGACCAGGAAGTTCGGATAAGCCCCATGCGCATACCATAGTAGAGGTTAACATTTTCTCTGTTTATCATCGGGAATATTCCAATCCCGATACTTAAACCTTTGTTATTACGTTTATACCTTTCAGTTTCCTCATCAGAGATCCTGATAATACCTATTTCAGGTTCGATCCTGAACCTTTCCGATAAGTCAATTGGAACGAATATGCTCACCGGATTAACCTCATACCAGCTGACAGATTCGTATGATTCTGTGACTGCTATCCCAATGCCGAAGCGGACTTTTCTCACCGCAGTTGTTTCCTGCCCCTGAGTAGTGGAACACAACACAAGCATAAACGATACAGCTGTCAGGCCTATCCTGAGTGTTTTCATCAAAGCACCTCTCCTCTATTTCCAGGGGAACAGCCATATCCTTGGCCGGGCCTTATGGAGCCACCCTGAATACCTGTTGCTTCTCATCACATATTCACTGATCAATTTGGCGGTTGCTATAGCACAGTATTTTTCTGAATCGAGCAATCCCAGCCAGTATGGACTGACCGGTACTTCCCTTCGCCGGACCAGTGTAAGGTCCGGCCGCAGTACGGCTACTATTGGTGGTGTTCGTATAGATTGAAGGAATATGTCAGCAAGAATGGCATCCTCCGACCAGATACAGCCCCTGGGACGGTAGCGCGTTAACATAAACAACGTATCGATTAAGGATGATGTAAGTCCTTTACCGGCCAGGATATCATTCAAGTCATAACGTACCCATGCCCAGTCAGATGGGTAAGTAGGGCGTTGAAGATTTGGATTTCCAATTAGGTTGTCTTGGGTAACCGTAAAGTGATTCCCGTAACCGTCAGACAGCGGAGTCCGATTCTCCACTCCAGTTATACGGTTGTACCAAACCAACATGTTCTGAGTGGTATCGTCGAGACCTGATATCCACCATACGTGATCCGGTGTCATCTGCAGGTTAGATCCTGTTGAAAACACTTCTTCCTCTACTGTCCCATCCCTATACCAGTGGTACCCATCACTGAGGCGAATCATTCCTTCTTCTAGTGTCCCGGTAAATTCAATAATCCCATTTTCTGGCAGAGGAATGCTGCTCACATCTGGATTTATCCGTACCACTCGCAGCGAAGGTGGTCCTTCCAGATTCCTTCCTTCAAGTATTATAGTATTATCTTCCACCATCTTATGAGCTGGTGGAATCCCTGGCCCGTCCAAATAGTCCCAGACATCGGTGGTAGACCATCCCCCAACATTTGATGAGAATTGCCATATAATTACCCACCCTGAATTCTCGGCCATCTTGAAGCGCAACATAACGCTGTCTTGTTCCACGCCATATGTCGCCACAAAGTCAAAAGTCCACCCTATTAACAACCTTTGGATGCGTTCGTCAGATATGCTGTAAGTCCACTGTTTGGTATTCGACGAAATAGTATCCGTATCAATAACTACAAGTGGCAACGACACATCGGTAACGATGGGAATAACTGACACCAACTCAACAGCAGGTACTTTCTCGGATTCAAACAGCATATCGCAGCCAAGTGAAAGAAGGAGGAGCCCAGAAATAAACGTTGATTTAATAATGTAGTTAGAAAGGCACATATTTGTACGCCTGATTGCAGTATAAAAGATGGATATAATACATCTGACCCGGTGCATGTTGAGGTCCGTCCCGCCGGGACGCTGCCATCTGGTCCTCTGTTAGGTGATGAGGTACGTGAATGCAAATATGGTGAATACCTCAGCGTTATTGTTCGTCTCACATTTGACGTAAGCACGGCTATTTTTGTTTAAGCTTAACTCCCGGCTTTTTGGAACTGAGATGACTATTTGCAGAGGTCTTTTCTGGGTCTGGTTATTCTGATATGCACAAGTCAGAACGGGTGCAGTAAACCTACAAAACCTCTTTCAGCTGATGAAATATTAGAAGCCCTGCTGGATCTCCCACCATATCCAAGTCCACCCATGACGGAAGAAAATGTGTCAAACGAATCATATCAGCTAGTTGCACAAGGCTGTACAGGACCTAATCTAGTTTTATTGGGGTATAAGAGTAAGATTCAGCGCCTCATCAGTAAAGAAATAGAAGCAATAAATATCGAGGGTGACTGGCAGTGGATATCAAGTGAATATGGAACAACTATCACATTAACAGTTGTTCCAAAAGACACACTTACCTTTGTCATGGATGATGAACATGACGGTAAACATTATGTGACTGTTGGATGGATTCTTCCTAAAGGCCGAGCAGCCGAGATTATAACAGCAACTGAGTATGTAAAGTGGAATCGAGATGATAACGATTTATCGTGCACGGCCAAAATTGTGCAAAGCATTATGAAATCTTTCATAGCATCATCAGGAGAAGGGTGGCTAAAAGCCGGGTCGTTTTACGCCGAATGGGATGCCCATGGACACGGGTATTACACTACCGGCGGATAAAGATATGAGTGGTGAACTTAGAACTATACAACAGCGGTCTGGATAACCGCTATGGGCGCCAGCCATTAAATCCAATACTCAGCATTACTGTTGTACGCGATACATTCACCGATGCCTCATAACCTAAAGGCCAAAACATACTTTTTCTAATAAAGTTTGATCGTCTTTTGTGAACAGTTATTCCGCCCCAAATTGAATGATACCTTATCATTGCCACCCAACTCATACCGAAGCAGTTTTCCAGATCAATTCCAGATAAATTGCTTCCATTCGAAATCCTGTAATTCACTCCTGCCATTAATAATAATTGAACAGGGATTATGTTGGACCTGATAACGAAACCTGGTGCGAGATAGACATTATTCTCTCTCAGCATGTCATTTGAACTACCAGTGTATGTTCCATCAACGTCCGTGATTTTGTCTGGCCTCATGGGAAGAAGTGAGAGATCGCACCCGCCGAGTAATGCAATAGTCACTAAGCCAGCGTTTTCACTCCCTACAAATTGTGACTGCCATAATAAAAACCGGGCAGTGAATGTGGTTCCAGGATTAAAATGCCAGCTTCTTGAATGACTACCATACTCTGGATCTTCCTCGATGGATTGTGATTCCTGTAAGTCACCAGAGGTGAGGCCGACGCCAAAGAAAGGAACGATTGCTACTTTGGCCTTATTCCGGTCTAACTGCTGGGCTTGTACTATTGTTGGACAGAAATAGAATACCCAGAAGATTGAAGTGCCCACGAAGACACTGACCAAGCATCGTCTATGACTGTTAAAAATAGAATTCATAACAGAGCCTGTCCGACAAACCCCTTCCTGAGATGACATAGTCTATTCGTACTATGGAGTAGTACCAAAAGGAGGCTCCATGGGATACAACTTTCTCCCCTACGATCAGGATCAACTATATCTGCTCCCGCCGTCGATCAACGAATGGGTACCGGAGGGGAGTCTGCCCCGGTTCGTCGACGAAGTGGTGGAAACGCTGGACATGAACGGTCGGCTGCAGGGTTTCTACGA
>VAOY01003185.1_pt1 | contig 11429 bp, 10 predicted proteins | sample 3393881 | NCBI WGS metagenome assembly VAOY01 (sample SAMN08290430, study PRJNA428436) | hydrothermal vent metagenome | isolation source: Deep-sea hydrothermal vent chimney | place: Indian Ocean: Southwest Indian Ridge
TATAGTTAATTTTGTAGCATTTACAAGTGAAATACGGTACTAAATGCCACCCTTTTTGCGAATTTTGAGGCAAACAAAGACCCATCTCCAAGGGGCGAAACTTAAGCGACGAAGTCGCGCAATTGAATAATTCCACCTCGAAAAGCGAAGCTTTTCAAAAAAGAGCTTGCGATATTTTTTTGAAAAGATGTGAGCGTTCGAGCTTTGCTGCAAAGTTTTTTTTTCAAGAATTTAAGTTAGACCGAGTTTTGGCGGTATTGTCTAAGACCTCAGTATTTTTTTTCTGGAACTTCTGCGAGGATTTTTAAATCTTTAAGCCAGCGCATCCCTTGGGGGCGATGACCCCGGTACCACCCTTTTTGTTTTCTTAAGCTTGCTTTTTACTTGAAAACTTAGATTTAAACAGTATCTTTTTAAATCGGGAATCTCAAGAGAAACGGGCTTGTAAAAGTATTATGGTGACGAAAAAAGCACTTGTGAATGTATTTTATACCTAAGGAAGCATTATGGAAAACAGTTTTATTCCGAAAATAGCTGTTATCGGCCTGGGATACGTCGGGCTGCCTTTGGCTGTTGAGTTCTGCAAAAAATATGAAACTTACGGATTTGACTTGAACCCGCGGCGGATAAAAGAATTACAAGACGGAACCGATCACACACTTGAAGTTTCCCCGGAACAGCTTCAGGCAAGCGAAAGGCTCAAATTCACTCATGATCCTGATGACATAGCTGATTGTAATATTTATATCGTAACAGTGCCGACTCCGATTGATAAGCACAATTCCCCGAACTTGACTCCGCTTCACAAAGCCAGTGAAACAGTGGGCGGGGCCTTAAGCAAGGGTGATATCGTCATCTACGAAAGCACCGTATTTCCCGGCTGTACCGAAGAAGAATGCGTGCCTGTCCTGGAGAAGGCCAGCGGTCTGAAATTTAATGAAGACTTTTTTTGCGGTTATAGTCCGGAACGGATTAATCCGGGTGACAAAAAGCACACTTTAACTAAGATTTTGAAAGTTACCAGCGGTTCGACTCCTGAAACCGCCGATACGGTTGATGCTTTATACGGCAGTATTATCAGTGCCGGAACCTATAAGACCTCCTGCATAAAAGTTGCTGAAGCGGCTAAGGTTATTGAAAATTCTCAACGGGATTTGAATATCGCCTTTGTTAACGAGTTGGCAAAGATATTTAATCTTCTCAATATCGATACCCTGGAGGTTCTTGAAGCCGCGGGAACAAAATGGAATTTTTTACCTTTCCGTCCCGGGCTGGTCGGCGGACATTGTATCGGGGTGGACCCTTATTATCTGACTTACAAAGCGCAGGAATTGGGTTATCGCCCTGAGGTAATCCTTGCGGGCAGATGCGTCAACGACGGGATGGGGCAATATGTCGCCACTGAAGTGGTGAAATTAATGATCAAAAAAAATCATGTGATTAATTCGTCCAAAGTACTTGTGCTGGGAATGACTTTTAAAGAAAACTGTCCGGATATTCGTAATTCCCGGGCGATTGATGTTGTTCGCGGACTCGAAGATTTTGGCTGCAGCGTCGATGTATATGATCCCTGGGCTGATGCCGGAGAGGTAAAAGCGGAATACGATATTGACCTGATTGACAGCCTTGAAGACCTTAAAGAATTAAAGAGTAATTATGACGCGGTGATTCTGGCTGTCGCGCATGATCGCTTTGATGAACTCGATTTTAACAAATTCAGCAAAGATGGACTGGTTATATACGATATTAAAAATTATTTGCCCGGAAACATCGTTGACGCAAGGTTGTAAAAATGAAGAAGATGGAAAACTCCAGAATACTTGTAACCGGCGGCGCCGGTTTCATCGGTTCAAATCTGATTGAAGTGTTGCTGGAACAGAATAATAAAGTTATCTGCCTGGATAATTTTATGACTGGAAAACGTGAAAATATAGAAGCTTTTTTGAATAATTCCGCTTTTGTTCTACTTGAGGGGGATATTCGCGATCTCGAAACTTGCCATGCGGCCTGCGCGGGAGTTGACTACGTTTTACATCAAGCGGCGCTCGGCTCCGTGCCGCGTTCAATCAAAGACCCCGTAACTTCCGCGGAAGTCAATATATCCGGTTTTGTCAATGTGCTTTTCGCGGCTCAGGAAGCGAAAGTCAAACGCTTTGTTTACGCGGCGAGTTCCTCAAGCTACGGCGACAGTGAAGCTCTCCCGAAAGTCGAAGATGAAACCGGTAAACCCTTATCGCCTTATGCCGTAACTAAATATGTCAATGAACTTTATGCCGAAATTTTTTCCCGGATTTATGGAATAGAAAGCATTGGTTTACGCTATTTTAATGTATTTGGCAGGCGTCAGGATCCTTACGGGGATTATGCCGCGGTTATTCCGAAATTTGTGATCGGCATGATGAAACACGAAGCTCCGACCATCAACGGAGACGGTAGTTATTCGCGGGATTTCACTTATATTGACAACGTCGTGCAGGCTAACCAGTTGGCGGCCCTGGCGACCGCGCCGGAAGCAGTCAACACCGTTTACAATGTCGCCTGCGGAGAACGCACGACTTTGAATGAACTTTATGTGGAACTGCAAAAGAACCTGGCAAAGTTTGACCCGGAAATCGCAAACATTCATCCCAATTACGGGCCTGAGCGTGCCGGTGATATTCCGCATTCGTTAGCCTGTATTGACAAAGCCCGCAAACTGCTTGCTTACGAACCGCGGTACGGCCTTAGCGCCGGCCTGAAAGAAGCCACAGAGTGGTATTTTAATAATTTATAACTAAGGGTTAAGGGTTAAGGGTTAAGGGTTAAGGGTTATTTGAAAAAAACAATAACAACTCGTAACATATGACTCGGGATAGCGAAAGCGAAGTTGTTGCTAGTGCACTATACAACTTAAATGTTCGCATTGTATATAAAAATGTAGCTCACTTTGCGAAGGCTGAGACTGAGCACAGCGAAAGTCAACCGTCTCGCTTGAGTATCTTCACAACCGAGATGCTTGTGCTACATTAATTTGTGAAAAAAATACGAAGTTGTAAATTTTACAGTGTACTAGCCATTATCAAGAAGAAAAATAAAAAAGTTCTAAAATAAATAGAGAAGGGGTTTTGAAATTATGAGAAATCAATGGGGAAAAATTCTCTCTCTGATAGGCATTGCTGGTTTCATATTGACAACCATATCCTGCTTTGCAGGTAAAGCGGAAATTGAGAAAAAGTTAAATATAGGATATTTCAGAGGCTATGCCTCTTTATCATTAAAGGAAGCTCAAATTGAAATAGGCAAGAAATTCTCGGTAGATATTCGTTTTACAAATAAAAGCGGTGGCGCTTATTTTTACAATCCTTTCTTCAATAGACTCATTCCGCTATCAGCTAAGTTAGCTATTTATAATAGTAAAAAGGAATATATAGGTAATCTCTTATATTGGGAGGGCGGTTCACGAAAGAATGTAGCTTCAAACGACTGGAAGTTTATTCCTGCTGATAGTTATGTAGGCACTCCATTGACATTTACAGCAGGCTATGTTCCCGATACAGCGCATGGAGTTACGTCCAATTTACTACCGCTTGGCGAATACTATCTACAAATGATTTATTATAAATCTTTTGTTAGCAGTAATCCCGATAGATTAATCAGTAATCCTCCAAAAGACAAAAAAACTATGATCCGGGAATTTTATAAAAACTTTAACAGGGAAGAATTATTTAGCTCAAATGTCGTTAAAATAGTGTTCGTAAAAAAGAAAATAACTTCTAATCGGGTAAACTGAAAGATACTATTCATAAAAACTAAAATAATGAGAAGGATCAATGGGAAAAAAGTATTGAGTCTGAGTTTTATGATTGCAATCTGTTTTTGCACTGCAAGAGTTAAGGGAAAAACTTAAATCAAAACAGTTGTGAGTTGCAAGAAAGAATTTAAAACCCTTAACCCTTAACACTTAACTCTTAACACTATATTGGATAGGCAAATGCAAAAAATATTAGTAACAGGCGGTGCCGGTTTTATTGCTTCAGCGCTGATCCGGCATTTTATAAAATCCACTGACTACCAAATTCTGAATTTGGATAAACTGACTTACGCCGGCAATGTTGAATCTTTAGCGGAAATCGCTGATAGTGAGAATTACCAGTTTGTGCAGGGCGATATTTGTGATCATGACCTGGTCAGCTCTATATTCAATAATTTCAAGCCCGATGCGATCATGCATCTGGCGGCGGAATCCCATGTTGACCGTTCTATTGACGGGCCGGCGGCATTTATCAAAACTAACATAGTTGGAACTTACAATTTGCTTGACTGCGCAAAGGATTACCGGCAGACTTTGAGCAAGGAAAAGCAGGCGGCGTTCAGGTTTCAGCATATTTCCACCGATGAAGTTTACGGCAGTCTCGGAGACAGCGGTTTATTTAAAGAGACAAGTCCCTACGATCCCCGTTCGCCGTATTCCGCGAGCAAAGCCGCCAGCGATCATTTGGCAATGGCATGGTTCCATACCTACGGCCTGCCGGTAGTCATGACCAATTGCTCGAATAACTACGGGCCGTATCATTTTCCCGAAAAACTCATCCCCCTGGTAATCCTGAACGCGCTTGACGGCAGAGAGCTGCCGGTTTACGGCAAGGGGGACAATATCCGCGACTGGCTTTACGTCAACGACCATGCCAAAGCCCTTGCATTGGTACTGCGCAAAGGCGTGCCCGGCGAAACTTACAATGTCGGCGGCAATAATGAACGTACTAACCTGGAAGTTGTCGAAACTATCTGCGCTGTCCTTGATGAGTTACGCCCGCTGGAAAACGCTCATTACCGGGATCAAATCATATTCGTTACCGACCGTCCCGGGCACGACAAGCGTTACGCTATTGACGCGACAAAATTAAGAACCGAACTGGGCTGGGAGCCGGAAGAAAATTTTGCTACCGGCATACGCCGCACGATTCAATGGTATCTTGACAACAAATGGTGGTGGGGACCAATCCGGGAATCAAAATATTCAGGGGAAAGATTAGGGAAAAAATAATTATATTGAATGTTTCAATCGCTTGTGCTGTGGTAACCGTCGTTAAAGCTCCATAGGTGCGAAAAAAGTGGAGAAACGGCCGACGGCGGTAAAAGGAGGAGAACCACCGCCGGTCTTTCTTTACAGAAGGTAAAACAACATGAAAACTATTTCAAGATGATTTTGATCTGCGGAGCGGTTTCAGCCGCGCTGCAGATGTAAACATTCGAATTACCTTCAATATTCAAGTAATCAAGCAGGTTTTCGGCTTCATTAAGATCCGTTTTTAAGCCGATATTGACCTTTTTAACTTCGATATTGCCTTTTTTAAGGCAGTATAAGATTCGCCTTAATTGTTTTCTCGAAATATCCGGGCATCCCGGCATTTTTCCATTCAAAGTTCGCAGTGCCGGCATTCGCAGAAACTTTAAAACGCATTCCTCACGGGTGATGACGCCGTCTTTTACAATGGCTTTATATTTAAAAATAAAACTTTTGCGGTCCGCCCGCCATGAAACTATTTTGTTTTTAGCGGCATTTGCATTGTTTTGTCGCAGGCCCCTGGTTAAAGTGCGGACAACAGTATTGACAAGCGCTTCACAGAAAGCCCATTTCAGGGTTTTAACCCGGCGCAGTTCCGCCCGGAGTTTTTCGCCTGGAACGGGCGCGTATTTTCGCGGATAAAATTTCCCGCCTGCTGGTTGCGGAAAGAGTTTCATTTTGCTCAGTTTATGCGCGCGCACTTCATCGGCGGTTAAGCTCCGGGTTGTCTGCGCGGGTACCCGACATACGGCTGCAAGGACAATTACCCCGGCGAGAATATTTTTTATCAGCATAATAAAAGCTCCGGTCAAAATGTGTTGTAATAAAATATTTTCATCTATTGTTCGCGGCGGAAAAGGAAATCTCACGCGATATTTGAAAAAATTTACGAAAACAGCGGGAAAATAATTATTGAGACGGCAATGCGGGGTAGTATACGGTATTTGCGCGCATGTTGCGCAGATCGATATCGTCGATATACACGCCGAACAAATACGCAAAAGAAAAGTTGAACTTCTTAATTTCGCCATTGCTGAAGTACCTCGAGTCAATGGTGAAAACTTTATTTAAATCAGAATCAGCCGTGCCTTCGACTAACTCTGCCGCGGCAAGCATGGTTCCAGGCAGGTCCTGGGCAAAATTGTCGCTCGCGCGCGGCAGGGAAGCCGTCGGCATAAAAACATATTCCTCCCCCTCCTCAGCAATCAAACTCTCGGAGCCTTGAACCATATTCAGCTGCAAATCGATAAGAGTCTCTATACCGGATTCGACGCCGGCCTGGTAGAAATCAACGATTTGGTCATCAGCGGTGAATGGATAACCATCGCCGCCTTCTTCCGGATTGCCGTAATCCCAGTGATGGATACTATCTCCCGCGCCGCCAACTACGTTATCGCTGCGGGAAAGAATTTCCGCGTTCCCTTTCGCCCGGATAAACATGCGGATATTTGAAATACTCAAGCCGGCAATGAAAATCATTCCCAGCAAAACAGCCAGAATCGGGATCAGGCAGACACACAGTTCCATGATGGCTTGTCCCTGTTGTCCGGGAGATTTTATTTTATTTTTCATAGCAACAACTCCTTTTACAGATGCGGCGGGCCGATTGTAGTCCCGGGCGGGGAACCGGGGCCGGGGCCGCCGGGAGTCCAGCGGCACTGCATTTGTTCATTCGTTACCAGATTTCCGTTCATGTCCCGTAATATATATTCATTTTTTAAATAAATGCGCGTATTCCAGCCGGCCTCTTTTTCGCTGATTTCAGTAGAATAGTCTTCTTCATCCAGATAAGCATCCGTACTTTTCCAGATTTGCTGCAGCCAGCCGGCGCCGCTTGGATTGCTTAAGGGGTTGTATTTGTAGTCATCTTCGAAGAAAATAGCTACGTTTGAACCATCATATACATAGTCATTATTCCAGCCGCTCTTCCGGAAGGCGGGGTCATCGAGTGTCTGCAATGCCGTTAAATATTGTTGAGTGCCTGCCGGCGGGGCCGTAGACGGATTATGCAAATCCTCAACGTCTGAAAGCCAGATTAAAAACCTTTCCAGATCACTGAAGTCGATACGGAGCGGACGACATTGCTGCATTGAGCTCGGAATCAGGGATACATCATTAAAAATCGGCAAAACTATAACTGCGTCGGTCGGTGGAGCACCGTCGGGTAAGGCGCCGAGCGGCTTGGCTACCGCTCCGCCACTGTCGGCGTCGCTTGCTGAATCATTGCCGACTTTTAAACTTTTGACCGGGGTTTTCCTGATAATACCCTGCTGCATAGCGTATTTTGCCTTTTCCATCTGATCAGTTCCGGCATAAGGGTGGTCTTTTCCGTAGGGGCGGGTCATCCGGCTTTTATATTTATTCATAAGTTTAATATGCTGATAACATTCAGCGTAAGCCGTCGCACCGCCGTAAAATACGCTATCCTTCAAGTCGTCCCGCAAAAACATACCGCGGCTCCAATAATTAAAACCGTCATTATTCGGCCCGCTGTAGTTGAGATTTTCCGATATGCCGTCAGCGGCGTAGCGCGACCATTTGCTGTCGTAGACACACCAGCGGATCGGTTCGAGAGCTTCCGGTTCGGCGGAATCAATAGTCTTCAAAGCCTCTTCAAGAGTGGACTGGTCCACCGACCCGGTAAATTTCACACCCAAAGTATAAATTTCGCTTTCATCAGGAAAAGACGTATGTTCGAAATCAACATTATACCATTTGCCGTTCCAGTAGGAATCGGGGTATTTTACCACTGAGTTCAAGGTCGGATTGCACCATATTTGGTTCAGAATCGCGCTGTACAGGGTCTCACTGTCCAGCCAGGATGGATCAACACTTTCGATGCCGGGGAAACGGCCGTTGGGACGCACCGCGAGGCCCTGGTCAGTTATGAGTTTTAACATGGCGACATACGGGTCGCGCCATTTGTAATAGTTGATATACTCTGCAATGTCCCCGTAATTATAATATTGACTTTCGGGATCAAGTTTATCCAGATAATTATTTAAATCACTGTAGACGGTTTTGTAGCTTTGCTCGTCGCTGCTGTAAATATTAATGCCGTTGTTCTTAGCGGCCTGCTGTGCTGCCCCGAAGGCTATCAACGGCCCGCAAAACGAGATCCGTGACTGCATTTCGGTCAGGGTTTTGTTAGCCGAAGCTATTTTTTCGGAATCGTCTTCGCCAATTGTCGGAATATCGTCAAGCAGAGTGTCCGCGGCTTTGACGAAGTTGATTTCACCAATTAAATTGAGGCTTCGAGCCTGCCATTTCGCGGCGGCGAGAGCCGCGGATTGTTCCGCCGTGTCAAGTTTTATTTTGGCGCGGATGATTGAATGCAGGTCGAATAAAAACAAACTGCCGATCAGCAGGATAATTAAAATAACGATCGCGAAAACAAAAACCTGGCCTTGTTCATCATGTTTTTGTATAATCGTTTTCATTTAATTATTCTCCATAAACAAACTCGAATGATTAAAAGCACTCGCTTCGCCGGAGGGAATATTCGTGTCCGTCATGCCGCCGAATATCCAACTGAAACTTTCACTGAGCAAAGGCATATTTTTTATTTTAACCCTGCCGTAGACAATGGTGTCGTTTTCATAAGTGGAAGGATTGATTTCGACGACCGGGGTGTCGCTGGTAAGATTGTCCGGCTCCCAGTATTCAAAATTGATGCCGTGCGGGCCGTATCTGCCGTAAAGCATATATTCCTCCGCGGTATCCGAAAGATTTTCCCGGGAGTAAGGAACAGCGGCGGGTATATTGGAAACATCCTGTCCCGACGCGCCGGTAATCGCCACTCGCGCGGCACGGTCAACTATTGATTTGGCATATCCCAGGCTGTAGGCTTTCGCCGCGTAAAAAGACGAATATTCCGACAACATCTTTGCCATGGACCACTGGAATATCTGCATCAGGCCCAGAAACAGCAAACACAGCAGCAGGATGCACATCAATGACTCAAGGATAGTCGCGCCGCGTTCCGGCTTTTTTTTACGCATACGGGAACCCTCAACTATTTAATAGCTATATATATAAAATAACGCATTCTTTCAAAATTTATTGCATTTGAGTGTATAAAAAATAAAATACTTGTTAAAGCAGCTTTTTGCAAGTCAATCTTAGCGCGATGACGCCGGTATTTTTCCCAGAATGGAATTGTCATTAACTATTTCTATTGCCTTCATCCGCGTGATTACATGCTTTTTTATCCGGGTGTCGGCACAAATAAAGTTTATGTAATTGTCACTCCAGCCCTGAAAGTAAGCGGCTTTGTTTTTGCGCTCAAAAATAACCGGCAAAGTTTTGCCGAGTTGAGACCTGAGGAAATCCGTTTTCATTTTATCGGCTGTTCTGACCAGGCGTAAACGGCGTTTATTGGCGATATTACCCGGTACCTGGCCACCCATCGCCGCCGCCGGGGTTCCTTCCCGCGCGGAATAGGTGAAAATGTGTATGTTGGAAAAGTTCATTTTTTTAACGAATTCCATTCCCTGTTCAAAATGCGCTTCAGTTTCGCCCGGGAAACCGACAATTACATCAGTTCCGAGGTGAATACCGGGGATTAATTCACGGGCTTTTTCAATAAAACGCGCGAATTCAGAACTCGTGTATTTGCGTCCCATGGCTTTGAGGATTTCGTCACAGCCGTGCTGCAGGGATAAATGCAGAAAGCGGCACACTTTGGGGTTTTCAGCCATTGTTTCGAGCAAATCCATATTATTCGGATGAGCTTCGGTGGAACTCAAACGAATCCGGAAATTACCGGGAAGCGCGCATAAGGCAACTGTTAATTCATTCAAAGTCCTGCCGCGGTCATTGTAAGCGCAGATATTTACGCCGGTGAGAACTATCTCCTCAAAACCGTTTTTGACCAATTGCTTAAAATCATCAATAACTTCGTTCCAGTCGCGTGAGCGTTCGGGCCCGCGTGCGTACGGAATTATGCAGTAGGAGCAAAAATTATTACAACCTTCCTGGATTTTGAGGAAGGCGCGGCTTTTGAACGGGAAATTACCCCCGGCTTTTTCTTTGAAAATTTCACTCCCCTGGCCGGTGCTGAAAGTATGTCCGCTCGAAACGGATTTCTTCTGCAGAAAATCTTTAACCAGGGAAGCGATTTGTTTTTTCTCGGGGTTGGTCAAAATAATGTCCACCGCATCTTCTTTACTCCAGGCTGAATTTTCGATTTCGGCACTGCAGCCGGTGACAATAATACATGCTTCCGGGTGTTTTGAGCGGAAACGTCGTGCCGCCTGTCGGCTTTTGCGTGAGGCGGCGGCGGTTACGGTGCAGGTATTGATAATCAGCAAATCAATACGTCCGGCGAATTCAGGGCGCACTATCTCCCAGCCGTCCGACTTCAAACGATCACATATTAAGGCACTATCGGCCTGATTTAAACGACAGCCAAGCGTAAATACCGTCGCGTTCCCAAAACTTTTAGCCATTGATATACCACTTATTTTTATAGAATAATTGCAATTGTTCCGTAATCTATGCCAAAGACGAAAGGATTTCAATATTTAGGAAAGAAAAAACAATTTTTAGCATAAACAGTCTTGTAAAACAGGCAAAAGCTTAATATATTGAGTGCGCAAGGTGTTTTAGGCTTTGGTTTTAGCCGAAAACAAGATTTATGTAAAAAGACAAATTGGAGCACTTAATTATGGCTGATGCTAAAAAAGAAATTTTCGCTGACGGAATTGGACAAATTCATTTTGCTGGAGGTATGGTTAGATTTGATTTCGTAACTTTACAGCCGGATGAAGAAGGGAAAAAAGATCCTGTCGCAATCTGTAACGAACGTATTATTATGCCTCCTCAAGGCTTCCTCAATGCTTTTAATTCTATGCAGAATCTCATCGACAAACTTCTCGATGCCGGCGTTTTGCAAAAAAATGAAAACGCGGAAGAAAAGAAATAATTTTTCTGCGAATTTTATAGAATATTTAACTCACAACTTTTTCGTATTTGAAAAGTTGTGAGTTTTTTTTTGCGAAAATAGTAAATCTCTAAATACCTAATTACCCGGTCCTTCCGGCAAAGCCGCGTCCGTGCTTATCCGGGTTTGTCTGTGTCCATCCGGGTTCTCCCCATTCCCCCTCAAAATAAAATTTGCTTTTTTTTTACGAATTCGGTTTGTAAAAAATTCTTTAATCTGTATCTTAGGGGCTTGTTTTGCTTATTGATTTAATTTTTGATGCTTTAAAAAACATTAAAAAGAAAGTTCAAAAAAAATTGAATTGCAGTTTGCAAAAGCAATAAATCAGGTTATTTTAAAAGTCTGCGTTAAAAAGCGGAATTTAATATAAATTTAATCATTAAGTATTTGATGATTAATTAGTTAAGGTTGTTTGAAAATTGAATAGTGCGATGTACCCGA
>VAOY01030813.1_pt1 | contig 11415 bp, 9 predicted proteins | sample 3393881 | NCBI WGS metagenome assembly VAOY01 (sample SAMN08290430, study PRJNA428436) | hydrothermal vent metagenome | isolation source: Deep-sea hydrothermal vent chimney | place: Indian Ocean: Southwest Indian Ridge
AGCTGAATTGAAATAAAAAGCGAAGCGGTTTATGTCGAATCAGAGCTGGATAGGAAGGCGGTAGTTATTATGCCGCAGAACAGATTTTTGTGAAGAACCAATATTTAAATCGGTGTTATGCATTAGTTTTATGGCTATTTTCAGGTTAAATTTTTAAAAATATAAAAATTCTGTGTTTTAATTTTAAATTTTTTGATAGCGGAAAATACTGAGTCGAGAGGCATTTCGCCTGACGGAGCCATACATTAACGCCAAGTAGCATGTAGTATACACTATACAACTTAAATGTTCGCATTGTAATAAAAAATGTAGCTCAAGCGTCTCGCTTGAGTATCTTCACAACCGAGACGCTTGTGCTACATTAATTTGTGAAAAAATACGAAGTTGTAAATTTTACAGTGTAGTAGTTTACAATTAAAGAATTATGACTTTCAGGCTTGCAAAAACAGGCTCTTAGAGCTATTTTATTTGGTATTTTTATAAAAATCATCATTTTTGAGGTGAAATAATGCCCAGGCGCATTAGAAATTTTGTTGATGGCTGGAGAAACAATCCAGTAAAACAAGTAAGTCAAAATCAAGGATGTATCCCGCCGCTGATGAAGTTTTTATGCTAGCATAAATTTATAAATACTTAAAAATAAACACAATAAATAAGAGGATTTGTTCATGTATGGCTCCGTTGGTTGGCTCCGTTGGTTACTTTTATGAAACTGCTGATTTGTCCACGAATGCAATGTAGCTCACTTTGCGAAGGCTGAGACTGAGCGCAGCGAAAGTCAAGCGTCCCGCTTGAGAATATTCACAAGCGGGACGCTTGTGCTACATTATAAAAATGCCGAACTGGCGTTCAGCGCTCCCGGCTAAGAAAAAAACATGGTGCAGGCGTTTGCGCCTGCTGCCGCCTGCATAAGGCGCGGGGGGAGTTTGAGGGGCGAAGCGCCCCTCAACAACTCACAACTCACAACTTTTCTAAGTATGGTATTCCGCGTTGATTTTCACGTATTCGTAAGAAAGATCACAGGTCCAAACCCAATATTTAGCCTTACCGGCATTCATGTTTACCGTGATTGAAAACTCCCGGTTTTGCAGAACCTTGACCAGCTTTTCTTCCGGAGTTCCCGCGTTTCCGCCATTGACGACTACCGCTTGATCATTGTAATAGACGTTTACCAGCTCAGGATCGAAATCAACACCCGAATAACCTAATGCCGCGACGATTCTGCCCCAGTTGGGGTCTGAACCAAACCAGGCGGTTTTGCACAATAAGGAATTGGCAACGGCTTCCGCGCAGGCTTTGGCGGAAACGGTGTCTTTGGCGTTCACAAGGTAAATGGTTACCAATTTGGTCGCGCCTTCGCCGTCCATGACCATTTCGCGCGCGAGCTGCTGCAACAGCGTCTGCAGGGCGTGATAAAATATTTCCGCGTCTTTTGAACCGGCTTTAACTTCGACTTTTGAAAGGCCGTTAGCCATCATGACAGTTGTGTCATTAGTGCTCATATCGCCGTCAACCGTGATGCGGTTGAATGAATTTTCAACTCCCCGCCCGAGAAAATCCTTGAGCAGCGAATTGTCGATTAGCGCGTCGGTGGTGATGTAGCAAAGCATTGTCGCATGCGGAACGCGGATTTCAGGATTAATCATACCAACGCCTTTAGCCATTGCGCCAAGCGTTACTTTGCCGGAACTTAATTCGATACTTAACGCCGCTTGTTTGGGGACGGTGTCGGTTGTCATTATCGCTGCCGCCGCCGCCGCGCCGGAAGCGCTGTCCAATGCCGCCGCCGCTTTTTTAATGCCTTTGGAGATTATTTCCATCGGCAGTTGAACGCCGATCCTGCCGGTTGAAGAAACGATTACTTCTTCGGGCCGAATGGATAACTCCTGTGCCGCCAATTCGCACATCTTATGAGCGTTGTCCATACCGGTTCGGCCCGTGCAGGCGTTGGCGTTGCCGCTGTTTACAACTATGGCGCGAAGCGTTTTCCCGGCGCGCGTGCGCTCTCGCCCCAGGCGAACCGGCGCCGCGGCGAACACGGATGAGGTGAACGCCGCTGAAAAATTTGCGGGTACATCCGAATAAATCATTGCCAGATCAGGGGCGGCGCTGATTTTCAAACCGGCGGCGATTCCGGCGGCCTTAAAGCCCGCCGGAGAAGTTACCGAGCCGTTTTCTATGAAAGAATAATGTTTATTCATCGATTTTTCCTCCGTATGCGGCTTTAACGTTTATGGCGATTCCACCGCGGGGACGGAACTTTCCGGTCACTTCAGCTTGACGCGGGGCGCATGCTTCCACCAGCGCGTCAAGGATACGGTTTACGGATTCTTCGTGAAAAGTATTGTGATTGCGGAATGAAAACAGGAAAAGCTTGAGGGATTTGCTTTCAATACATTTCCTGTCCGGGACATAACGAATTATGATATGTCCGAAATCGGGCTGATTTGTTACCGGGCAAAGTGAAGTATATTCCGGACAATCGAAAGTAATAACATAATCCCTGTCCGGATAGATGTTCTCGAAAGCCTCTAATTTCGCGTCATCCGGCGAGTTCGGATATTTGTTTTCCGAGCCGCTTAATATGCTGAGATCAGAAAATCTTTGTTTTTTATTCACAATAAAATCCTCATATTAAAATTTTATAATTAAAAATTTCTTGATTTTTTTAAAATACCGCTTATATTTTCAAAGGTCAAGGTTTAAATCATATAAAATGTGCCTGGCCTTTAATTAATTTTGCAACTGTTAATATATTGGCAAAGGTGACTTGAATGAAATTCTTTAAAAAATATCTGTTTCTACTGTTTGTCTTCTCTTTTTTGAGCATTGCGCCTCAATGTTTCGCAGAAAGCGGCCCTCTGGAAAAATTAGGCCGGGGCGTTGTAAATATTGCTTTCGGCCCCCTGGAACTGATCCAGCAGCCTTTGGATGTTGCTCAGGAAAAAGGAAATCTTGCCGCTCTTTCTTACGGGGTACTCCGAGGAGTCGGAATGACCGTGGCCCGTGCGGTTGTCGGAACAATCGACATTGTTACATTTCTGATGCCTTTACCGGGCTGCCCTGATGACCCGGAAGGTATCGGCTGGGGTTACGGCCCGATGATGCGTCCGGCCTGGGTCATTGATCGTGAGCATAACGCTTACAACTTCTTCTATGACGATAATGCCTTGTCCGAAAAAATGTAATTTCGTGCTTAAAAATATTTGGGGCCCGTCTTTGGACGGGCTCTTTTTGCTTAATAACTGTAGCATCTTATAAAAAAAATAAGCTTGGCCGCTTACAATTTCAGGAAATTTTAAATAATGAGTTTTTCATGTGGTTTTGTCGGATTGCCCAATGTGGGGAAATCCACTTTGTTTAACGCTTTAAGCGGCGGCGGCGCCGAAGCGGCGAATTTTCCGTTCTGCACGATTGAGCCGAATACCGGCATTGCGGTGGTGCCGGATGAACGCATGCAGGTTTTGGGGAAACTGGAAAAATCAGCCAAGCTGATTCCTTCGACATTGAAATTCATTGACATTGCCGGTTTGGTCAAGGGCGCCAGTGAGGGCCAGGGCCTGGGAAATCAGTTTCTGGGCCACATTCGTTCACTTGACGCGATTGCCCATGTGGTGAGAGTGTTTACCGATTCCGGCGTGGTGCATGTTGACGGTGAAATCAATCCGGTACATGATCTTGAAGTCATTATGACTGAGTTAATGCTGGCTGACCTGGAGATGCTTGAGCGCAAACTGGAAAAATCAAAAAAACTTATGCGTTCGGGGGATGCCGAAGTCAAAGCTGAATTAGAATTGGCGATGAAATTCAAAGCGCAGCTTTCCGCTGGTAAACGCCCTGAATATGAGGAGAAAGACCCGGTTGAAACTAAAATAGCCAATAGTCTCGGGCTTTTAACAATTATGCCGGCTTTCATCTGCGCGAACGTCGATGAAGATAATTTTCGTGAATTCGGCAAAAACGACACGACTAAAAAAATGATCGAGTACGGGAAAGAACATAATATGGAAGTTATTCCGGTTTGCGCGAAGCTGGAAGAGGAAATGCGCCAGCTTGACCCGGAAGACGCGGCGATGTTTTTGGAAGACCTGGGGGTAACTGAAACAGGTTTGACGCGGGTAATTCATACCGGGTATCGTTTATTGAAACATATCACCTTTTTCACCGCCGGTCCGATGGAAACAAGGGCGTGGACAATCGTCAAAGGCACAGCCGCGCCGGAAGCCGCCGGCAAAATCCATACTGACATGTGTCGCGGATTCATTCGTATGGAAGTGGTCAGTTATGACGCGATGCTTGAATATCAGGGCTGGAACAATGCCAAAGCCGCCGGTAAACTGCGGATTGAGGGAAAAGATTACATAGTGCAGGATGGAGATGTTATCCACGTGCGTTTTTCGGTCTAGTACACTATACAGCTTAAATGTTCGCATTATATATAAAAAATGTAGCTCACTTTGCGAAGGCTGAGACTGAGCACAGCGAAAGTCAACCGTCTCGCTTGAATATCTTCACAACCGAGACGCTTGTGCTACATTAATTTGTGAAAAAAAAACAATCGCACCGAGGCGTCCGAGGACGCCGTCTCCCTCGTGAGCGTTAGTCAGCCAGTGAGCGCTCAATCACCCTTGACATTAAACAAGCAGGCACTATATTTGTAAAATTATCGAAAATTCCGCTTTAATACAGGGTTTTCAATATAAAAATAGCCTATTGAGTTAAAAATAAGAATAGAAATAAAAGCGAAGCAGGATATTTATCATCATGAAACAGACACTTGAGCACTTACCGGAATTCAAAAGAGATGAGTTAAAGCGGATAGTCACAGTTATTTATGATAAGTGCAATTTTGACCTGGAGATGATTATCCTTTTCGGCTCGTACGCGCGTGGTGACTATAAGGTCGAAGCCGACCTCAAACCCAATCGTAGATCAGGGCATCCGTCGGATTATGATATTCTGGCCGTTACCAGACACAAAGGAACCGCTGACAACAGCAAGCTCTGGCATGAAATAACTAAAGCATGTAATGCCCTGAAACTAAGTGCTCATCCAAGAATCATTGCTCACGATATTCACTCCTTAAACAGGCAGCTTTCTGATGATCAATATTTCTTTTCTGATATTAAGAAAGATGGCCGTATACTTTTTGATTCCGGTGAATTTGAACTTGCGAATAAACGCGAACTGACATCTGAAGAAAAACAGCGCATTGCCCGTGAACGCTTTGAAGATTGGTTTGAAAGCGCAGAAGGTTTCTATAATGGTTATTTGGATGCGATGAAACGCAAGAATTATAAGTTAGCCGCATTTCTTCTCCATCAGGCCGCGGAACATTCTTACAAAGCAGTTCTTCTCGTATTCACAAACTACATCCCCAATGAACATTGGCTTATTGTACTAAGTGATCTGGTCGTGGCGGAAAACAGTTCTTTTGCTGACCTTTTCCCGCACGAGACAAAAGAAGAGCAAAACCGTTTTAATCTATTAGACTATGCTTATATCAGTGCCCGCTATACTCCGAGATATCGAATCTCAAAAGAGGATTTGGAAATTCTCGCGGTTTATGTAAAGAAACTAGTCCATCTTGCAGAGAAAGTTTGTAAACAGAAAATCAGAAGTTTTACGATATAAAAAACAGAAGTATTGGCAAAATAGATATGGATTATTTTCTATTTGTTCGTAGTTCCGCCTTCAGGCGGTGTATTGGGAAGCTTTAGCGACTAAGCAACTGGAGTGTGTAGCTCAAGCATATTCACAACCGGGACGGTTGTGCTACATTACTTGAAATATGAATGCGAGGCTACGGCGGGTAATCCCCCTGGGGCTTTAAAATATTCGATGGTGTGCTCAAATGGAAAAGATTGACTTGTGAAAGCTCGAACGCTCGCGTCTTTAAAAAAGCCGGACATCGGCCTTGTTATATTTAAAAAACTAAAACACAGGTTTGCCAATGAGAGAATCGGGCAGGGGAATTTTAAAAAGCTCTTCAGCAATAGCGCTGGCGACTTTGTTGAGCCGGGTGCTTGGTTTATTCCGGGTAATTCTTGAAGCCGGCGTTTTGGGCGGCGGTGTTTTAGCGTCGGCGTGGCAGTTGGCTTTTATGGTGCCTAATATGTTCCGGCGTTTTTTAGGCGAAGGCGCTTTGGGAACGGCAATGGTTCCACTGGTGTCGCATGCTTTGGAAAAAGACGGCCGCAGCGGAACCCGACGGCAGCTTGGCGCAATTTTTCTTTCCCTGGGAGTTGTCCTGGCAATATTAATCATGATTATTGCCGGTATCGCGATTTTATTACGCTTCTGGGTGACAGTCGATTATGGACAACTTGCTTTAGAATTGATTCCTTTATTAATGCCTTACGCGTTTTTTATGTGTTTTGTCGGGGTGATAAGCTCGGTTTTAAACAGCGTAAAAGTTTTTTTCCTGCCGGCTCTGGGGGCTCTGCTGTTAAATATTTCGCTGATTAGTTGTTTATTGTTTGTTATCCCCGCTTCAGCCGGTGATTTTCATTCTGTTTTACGCTCTTTGTCGTATGCGGTGCTGCTTGCCGGTGTGGTGCAGCTGGGATTAATGCTGCTGCTTTTGCGGCATCACGGCATGTTCCCCATGAAAATGGAATCTTTTCACCGGGGTTTTAAGGCCGTCAAAGAACTTTCATGTTTAGTGCTTCCCGGCTTAATCGGAGCGTCGGCACTGCAGTTCAGTTTACTTACTGATCGTTTAATCGCCGCTTTTATAAGTCCCTACGCGGTGCCGGCATTAACTTACAGCGACCGCATTGTTTACTTGCCAATCAGTATTTTCGCATTATCCATGGGGGCGGTGCTTCTGCCTGACATGTCGCGGGCGGCGGCGCGGGATGATTTTGAAGAATTATTTACAAGTTTGCGTTTAGCTTTGCGTTGTTTATTGTATTTATGCATTCCAGTCGCCGTTTTCGCGGTTCTGTTTCGAGTCCCCCTGCTGCGCCTGTTGTATATGCGGGGGGCGTTCACCGAAGTTTCCTTGCGGGAAACGGCCTGGGCGATGTTATTTTACGGCTGTGGAATACCGTTTTTTGCCACGAGCAAAATACTTATCCCGGCATTTTACGCGCGCAAAGACATGACTACTCCTTTAAAAATATCGGTTTTTTGTATTTTTGTAAATTTAGTTTTGAGTCTGAGTTTAATGATTTGGCTGCGTCAGGGCGGAATAGCTTTAGCTACGGTGATTGCGTCTTTACTGAATAATTCATTATTATTATGGGCGCTGCACAGAAAATTTAAAAATTACGATTTAAAACTAAAAACTTTACTGCCGGAATTATTTCGTGGAGTCATGGTGAGCGGAGTCCTGACTTTATTGTTATTATTCACTTATCCGTTCCTGCTGGCCCGGCTGAAAATTTCCTGGCTGCCCAATGACCTTCTGCCCTTGCTGATAAGCGGCGGCGCATTTTGCGGCTTATATTTTGTGCTTACTTTGCTTAGCGGCAGCAAAACGCCCCGTATCCTGTTGAAGCTTTTTAAATAAAAATCTGCTGTGGAGACTTTTGCAATTGCCTCCTCTAAGCAAAAATTTCCTCAATCTCACTCCAGCGGAAAGTTAACGGAAAGCTGTCTTTTTCATTTGTAAAAAGCATAGCCGTAAACTAGTTTATTCATTACGGGTGTTTAAAAATAATTACTTAAGCAATAATAAAAATGTATATTAAAAAAATAAGAATCCTGTTAGCGGCCTGTATCGTTGCCGGCGCGGGCGTCGTACTGATTCCCGGCTGCGGCCAATCTCAAGCTTTGCCTACCCGGGCCCTGATGAATAATGCCCTGGGCGACGCGAGCAAAGGCGAATGGAAAAAAGCTTTGCGATGTCTTAACATCGTAATAAACCGTGAACCGCATAATACCGCCGCCCTTATCTTTAAGGCCATCGCCTATGAAGGCTGCGGCAAAGCCGATTTGGCCTTGAATGCCGCCCGCCGGGCAGTCAAAAACGCTCCTGATGATTTTTGGGCACAATATACGCTCGGACGGCTTTATTCCAAAGATCAGCAAAAGATGCAGGACGCCATTACTCCTTTATTGCGTGCTTTGCAAATAAAACCCGATGACAATAATACCTTGTTGCTGCTTGGACGTTGCGCCGCGACGCTCAAACTCGATAGCGCGATCAAATATTACAAACTGTTGACAAAAAAGAAAGAATTCAAAAAACGCGCGGAATTATGGAACGAAATGGGAATTTATTACGCGGAACGAAAACAAATCCGCAAAGCCGCCGCCTGTTTTGTGAAAGCTTACCAACTGGCTCCTTCAAAACCGCTTATAGTTCTTAATTTTGCCACTTTCATAGATAAATATGTTGGAGAATCCAAACGGGCCCTGGGCTTTTACAAAAAATATCTCAGAATAACAGTTCCGTCGCCGGGTTTTGAAACGCAGCGCAGAAGAGTGGAAGGCCGCATCAAAAAAATTAAAGCCGGGTTTTAATGGATTAACATCATAGTGAGGCGTTTGAATATCCAATATCCAACAAGGAATGTTCAATGATGAAGGAAATACAACAAAGCGATGAACATAAAGAGAAAGATTGACTTGCAAGGTTGTTCCATAGATTATAAAGTATGAATACTTAACGACGGAAGCATTTATATTATTGAAAAAAAGGAGTGATAGCGACTAAAAACTTGGATATTGGATATTCCTTGTTGGATATTGGATATTCGTATTTTTGTCCTCATCCGTAAAAACACCGAAAGAACCAAAAATTAAAGCGAATGGATAAATTATGAATAGAGCAGTACCCGAAGAAATTATTGAAGAAATTCGTTCCCGCTGCAATATCGCAGACGTCATTCGCGCTTATATTCCAATTAAAAAGGCCGGCGGCGGAACCTGGAAAGCTTTGTGCCCGTTTCATAATGAGAAAACTCCGTCTTTCACCATCTCCGAACAACGAGGGCGTTATCACTGTTTCGGCTGCGGGGCGGGAGGAGACTCCTTCAAATTCGTTATGGAATGGGAAAAAGTGGATTTCCCGAACGCGATTCATCTTCTCGCCTCAAAATGCGGCGTAATTATTCCTGAAAAAACTTATTCCAGCCCCCGGGAACAGCAACAGGCGCAACAACGTGCCGGACGGCGTGAACGCCTTTACCGGATAAACACGGAATTTGCCGAATGGTATGCGCTTCTGCTCAAAAATAATCCTGAATGGCCGGTTAGTCAATATTTGACGAATCGTGGTATCCCTCCTGAAATAGCGCAAAAATTTCAGTTAGGCGCCACGCCGGATTCCTGGGACGCCTCACTCATTCACGGTAAGGAACGGGGTTTTTCCGACGCCGAACTGCTCGAATCAGGCATAAGCATCAAAAATGAAAACAGCAATCGCATCTATGACCGCTTCCGTAATCGTTTAATTTTTCCAATCTGGAACGAACAAGGCCGGGTTGTCGGCTTCAGCGCCAGAAGCATCGAAAAAGAATCGCCAGGCGCGAAATACCTTAACAGCCCCGAAACTCCGGTATTCAAAAAAAGTAATATACTTTATGCCCTGCCGCTTGCGCGGAAAGCGATTCAAGCACGCAATATGGCCATACTCTGCGAGGGGCAGCTCGACACGATCGCCATGCACCGGGCGGGACTGGAATGTACCGTCGCCCCTCAGGGAACGGCTTTTACCGACGAACAGGCACGTATTTTAAAACGCTATACGGACCGGGTATATCTGGCTTTTGACAGCGACAGCGCCGGGCGGAAAGCCACGGCGCGGGCGCTGGAACTGCTTTTGCCGCTGGATTTTGAAATAAAGATAATACCTTTCCCGGGGGGAAAAGACCCGGACGAAATATTTAAGGATTCCGGTAAAGCCGGCCTCAATAAAATAGTTGATGAAGCTATCGATATGCTGGATTTTCTCTGCGAAATAATTTTCCCGGAACATGAGCTTAATACGCCTTTTGGCAAAAGCCGGATTATCGGCGAAATGCTGGGGTATTTTCGTAAAATATCCAAACCAGTTGCCCGCGAGATGTATATTCAGGAATTGAGTTCGCGCCTCGGCGTCAAGCCGGAAACGATTTTCAGTGAATACAACAAAGAAAGCCAGGCCAAAGCGAACACATTCAAATTCAAGCGCCGCCCGGAACTCGAAGAAGCGGATTTCAATAACGAATCAATTATGCAAGCAAATATCCCGGAGCCGCCGGCAGGCATCAGGCATGCCGAAAAAACCTTACTTGAACTTGCTTTGGCCTCTGAAGAAACGGCCAATCATTTAGCGGCCGAACTACCGCCGGAAAAATTGACGCAAACGCTTACGGGCAGGGCGCTCAACGAGTTAATTAATTGTACTTTGAACGGGGAATGGGAGCATGTCAGAACTCATTTATCGGATTTCGAGCGGGAGAACCCGTCGCCGGAATTAAGTAGGATTCTGCTTCAGGAAACCCTCTACAAAAGCAAGCAGGCCGCAAAAGCTGTGGAAGACTGCTTAGTTGCGATCAGCGACCATTATAAAAAGTTAAAATTAGCCGAATTAATGCAGAAATTACGTTCCGCCACCCCCGAAGAAAAAATAACCCTAATGAAAAAACTTCAAGAATTAAGCGCAAAATCCTAGTACTCAGTAAAGTTTAAAGGTTTGTGGTAAATAAACAAGAATGTAGCTCAAGCGTCTCGCTTGAGTATATTCACAACCGAGACGGTTGTGCTACATTATAGTCGAAGCAAATACGAATTTTTAAGATATACAATACACTAGCGTTTCTTTAAGTGTCGTAATTTTTCAGAATTTGCCCTCGCTTGTAATTATTAAAAAATGGAGGTTAAGATGAAAATGAGTTTGAGATTGTGTATTGTATTTGCAGGGTTTCTATTTTTTGGGAATTATAATCTAATGAATCACGAGTTGACACGGATAAAGATGGTATTCCGGACAAAGCTGAAAAAATTCTTGGAACGGATCCGCTTAATCAGGACACAGATGGAGATGGCATCAATGACAAAGCAGATAAAAATCCTGTAAACGTCGATAAGAAAATTCTCGAATCTAAAGGAACTGACGACTTATTTATTAAAAAAATACTTGTAGAAAATAATTATGATCCGGCAATTCGAAAAGACGCACCGGATTATCTTGAAATTCTTTTACAAAACACCGGAGTGAACGAGATTGATAATTGTCAGTTATTTTACATAATAACTGATTTGAAAACTCACCGGAAACAATCATATATAGTAAATCTTGCGGGTTTTAAACTCAAAAAATCCGAATCAAAAAGAATACACATTGATACAAGTGGAAAAAAAGGGCATCTTCTGCACTTTATGACATAAAATCCCAGCTTGCTCGTTGCGCCTCTAGCAGCCTGTCGGACTTATGGATAATCTGCTGCAAAAGTGCCGAATTTTGCTGAGATTTCCACCAAA
>VAOY01008793.1_pt1 | contig 11370 bp, 10 predicted proteins | sample 3393881 | NCBI WGS metagenome assembly VAOY01 (sample SAMN08290430, study PRJNA428436) | hydrothermal vent metagenome | isolation source: Deep-sea hydrothermal vent chimney | place: Indian Ocean: Southwest Indian Ridge
ATGGTTGAAGGCGATGCATCGTCAGCATCTTACTTCCTTGCAGCCGGAGCCATTAAAGGTGGGACGGTACGCGTAACCGGAATTGGCCAGAACAGCATTCAAGGTGACATTCGTTTTGCTGATGTACTTGAGGCCATGGGTGCAACGGTGGTTTGGAACGATGAGTATGTTGAAATAACGGGTGCGCCGCTTAAAGGCGTGAACATGGATATGAACCATATTCCAGATGCGGCCATGACCATCGCGACTACGGCATTGTTTGCTGAAGGTCCAACTACCATGACTAATATTTATAACTGGCGTGTTAAGGAAACAGACCGTCTTGCGGCTATGGCCACCGAGCTTCAAAAGTTGGGTGCGAAAGTGGAAGAAGGGCATGACTATATTAAAGTGTGGCCGACTGACTCGCTAAAACATGCTGAGATAGACACGTATAACGACCATCGCATTGCCATGTGCTTCTCGCTTGTTGCGTTAAGCGATACGCCGGTAACAATAAACGACCCGGGCTGCACGCGCAAAACGTTCCCAGACTACTTTACCCGCTTTAAAACACTGTATAGCGCGTAAAGGCTCAAAAAATATTCCTCATAAATAATGGTAGGCAATGCCGGTAATCGCCTTACTTGCCCCATTGATCTGAATCAGGTTTAACCTGATGTTCAATGCCGCCAATTAGAGGCGGCATTGCTTATCTCTCACTAAAGCGTATAATTGCGCGCGATTTTTAGTAATTTAAACGATGGAGCAGGTATGCATTCCACACCCGTAGTCACGGTTGACGGTCCTAGTGGTGCTGGTAAAGGTACGTTAAGTAGCTTGCTGGCAAAGAAATTAGGGTGGCACTTTCTAGATAGCGGCGCAATTTACCGCGTATTAGCAGTTGCTGCACTTCACCACGACCTTCCGTGTGATGATGAAGAATGTGTTGTTCCTCTAGCAACCGGTCTTGATGTTAGTTTCGAGACGAATGGCGATAGCACTCGCATAATCTTAGAAGGCGAAGACGTTACTGACGATATTCGCACCGAAGAAGTTGGCGCCGTGGCGTCAAAAGTTGCGGCATTACCCCGGGTTCGCGAAGCACTACTTCGCAGACAGCGTGCTTTCCAACAAGATCCTGGTCTTGTTGCCGACGGTCGCGACATGGGTACAGTGGTATTTCCCGAAGCGCCTGTAAAGATTTTTCTTACAGCAAGCGCAGAAGCCCGTGCAGAACGCCGCTATAGCCAGTTGAAAGCAAAGGGCATGGATGTTAATATTGCGCGCCTTTTAACCGATATCAAGGCAAGAGACGAGCGCGATACACAGCGTGCAGTGGCTCCTTTGGTACCGGCACAAGATGCAGTAATTATAGATTCAACGGACTTGGATATTGACCAAGTCTTTGAAAAAGCGATGGATATTATTTCCTCACGCCTTTAATGACGAGAGCTGATCGCATCCAAAGCAGTGTTGCTACAGGAAGTGGCGACTAATTTTAATAACCCCGCGTTATCCGGATAAGAAGCGTGGATATCAACTTAAAAGTTATTTGAGACTTATGACTGAAAATTTTGCACAACTTTTTGAAGAAAGCTTACAAGAACTAGAAACACGTCCTGGTTCAATTGTAAAAGGTACTGTTGTTTCTATCGACAAAGACATCGTTCTTGTTGATGCTGGCTTGAAATCAGAAAGTGCTATCCCAGCTGACCAATTCAAAAACGCTGAAGGCGAACTAGAAATCGCTATCGGTGACCAAGTAGACGTAGCACTAGATGCAGTTGAAGATGGTTTCGGTGAAACTATCCTTTCTCGCGAAAAAGCGAAGCGTCACGAAGCGTGGGTTGACCTGGAAAAAGCTTACGAAGATAAAGCTACTATCAAAGGCGTTATCAACGGTAAAGTTAAAGGCGGTTTCACTGTTGAAGTTAACAGTGTACGCGCGTTCCTTCCTGGTTCTCTTGTTGACGTACGTCCAGTACGTGACACTACGCACCTTGAAGGCAAAGAGCTTGAATTTAAAGTTATCAAGCTTGACGCTAAGCGTAACAACGTTGTTGTTTCTCGTCGTGCAGTTATCGAAGCAGAAAGCAGCGCAGAGCGCGAAACGCTTCTTGCTAACCTTGAAGAAGGTCATGAAATCAAGGGTATCGTTAAGAACCTTACCGATTACGGTGCGTTCGTTGACCTTGGTGGCGTAGACGGTCTTCTACACATCACTGATATGGCTTGGAAGCGCGTTAAGCACCCAAGTGAAATCGTGAATGTTGGTGACGAAATCAACGTTAAAGTACTTAAGTTCGACAAAGAGAAGCAGCGTGTTTCTCTTGGCATGAAGCAAATGGGCAACGATCCATGGCAAGAAATTGCTTCTCGTTACCCAGAAGGTACTAAGATCAACGGTCAGGTTACTAACCTTACTGACTACGGCTGCTTCGTTGAAATCGAAGACGGCGTTGAAGGTCTTGTTCACGTTTCTGAAATGGATTGGACTAACAAGAACATCCACCCATCTAAAGTTGTTAACCTAGGTGACACTGTAGATGTAATGGTTCTTGAAATTGACGAAGAGCGTCGTCGTATTTCTCTAGGTCTTAAGCAGTGCATTGCTAACCCTTGGGAAACATTTGCTGAGTCACACGAAAAAGGTGACAAAGTGTCTGGTAAGATCAAGTCAATCACTGACTTCGGTATCTTCATCGGTCTTGACGGCGGCATCGACGGTCTAGTTCACCTTTCTGACATCAGCTGGAACAAGTCTGGTGAAGACGCGGTTCGCGACTACAAGAAAGGCGACGAAATCTCTGCAGTTGTACTTCAAGTCGACCCAGAGCGTGAGCGTATCTCTCTTGGCGTTAAGCAAATCGAAGAAGATCCTTTCAACAAGTATCTGACAGATAACAAGAAAGGTGCTATCGTTACTGGTACAGTAACAGCAGTTGATGCGAAAGGCGTTACTGTAAACCTAGCTGAAGAAGTTGACGGCTACATCCGCGTTGCAGATCTTGCTGTAGAGCGTGTTGAAGACGCAACAGAAGTAGCAAGCGTTGGTGATAGCATCGAAGCGAAGTTCATGGGCGTTGACCGTAAGAACCGCACTGTTAACCTATCTGTTAAAGCGAAAGATCAGGCTGACGAAAAAGAAGCTATCGATAAAGTTAACCAGCAAGAAGATGTTGGTTTCGCTAACGCGATGGCAGAAGCATTTAAAGCTGCTAAAGGCGAATAATGCTTTTGTGGGTGTGCAGATGCGCACCCAATTCGCGATAGCTGTTTAAACAATAATATTGACAATGAGGTTAAGCATGACCAAGTCTGAATTAATTGAACGGCTCGCGGATCAAGCGCGTCATATTCCGGCGAAGGAACTCGAACTGGCGATAAAAGAACTTCTAGAGCAAATGGCGCAAACTCTCCAAAAGGGTGAGCGTATTGAAATTAGAGGTTTTGGCAGTTTCTCTCTTCACTACCGCGCTCCACGCGTAGGTAGAAACCCAAAAACGGGTGAGACAGTGAAACTTGACGGTAAATATGTACCGCACTTTAAGCCTGGTAAAGAGCTTCGCGAAAGGGTAGACGCCTCAATCGCATAATGCATTTTAAAAGCCGCTGAAAAGCGGCTTTTTTGTGTCTGCTGCCTTATTGTTATTTAGCAGAATTCAATAGTCTATTTGCCTTAGCTAAAATAAGGCGCTCGTTATTGCTGATATACTTTCGTTTAATTTTTGATACCTATTGACCCCAACTCAAATAGGGTTATATATTGTTCAAATAATAATAAACGGTATTCATAGAAGTAATGTCAGCCGGCGACGAACAAGCAATAATAAAACAATACCAGCCGCTCATTCGCGCGTTAATTCCTTATGAACAACAAAACAAGCTGTTAGAAGGAATTAACAAGTTTTCGAAGCGTCTACCTAGTAGTGTTCGAAAAGTAGTAAAAGAGGAGGTTGTTCGATTAACGTCGTTAACCGACGCACCTGCTGATAACTCTGCCTTTGCTCAATTCCCCGTCATGAAATTCAAGCACTTCGGGGTTCAAATGCGCCTTGATAAAGTCGGCGCGCAGATACTCAAAAACGAAACATCTCTTTATCAAGACAGATATACGGTAGGCGTGTTTGAGTCAGTAATGAACTCAGACTTCTACCAAAACCAAATAAAAAAAGAACAGTTCAAAAAAATTGTCGATGCTTTTAATGTTGAAAGCCAATCGTTTACTGATATAGATTTCGGCGATGACATCGCTATTCGCCCAAATTTTACTATTTCTTCCCCCGATTTTGAGAAAGGCCGTCATTGTTCGATCAGTTCGATGTCACACAAAGGCATTGCTCTTGAAACGAAAAGGCCACCGAACGCCTCTACTGGTGACATTATTACGTTCACTATTCCTGAAGTTAAAGGACTTACTAAAGAACCGACTGAAATAACGCTTGAACTAGAGTCGGTAAAATACAACAAGCACCTAGGGAAGTATGAGACATCGTTTGTTTTTCAAGACGACGTGGATAAAGGCTTTCTTGCAACCCTTAAACGATATGTAGCAATTACCGCGTATAAACAGCCTTTGCAGCGTGATTTAGAAATAGAACGCGCCATGCAAGAACTAGAACGCGACCGAATACTTGAAAATAGCCCCTGGTTGCCCGTGTTTCTCGCGCCAGAGAAGAAGTCGCTTAAGCCCATTATTGCCCTGTTTACCAAAGCCAATGTCGAGCATAACGACGCCGAAAAACTCTTGGCTAGCCTACAAGATAAGCCTATCTTCGCGACGTTAGTTGACGAGCTGCGCAAGTACAATGAAGCGTATGTCTTTCATGGCAACATCAAAACCAAAAATGGTAACGTTCAAATAACAGCGACGCATAGACAACTGCTGGCATTAAAACAGCTTAACGCGTTGGTTTATCTTCTTGCCAAAAGTGGCGACTTCATCTGTACCCATTGTCGACTTGATAGCGTGACGCGAGAAGATAAACAAAAAGCGTTCGCTATTCACGATATTGCCAGTAAAGAATTTGAGCAACTGGCGCAGATTTCCCATGTTCTTTACTGTAAAGACGTGTCTGCTTATCTTACTAATCTGACCCTTTCAGCAAAATGCGATTTCAAACCCTTGTCAAAAACATTGAGGGCTAGCGGCAATAACTGGCGAATTGATTATGTTATGGAAGAGGATTTAGATAGACGTAGTGAGACACGTTACGTTATTGATAAACCTGCCTCTATTAAAGTTGGACTGCTGACATCGATTGATGCGCGGGTTGCTGATCTAAGTGCAAGTGGAATGAAGTTAATTGTTGCACCGAAAAGTGAGCTACAAAAGGAAATTCGTGTTTCAGTACCGGAACTGAAAATTAAAGGTGAAAAATATAAGGTTGTGCACTACCAAGCGGAAACGGGCGTGGTGAGGTTGTGCCTTGTTGAAGATACACGTAAGGCTAAAGTGAGCTCGAGCGTCGATCATATGGTTGAAGAAAATACCGCGTATTTCAAAGTAAGAGATATTGCGCGAATTCAACGCTCAACTCACCGTTATATCTGGGAATTGGCGGTTAGGCATATGCCGTCTTTATCGGTACTATGTGTGATGAACCGCTTTACGTTAGACAGGCTCAAAACGGTGTATCAAAGTGACGCATCTGATGACCTTTATCCTTTTTCGCGCACTCAAAATATTATCCCACTGCACGGCTTTTTTGCAGACAAAGGGCAGGCTAAGCCCAAGTCACAAATTCTAGAGGCGATGTTTAAAGAAACATCTGAACAAGCGTTAGTGGTTCACTGCGTTAGAAAGAGCGACAGCCGCTTAGTGTATATAAAAGAGCGCGACTTCCTTTTTTCTAAGTTGCGAACACAAATAAAAACTCAATTAGATGAAGAAAAAATACATCTCAGTGCCACAGATGTCACCGCTATCCGGTGTCACGGTGCGATAACACCGTTAACTAAGAAGCGTCTTGCCCAGCTATCAAAGCTAGACAAAGCCATGTATGACAAGCTCGAAACGATGCAGGCGGGGTATACACACTGGATTTTTATTACTAATATGTCAGCCCTTCACCACGATTTAGTGGTAGACAATCTTATTGCCAAACCCCAACGACAGGATCTAGAAAGCGAAGGTGCGGCTTAATGCCAGAGCCCTCTGAGTGGGCAAATATCTATGCGGGTTGGTATAACATCATTTCACTTACGCTTTTAGTGTTATCTCTTTTCGCATTTTGCTATTCTTGTAAATAAATCAACAAAAAAGGGTTGAGTGTTGAAAGGGATCCTAACGTTTCTTATCATTTTGGTGCTGCTCGCGATCGCGTTTGTCATTGGCTCACAAAATGAAGCACAAGTAACAGTTAATTATTTAATTGCTGAGGCGAATCTTCGCTTATCGACGTTAATAGCGATAACACTTTCAATTGGCGTTGGTATCGGAATTTTGGTAATGCTAATGAGCTGGCTAAAATTACGTGTTCAGCTGATGTCTGCGCAGTCTAAAATACAGAGTCTGGAACAAGAACACTAATGCTCGAACTGCTGTTTCTCCTTTTGCCTGTTGCGGCAGGTTACGGCTGGATAATGGGCCGAAATAGTGTCCGTCAAGCGCAGCGAAAGCAGTCTAGCATTCTATCTAAGCATTATTACAAGGGGCTAAACTTCCTTCTCTCAGACCAACCTGATAAAGCAGTCGATACGCTAATCAAAATGATTAACGTGAATAGCGACACAGTAGAGACGCATATCGCGATGGGGAGTTTTTTCCGTCACCGAGGTGAAATAGACCGCGCAATTAAAGTCCACCAGAATTTAGTTAGCCGTGATGAGCTCCAGCCGGCTCAACGAGAAAATGCACTGAGGGAGCTTGGTCACGACTACACACAAGCAGGCTTTCTAGAGCGTGCTGAAAATGCTTTTCTTCAACTGCTCAACAGCGATAAACACTACCTTGTAGCTCAACAGCAACTTTTCAGTATCTACCAGACCACGAAAGAGTGGGAAAGAGCCATAGAATTAGCTGAACGTATGGTGCAGTGTCATGGTGACAATGATGATTTGTGCGAACGCCTTGCACACTTTTATTGTGAGCAAGCATCGGTTGAGTTGAAAAACGATAGCCAAGGGGCGGCATTGACCTTATTACAAAAAGCGGTAAACGCCGACGAACATGCGGTTAGGCCGTGGCTTATGTTAGGTGATATAGCGCTTGATCAAAAACGCTTTACTGATGCCAACGCGTACTTTACGCAAGTGGCCGAACGCGATATCAACTGGTTCAGCGAAGCCGTACCTAGTTTGGAAAAAATTGCTGAAGAAACTGACGACTGGGAAAGTTTTCAGAAGAACTTAGAAGCGCACTGGCAAGAGTGTGCTACGTCCTATTTAGCCATGGTTGATGTGCTTATGAAGCGCGGTGAAACGGCACAGGCGGCTGAATACTTACTTGAGCAACTTCGCAAACGCCCGACTATGCGCGGCTTTAAAACCCTTATGGGGCTTTACATTGACCAGCTTTCAGATAAAACCACGGCTGATAGCTTACGCTTACTTAAAGAATTGGTGGAAAAGCAAATGTTGCAGCGCCCTAAATACCGCTGTGGCAGCTGTGGCTTTTCCGGTCGAAAATTATATTGGTTATGTCCTAGCTGTAAAAAGTGGGGCGTAGTAAAACCTATCAAAGGGCTAGACGGAGAATAAAAGAACATGCATGACCCACGCGTTATTGTTGCATTAGACTATGACAATAAAGACACTGCATTGGCGTTTGTTGATAAATTAGATTCAAGCTTGTGCAAGCTAAAAGTGGGCAAGGAGATGTTCACCTTATTTGGACCGGAATTCGTAAAAGCGCTAATCGCTAAAGGCTTTGACGTTTTCTTGGATCTTAAATTCCATGACATTCCAAATACTGTAGCGAAAGCGTGTAAAGCAGCGGCGGAGCTTGGTGTATGGATGGTGAACGTACATGCATCGGGCGGCCTACCTATGATGCAAGCAGCTAAAGAGGCGGTTGCAACAAGCAGCAATCCTCAAACTAAACTTATTGCGGTTACCGTTCTTACCAGCATGGATGAAGCGCAGTTGGCAGATGTAGTAAGCGGTGTTACACCAGAGCAACAAGTGCTGCGTCTGGCGGCACTAACAGAAAAAGCAGGATTAGACGGCATTGTCTGCTCGGCACAGGAAGCCAGCGCATTACGCGAAAAACACAGCGACGATTTTCTGCTAGTTACACCAGGTATTCGCCCAGTAGGCGCAGATGCTGGTGATCAAAAGCGCGTCATGACGCCTCCCGATGCTATGAAAGCTGGCGTGAGCTATTTAGTTATGGGAAGACCTATCACTAAAGCGGAAGACCCTATTGCCGTACTGAAAGCAGTAAACGCATCAATAAACGGTTAGACTTATTTCAAATACAAAAAAGCTCGGATGTGATGTTCACATACCGAGCTTTTTTATTCCGATATTCTTATTCAAGGGTATGGCCACAGCCCTACCCGAGACTAATCTTTAGAAGTTATTCGCCTCTAAGCGCAACTTCAGCTGGTGTATAGGTTAGACCTAGTTCTTCACCTAGCGCGTCAACCACGGCTTTGTAAGTTACCTTACCTTCGTGCACGTTTAGGCCGTTAAGCAAATGCTTGTCTTCTAGCATTGCTTTCGCTGGGCCTTTGTTAGCTAGGGCTAGACCAAATGGCAATGTGGCATTGTTAAGTGCCATCGTAGAAGTACGCGCAACGCCACCAGGCATGTTTGCAACACAGTAGTGAACTACATCGTCAACAACATAAACAGGGTCTTGGTGTGTGGTAGCTTTAGATGTTTCAAAGCATCCACCTTGGTCGATAGCAACATCAACAAGCACTGAACCAGGTTTCATTGCTTTAATTTGTTCGCGAGTAAGAAGTTTCGGAGCTGCTGCACCAGGAATTAGTACCGCCCCAACAACAAGGTCAGCTTTTGAAGAGTAGTGCTCGATAGCGTCAACGGTCGAGTAAACCGTTTTTACTTGTCCGTTAAAGATATCATCGATTTGACGAAGGCGAGGAAGCGAGCGGTCAAGAATAGTAACGTCAGCACCAAGGCCTAGTGCCATTTTTGCTGCGTTAGTACCAACAACACCACCGCCGATGACCAGTACTTTACCTGGTGCTACACCCGGAACGCCACCAAGAAGTGTACCGCTACCGCCGTGTGCTTTTTCAAGGTAGTGCGCGCCAGCTTGAACCGACATACGGCCAGCTACTTCACTCATTGGTGCTAGTAGTGGAAGCCCACCGCGGTTGTCAGTCACTGTTTCATATGCGATACACGTTGCACCAGACTCAACAAGCAGCTTTGTTTGCGTAGGATCAGGCGCTAAATGTAGGTAGGTGTATAGTGTCTGGCCTTTACGAAGCATTTTACACTCGTTAGGCTGAGGCTCTTTAACTTTTACGATCATTTCTGCTTCAGCAAACACTTGCTCAGCCGTTGATGCAATGGCTGCGCCTGCTTCGACATACATTTCGTTAGTGAAACCTATTGCGTCACCTGCGTTAGTTTCTACTAAAACGCTGTGACCGTGGCTAACAAACTCTTTTACAGCTGCTGGCGTCAAGCCAACACGGTATTCGTGGTTCTTAATTTCTTTTGGTACACCAACTAACATGTATAGTCCTCAATCTTATAGTGAGCTTCTAAGCGGCTCTGGTTGAACTTTTGATAAATAGTGTTCGGCTTTGAAGCACCTGAACATATTTGCGGAGTATACGTGATAAAAAAACGAACTATCTGCTGAAGAATGGGTGTTTGTAGCATATAATTCTCCTAAAAGATGATTTTAAGATATTTTATATGCTGGTAAAGACACCAAAACACCTAGACCGAATAGACAGGAATATCCTAGTACAGTTACAGAAAAACGGGCGTATATCAAACGTCGAACTTGCGAAAGAAGTGGGATTAAGCCCAAGCCCTTGTCTTGAGAGAGTTAAGAGGCTGGAGGCTCAGGGCTATATAAAAGGATATCATGCTGTCGTTGACCCAGAAAAGCTCGGCGCAGCTATGCTTGTGTTCGTAGAGATTACGTTAACGAAAACATCGGTAGATATCTTTGCAGAATTTTCTGCTGCGGTAAAACTGCATGACGATATACAAGAATGTCACCTGGTGTCCGGAGATTTTGACTTCCTTCTTAAAGCACGCGTTGCAGATATGGGAAGTTATAGGAAATTATTAGGTGATACTTTATTGCGCTTGCCCGGAGTAAGTGAGTCGCGGACGTACGTTGTGATGGAAGAAGTAAAAAGTACATCGTCGCTGCGCATTAATTTGAAGTAATGAAAGCGTGGCTCAATAGCGTGGTTTTGTGGTAGGCTGTGCAAAAATACAGTGTTTGTGTTTTATCAAAGGATTAACAGCACGCTAAAGCACAGGGTAGGGGGATGGGTGTATTAATTCAGTTGTGCGCTCAGTAACTTACCAAAAAGTAAATCAATAATAATTATGTAGGAATAGCAAAGAGTTCGCTAAGCTCTTTGTTGCGGTTAGTACTGCGGTTACCGCATAGGGTAAAAAGCTATCTGCGGTAATACATGCGATGGAAATTGAAGGTTTTTTAGGGTTATGGCGCGATTAACAGGGGTTCAGCGAGTGTGGGAAGCAGGTATGATTATCGCCTGTGTTTTCGCCTTCTTCTTATTGCTGGCACTAGCATCTTTTCATCCAGGAGACCCAGGTTGGAGTCAGGCTGGATTACAACTCGACGTTCACAACTGGGTTGGAGCAACAGGGGCGTGGGTCGCTGATCTTCTGCTATTCTCATTTGGTTTTTTAGCGTATTTGCTGCCTTTCGGCTCCGCCTTCTTAGGGTGGTTTCTATTCCAACACATTAAAGAACTCGATGAATTCGATTACCTTACTATTGGATTAAGAATTATCGGCGGGCTGTTGATGGCCCTCGGTGCAACGGGCATCGCCAGTATAAATTTTGACGACATTTACAACTTTTCAGCCGGCGGTTTTGTTGGCGACGTAATTAGTTCAGCGCTAGTGCCTTACTTCAATACCGCTGGCACAATTTTGTTACTTCTTTGTTTCTTCTGTACAGGCTTTACCTTACTAACGGGTATTAGCTGGCTCACTATTATCGACAGGTTAGGGGAAGGTACGCTGTGGTTGGGACGTAAGGCTCTTTCAGCACCTCAGAGTTTGTTAGCATTCGAAATGCCGCGACTAGCCCTAGCTAACAAATCGTCTAATCAAAGTGGCGACGAAGGTGCAGAGCTAGATATTACTAGTATGCGCGCTGAACCTTTGGCTTCTACTGCACAGACAAAACCATCACAGACACAGAAAACTACGCCATCACGCAGTGAGCCTACCTTTGGCATTGACGATGTA
>VAOY01031049.1_pt1 | contig 11357 bp, 8 predicted proteins | sample 3393881 | NCBI WGS metagenome assembly VAOY01 (sample SAMN08290430, study PRJNA428436) | hydrothermal vent metagenome | isolation source: Deep-sea hydrothermal vent chimney | place: Indian Ocean: Southwest Indian Ridge
ACAGGTTAAAAACTGATAATGAGGAGGATATGACGGATGAATTCAAAATTGCATCATAATATCAAGCAGAAAAACGAACTGCAAAACTTAAGTTATTAATTTACTTATGGAATTAAATATGCGAGTTAGTCAATACATATTACCTGATAAAATATCACGGAGTATAGCAACTCCGGTTTACAGTCAGATTTACAGTCAGTTAAAAAAAGAACTGGCTCTGGGCGGGTATACTCCCGGACAACGCTTTTTTTCCTATCGTAAACTAAAAAGTATTTATGGTGTTGAGCTGCGAACAGTTGGTGCGGCAATTAATCTATTGCTGGAAGATAAACTGCTTGTGAAAAAAGCCGCTAGTGGCATTTATGTAGCAGATATGACAAAACTAAAAGAAAATATCTCGGAAGTCGGCAATATATGGTATGTGGTTGTTGGCGAACAGCTCTCTCATCCATTCTATTTTAATATACTTCAGGGGCTTGAGGAAGAAGCAAACAAATACGGCTTAAAAATAATCGTCGGTATAAAGAAAGGTATTAATGAGTTTCTACAATGGTTTCAGCCGCAACCCGGCGAAGGACTTATTATTGCTGGAGAGTTGACACGTAAAATGCTCGTCGAGGCGGGTAAAAGGAGTAATGACAATATTGTTGTAGTAGGCAATTGTGATTTTGACGGCAACTTCGGAACAGTTTCCACAAACTATTATGGAGCCTTGAATAGCAGTATGAAAATGGCTGTTGAACATGGCTGTCAGCGTATAGCTGTTATAAGCGGACCTATGAACCGTTTGGTTTCCAGAGATCTGCTGCATGCGGCGGAAGACTGCAAAGTACACTATCCTGAAAAAGTAAAATCAGTGATCAGCTATGCTAACATTGATGAAGATGGCTTTAGGGCAATGAACAAACTCTCAAAACATAAGCCGGATTGCGTACTTGTTACTGAACCCGGATTTCCCGGCGTATGGGAATATATGATGAAAAATAATCTAAAATGCCCTGAGGATATTTTTATAATCCGTCACGGCAAAGAAGAAAAAGGACGCTGGTATCCAAATATTGCCGCTGTAAATCTGGAAAGCGATAGTGCGGAACACGGTAAAGCGGCCTTGCAAATGCTTTTAAAAAACTCCAAAAATGTGGAGAAAATTGAACTAAAAGCAATAATCCCAGAGGCTAGATAATAGGATTTTTATATGCCTGATCCAGTGCAACATAGCAAGCTTACCAAAGCAGTAATAGATTTTTTGACTCCTTATTTTCAACTGCCGGAGAATGCATCAAAATCATTAATTGAAAAATATTGTTGTTACCCTGATGATTTTCTCAGTCAGGATAAAAACGTTTATGAAAGTATAGTTCCTTATATGTTTATAAAGAATGGAATCCAATTCCATTACCTCCCGGATACTCCGTTTAATGAATTATATCGCTACTGGCTACCTAAGCTGGAAGAACAGCGATTAGAAAAACCCAAACAATTCCATAACAACAATTTTGAACATGCAAAAGGAGGATTTGAATTTTATCTAAACAGTATAGTTAAATGCTTCAGTGAAGATAATTATACAGAAGGAGCAAAATTCGCGGGCTGTCTGTTACATATGCTGGAAGACTCATCTTTCGGAGCACATTCACTCGAGGGCCCATACGGCACTGATCTTTTCGTACTGGAAAGATTATTTGAGGAGCAAGACGATCTAAGCAAGACTCCGCTTTGTATTTTAACAGCACTAGATTGCAGCAAAATTAAGTCTTTTGAATATGTTCCTAAATTGCTTGGTGAAAGCGTGCAGGAAATAGTAATGCATCTTTATGCTGCTTACGTGAAAACCGTATCAAGATCAAGACGCATCTGTTTCAAGATAGTCCAGAATGTTTACAATGGTAATGAAAACGAAAATCCTGCTCTTGTCCAGGAAATGTTTGCAAATACCATAAAATTTTGTACAGATATGCTTTTTTCTGTATGGGCTATAGCAAATCAGAAATTTAAAGATTCTAAACATTTAAAGAAAATCTCTCTCTCTAAACTGGAACCTTTCGAATTTCCACTTAGCGGTTCCGGCGGGTACCGTTTTCTTTCCTACCTGAAAGATATTGCAGTCAACAGCGATATAAAAAAAATCCCCTTGCAACTAAAATTGGATAATAAAATAATTTCTTTTGACAAAGGAATAAGCCTAGGCAGTCACTATGAAGCATTACTTTATTACTGGATACCAAAGGGGTTGTATTTAACTTTTGAAGCGTCTATCGGCTTGCATCCCGATTCTTTAAATCAAAAATCAGGCGTAAAAATACAACTCATCAACGATGGGAAAACGGTTCAGGAATTTGATTTTAACGAAGAAAATTCATCAGTCATAATCAAAATAAAAAAACCTCAAGGAAATTTTGGTTTCAAAATTTCCTATACCTCAGGCTATCCCCATCAAGCCAACATAATAGCAATAGGCAATCCGATCTTACAAAAATAAATAAGCTTGCGTAATATCATTTTTTTTTCATAAAATATGTAAAAAGTAGTTTTAAACTAGTTTTTATTCCACAGCCATCCCATAAAAATCTAAAAACTTGAAAAAGAAACGGATCCATGGCACCTTTATTTTCTCGAAAAAGAAAGGAGCATCCATGAATCCGTGACGTTCGAATCAAACTCAGTAATACGACCAGTTTTGAGAACTATCCCCAGGAACTCCGCCTGGTGGAAGCCGAGGTAGAAGTTAAAAATAAAATGGTTCGCATGACTCATCTTCTACAGTTTGGCGTGAAAATGAAGGTGTTTTGAGGTTGGCGATCGGGTCGAAAGTCGAAATGTGGTGCCAATAATCTGTTAATTATTTTTGTTTTATCTATTGAAATTAGTTTTTTTCACCTATAAGTTAGTGGTGTCAACTTATGGAGGTGCCGATGTTTTTTAGAAAAAAACGAACCGGAAAATACGAATACCTTCAAATTGTCGAGAACTACCGCGATGAACGTGGTAAAACCCGGCAAAAAGTTTTGCTGACGCTTGGCAACTTTGAACAACTGCGTTCCAGTGGCAGACTGGACTCGCTGCTTGAATCAGGTGCTCGATTCAGTGAGAAGCTTGCTTTGCTGACCGCACATAAAGCCGGCAGGAGCAAGCCGGTAAAATGTTTGCGTATCGTCCTGAAGCGGTGTTCGGACGGCTCTGGAAGGATATCGGCATTGGCCAGGCGATAAATCAGTGTGTTAGTGCTCGCCGTTATCAATTTGATGTCGAACGGGCAATTTACCACACGGTTATTCACCGTATTTTCGAGTCTGGCAGTGATCGTTCTTCACTGGTTTGGCGCGAAGATTTTAATTTGCCGGGAACTGAAGGTCTTGAGCTCCAGCATTTGTATCGAGCCATGGGGTTTTTGGGAGAACCCCATCCTGAACAGACTGGATGCGTCAAATTCGTTTCGCGCTGTAATAAAGACATAATCGAAGAGTTGCTTTTTGACCGTCGCCGCGATTTATTCACCCAGGTTGACATGGTATTTTTCGACACTACCAGCATCTATTTCGAAGGCGAAGGCGGTAAAAGTGTCGGCCAGTATGGAAACAGCAAAGATCACAGACCCGACCGCAAACAGATGGTTGTCGGAGTCGTACTTGATAATGAAGGTATTCCATTGTGTTGTGAGATGTGGCCGGGAAATGTCACTGATGTTACGACGCTGAAAGAAATAGTGAAGCGTTTTCAGCATTGTTTCGGGATCAGGGATGTATGCGTTGTCGCGGATCGCGGCATGATAAGCAAAGCGATGACTGATTTCCTTGAATCGGAAGAAAGTTCTTTTTCGTATATACTCGGAGTGCGGCTCCGTAAAGTCAAGGCTGTCAGAGAACAGGTTCTTGCCCGAGGTGGACGCTACCGTATGGTTGAACCGGGAAACGACCGTAAATCAGCATTGAAAGTCAAAGAAGTTGAGTTTGAAGGACGACGTTACATTATCTGTCTGAATGAGGTTCAGGCCAGAAAAGACGCGCATGACCGCGAGGCGATAGTCGAAGCTCTACGGAAAAAGCTAAAACAGGGCGACAAGTCTCTTGTCGGCAACAAAGGATTTCGCAAATATGTGAAAACACCCGAAAACAGTCGATTCAGTATCGACGAAAAGAAAATTCATGCGGAATCCAGATTCGATGGGAAATGGGTTTTAACCACGGATAAGGAAAATATATCAGCTGAAGATGTAGCGAAACAATATAAACTTTTATGGATGGTGGAAAATATATTCCGTACAATGAAGTCCGGGCTTGACACCAGGCCGATTTATCACAAACTCGATGACACGATTCGAGGGCACGTATTTTGCAGTTTTCTGGCGATTTTACTGCGCCGGGAATTGGAGCGCCGCCTGGAAAAACGCGGTCTTCTACTGGAATGGTATGATATCCTGCGCGATATCGCCGCCGTAGAGGAAGTGACAGCCGAAATATCCGACAAAAGAATAATTTTCAGAAGCGAATTGAAAGGTTGCGCCGGAAAAGTCTTTCAGGCTGCCGGAGCGGCGATCCCGCCGGCGGTCAGATTTGCCGACTGAGTAATTTTTGAAAAATCGGTTTTTGTGGTGCCAACAACTTTTTGAGTGTGCTTAAGTCATTTATAATCAACAATGTCATTTTTCAAACTGTAGAAGATGAGCATGACATTTATCACCAACAACTTTACATGGTCAGCCGTAACCATATGCGAACTTTACCGGGCGAGATGGGGAGTTGAGGTTTTCTTCAAGGAAATAAAGCAGACCTTGCAACTTGCCGACTTTATGAGGCACAATGAAAACGCGGTTCGCTGGCAGGTGTGGATCGCCTTGTTGACCTACCTTCTGTTGCGTTTTGTGGCGTGTAAAAATGTTTGGAAACATTCATTCAGCAGGCTTTTTACTCTGATCCGCGGAGTCATATGGAATTATTTTGACCTTCAGATATATTGGCACGTTGCGATACCATGGGTAAACGTATGAAAGCCAGGGCATCACCTGAGTGCTGCTATCAAATAAATTTTGAAGTTACCTGACATTCGTGCTCAATAAAGCGCATATGACAAAAGGGGTCTAGCGAAACTCGCATACTTCACGCTCAAATATTGTCATAAAACGCTGCTTTTAAAATTTTACGGGATGACTGTGTTTTTATTCTGACATTTTACCTCAAATAAATCTTTTTGTCCGATTATAAATTTTGAGAAAGTCTTTTGTTGATTTTCTGTGTTGTAGTTCGTATAATACCGGTTTGCAAAAGGTTAGTAACAATCCAATTAAAACCTGAAAAACTTTTAACTTTGAGTATCCTGATTGGATTAAGAGTTCTCGGTAGAAAAAGTAGAGTGCTAGTTATGAGAGTGCCAAGCAAAGCTGGTGCAAATAAGTTGGACAATCCAACTCGGGTAATGCCTAACCAGCAGCCCGAAACTGAACCTCACGTATGGCAAGGTAACGAACCATGCGAAGCTGAGGAAAGGGCAGTCGGTCAGCCGCAATGCGAAAGCGTGAAGGTATTGAGCCCCGAAATAGCACATGTCTCAAGGGACCAAGGTTTTCATAAACTGGAAGTCAACATCGATATGGACGTAAAAGGTGAGTGCATATCGGCATGGCGGGGTCTGAGTCCGTGGCGGGTCGACGAAAATGTTTGTATCGGAACTTGGGAGAGCCAGAGGATTTCAAAGAAGCTGCGTAAGAACGGACAAAACGTAATGACGCAGTACGCTTCTCTGGTAGTCGGACTAAGTCATAGTAGAGGTGTAGACAGGGTAATGCCTGTTGAGAACAATTTGGTTCACTCGAAGGGCGCAATTTAACGCAAAGGGTAAGTATAACTATGCCATACACGGAAATGGGTAAAACAGAAATTAAACTTGCTCTTATAGCGGAACACGCTAAAAGGGAGCCCGACATGCAGTTTATAAGCTTAGTTCATCTACTGAACGCGGACTTTCTCAAGCAATGCTTTTACGGTCTTGACAGAAACAAGGCTGTAGGTTTAGACAATGTGAGTTGGTGTGAATACGAGGTGAATCTGGATAAAAATCTGGATAACTTAGTAGATAGGCTAAAGAGAAAGAAATTTAAACCTGTACCGGCACGTCGGGTATACATACCCAAAGCCGACGGCGGACAACGTCCGCTGGGCATTTCAAGTATCGAAAACAAGATAGTTGAAAAAGCCATAGCAAAGATACTTCAAAGTATCTACGAACAGGATTTTATGGATTTTTCTTATGGTTTTCGCCCCCAGCGGAACTGTCATCAAGCACTGAAAGAACTGCAAAATCAGATTTATCAAAATCCGATAAATCATGTGGTGGAAGCGGACATTAAAGGTTTTTTCGATAATGTATCACATAAGTTGCTAATGGAATTTATGCGGAACAGAATCAAAGACAGTTCGTTACTGTACCTAATTGAAAAGTTCTTGAAAGCCGGATACGTGGACAGCGACCAGCTGGTTACCACGGAAACTGGCACGCCGCAGGGCAGTATTTTAAGTCCGTTGCTGGCGAATGTGTTTCTTCACTACGTGTTGGACGAATGGTTCGATAACGTCGTTAAAACGGCGATCAAGGGATACTGCGCGATGGTGCGATATGCCGATGACTTCATTTGTGTGGTTCAATATGCCAATGATGCACAACGAATTGAACGGGCTTTACAAAACCGGTTCAATAAATATGAACTGGAACTGCACTCTGAAAAGAGCCGCAGAATCAGCTTTGGCCAATTTGAACTGGAAAATTCCCGTAATCAGGGGCGTCCGGCGAACACGTTCAACTTCCTTGGGTTCACGCACTATTGCACGAAAACAAGGAAAGGACGGTTTAAACTTGGGCGCAAAACCAACCGAAAGAGGTTCAATCGTAAGTGCAAGGAAATGACAGACTGGTTGAAAGGGATACGCAATCTCAAGAGACCGAAGGAATGGTGGGATACTCTGAAAGCAAAACTTCGCGGACATTATCAGTATTACGGAGTAAGCGAAAACATGCGCGGTATAAAAGCGTATTATGCTCATACTTTGAGAATGCTGTATAAATGGCTAAATAAACGAAGTCAAAAGAAGAGTATGAACTGGCAGGGATTTGACCACTATATAAAGTGTTACCCATTGCCGTTGCCGAAAATAACACATAATTTTTACACATTGTCAAGTGTAACGTGAGTTAAGTTGAAGAGCCGGATGTGGGAAAACTACAAGTCCGGTTCTGTGAGGGGTGTTGATGTTCCTCACATGGTTTAAATAATGTGACACTCTACAACCGAAAGGGTAGAGAAACAGGGAAAACAAATGAAACCTAAAATTAGGAACTATACTATGCCTACTCGACAGAAAAATGGCATCTTTAAAAAGCTCTTTGACGCATTATTAACGTCTCGGCATCTTGGTGCGAAGCCCACAAGTAAAGTTGTTACTTGATGTATCCCCGGATTGTCTGAGACATTTATGTTTGGCAAAACGCCTTCAACTTCATGCACAATTCTGGTATATTCACTGAACGGATATTTAATCGACTTCGCTGCCGACCAGGCAATGGAGGAAAATAATAAAACTATAAGTAATTTATTTCCCATTAGAATTAAGCAAATGTAAACTTAGCGACACTTACAGTGATTTCCAGTAGCCAAACTTGCTATCCTTTTTTATAATTTTTTTGCTGCTTTAGTCAATACTTCAGTACCATTATCGGTGACAACAACATTATCTTCAAGTCGAATACCGCCCCATTTATGATCATACAAACCGGGTTCGACAGAAAAAACGTGCCCTACTTTGAGAACTATGTCATTGCCTTCAATTAGAAACGGCTCCGGTTCGTGATAGCTGAAACCTATGCCGTGCCCTGTAAGGTGAACAATATTTTTCTCAAAACCTGATTCAATAAGTATTTTTCTGGCAATAATATCCGGTGTTGAAGCTTTGACACCCTGCTTAATGCATTCAATCACAGCAGCCTGGGCAGCCTTGACTGCTGCAAAGGCTTTTTCCTGTATCGCAGATGCTTTTCCAGCGACTTTTACGCGCGTCACATCGGCCCAAAAACCATCAACGCAGACAGCCAGTTCAAGAACGGCTAATTCTCCATCATTTAATCGACGCTTGCCGGTAGTAGCGATTGGCCTCCAGGCACGATATGAATTAGGCCCGCTGGAAATCTGGGGATAGACATTAATATGCTTGACGCCATCCAGCTCCACGCCTTTTGTCAGGCATTCGGTGTAAACAATTGCTGCCAATTCAGCTTCACTGACACCCGTCCGTACTGATGTCATGAACTTTTCAAGTCCGAAGTCGGCCACTCTATGACAAATTCTCAGTTTTGCTATTTCCGCATCCGTTTTTATTGCCCGCTGAGAATTGAGCAAATTACTTGCGTCCGACCATTCAGCAGCGGGAAGTATTGATTTCAAATACGCAATCGAACTTTCACAGGGAACCATTGACTCTCCTGCATTGTGTGATGGAGCAACCGCTTCAAAACTGCCTTCATAGCCGATGCGCGCACTTGCAAACTTATGCTTTCTGGCAATATCCTGAATTTCTTTGCGGATAACTTCCAGCGGATCCGGCATATTCAAACGCGGCCAGGTAAAGAATCGCGTATCATCCGCCCAGCAATCGCCCATTTCCTGATCTTCGCACGAAGGCGCAATTAATGCGACAGGTCCACCCTCTGCGGTGAAAACCGCATAGGAAAATCCGACCATCGGCCAGACCCCAAAGCTCATCACAATGTTTTCCGGTAGACGAAGAATAAGTGCGTCAAGCTCTGCCTGTTCAAGTGCTGCTTTCAGCCGTTCAATTCTTTGTTTATCAATACTCATACAGTTTTTCCTCCTGTAACACTTTTTACCAACCCAATTTTCTGAACGCTGCCAGCGGGCAGGAAACACTGGTCAGGTAAACCGGATTTTGTTTGTAGTCTCCATCTGGATGTATACACTCCCAAGGTGAGTCGAATTCGGCTCCTTTTCGAAAATCCCCTTCCCGGAGTTCCTCGATGTATTCTCCAGCAAGTTGTGCCGCAAGCGGCTCATTGACTTTGGCTATTGCATAACACACCCAGCCGGTCGGAGTGTTCCAGTATGCACCGTTCTGATAACGGTTTTTTACAAATTGTTTCTGATTTACGGTCAGCTCCCAGGCGGTGTCTTTACTGAAATCATCAGTAGTAAGCACATGCCGGATATTCCCGCGAAAAGAAAGTGTTCCACTGCTGTATGCAGCTGCCAGCATTTTCCCTATAGCGTGAGCAGCTTTTTCTTCGACTGCATCAACATATACCGCAAAAGCCGAACCCCAGGCATCAGGCTGGGAGCTGGTGCCGGTACTGGCCCGCAGCAGTCCTTGTTCAGGGTGAAAAGTCGCGGCAATATTTTTCTTGAGGCAGGAAGCTGTTTCAGCATATTTTTTGCTTGCGGCATAATTATCCAGATGATTATATAATTCAGCCATTTGACGCGCGGCCCGGTATTTCAAAATAGAACAGAACAGCAGTTTGCCGGTCTGCACGATTGAATCACAAAATCCGAACGAAACGCCGCGATTTTCATTATTACAGCAGACAAGATGTGAATCCTCACAAGCAGGTGGAACCGCAAAAGCCAGGTCCAGCCGGTCAATCAATTTTCTTTCTTTTATTTCCCGGTTAAGGATATCAACATCCTTTGTCGCCTGTATATAATACCATACCATATGGACAAAGTAGTAATGATCGTCATAACAAGGAGTTTTACCAAATATCCCGCCCTGTGCCCGATAATCATCTATGGTTCCCGGGAAAAAGATTGCTATACCGTCAAAACTGATATGGTCCGCAATCGAGCCGTGCGGAACGATACTTCCGCTTTGTGTCAACATTTCCCCTTCCTGCTGTTTTTGTGCAGTGTAAAGCAGTGCGTGTTTTTGTTCTTCGATAGTGATTAATCCGCTTTCAAGGGACATTGCAAAATCTCGAATCCAAAAAGCAGGATAACAGTCCCTGCCGCCCGGTCTTATTAAAGTCCCCCCAGAAGAATTGGGTCCAAAATTGTCAACCATTTCATTAGGTCTTACACGTGCCATCTCTACGACATCTCTAGTGATGCCTTCAAGAAAAGACAAATCTTGGTTACGTAATTTTACATTTGTGTCTAGTTTTTTCATCTATCCTGTCCTAAGATGTTATTATTCCTAATTATATTTCAGGAATCCTATGATCCAGTTTGCTTGCTACTCCCAGTATTTTGCGCCTGGTAATGAACCGTCCATGACATAGCCACCATCCATGACTAACACCGAGCCGACCATATAGCGAGAATCTTCAGAAGCAAGGAATGTTACTCCCTTGGCAATCCATTCCGGCTGGGCAATTTCCTTAATCGGAACTCGCTCAAACAAAGCTTTCTTAACGCTGTCGGTATACATTGGTGTAGTCAATTCCGAATACGTAGCTCCCGGCTGGATACAATTAACGTTGATTTTATGTGGAGCAAGCTCTGTTGCAAGCGTCCGACTGAAGGCTTCCATTCCACCTTTGGCGGCAGTGTACGCGGAACACGATGGCTCAGAAAGAGTGGCATGAATTGAGGAAATGTTGATTATTTTACCACCTTTATTCTGCTTTATCATCTGTTTGCCCGCCGCCTTGCAGCACAGAAAACAGCTTTTGAGATTATTGCGGATTACTCGATCCCAATCTTCTTCATCGGTATCGACCACCGCTGCCTGATGTATAATTGCGGCGTTGTTTACTATTATATTGACCTCACCAAAAGCCTTGAGAGTTTCTTCGAAAATTCTATCGACATCCTCCGCAATACCAACATCCGCCGAAACTGCGATAGCGGGAGTCCCGCCTTTTAATATTTCCTCAGCTACTGCTTGCGCTTTGGCTTTACGTCGCCCGACGATAACGACCTTTGCTCCTTCGCTGGCAAAATCCCTGGCTATCGCCTCACCGATACCTGCGCTGCCACCCGTAATGATTGCAACCTTGTCTTTCAGTTTCATAGTATGACTCCTATGGTTAATTAATTATGCTTGTTGACGAAACTCGATTACTTCGTTGTCCGGGCCACGGAAATATGCCACCCATACGCCGGGACGAAATTCAACCGGCTTTCCAAGAAATTCTATTTTTCGTGCGAGCAATTGCTCAATATGCTTATGAAATTCATCGACTTCAAAGCCAATATGTGTTAACCCTTGATCGAATTGTTGAATTTTTGCTGCTAAATTACTCCCATCAGGCTGAGTATACTTAAATCTCAAGTTTTGCAGTTCAAATTTGAGCGAAAAACGAACGATCAAACATTGAAAAACAACCATTAACATGCTATATTTCAATAGCTTATAGTAAAT
>VAOY01001103.1_pt1 | contig 11352 bp, 8 predicted proteins | sample 3393881 | NCBI WGS metagenome assembly VAOY01 (sample SAMN08290430, study PRJNA428436) | hydrothermal vent metagenome | isolation source: Deep-sea hydrothermal vent chimney | place: Indian Ocean: Southwest Indian Ridge
GACCGGTTTACCGGCCAGTGAGGTGTCCACCCCGGCGCCAACCTCCACAACCGTACCGCTAACCTCGTGCCCCAGGACCAGTGGAAGCCCGGCGCGCGTCTTGACACCAAAATGCAGGAAGGAGATATCTGTATGACAGACACCGCATCCGGCAACTTCGATGAGAGCTTCACCCGGCCGTATCGATTCGACCGGAATCGAGCCTTCTTCGAAAGGCTGACCGGCACCTGTCATCATCCATCCTCTGATGGTCATCGCATCTTCCATGATGTTTTCCCCGTTATGTTATCAGTGATTGTCAGGTCTGCCCGCCACTGAAGCGTTCTCGAAGTACCCGGTGCAGTATCTTGCCGCTGCCCGTTGTGGGCATCTCATCCTGTGAAATGAATATTACCGCCTTCGGCTTTTTGAATAACGCCAGTTCACCGGCACAATGAGTGATAATCTCTTCCTCTTCCAGAGAATGATCATCCCTGGGAACCACGATGGCAGTAACTGCCTCACCCCATTTCTCGTGGGGCAGTCCGATCACCGCCGCACTGAAAACTCCCGGGTGGGAGCATATGACACTCTCCACTTCCGATGGGTAAACATGCTCACCGCCGGTGATGATCATGTTGTCCTTCCGGTCGACGATGCTGTAGTAACCATCGGTATCTTTTCTGCCCATATCACCCGCTGAGAAATAATCACCCCTGAATGAGATCCTGGTCATCTCAGGCATCTTGTAGTACTCGGTGAACATCATCGGGCTGCGGGAGTAGATCTCCCCGACCTCTCCCACGGGGACCTCATTGCCATCCTCGTCGAGCAGTTTGATTGTGTCTGTACCGGCCGATTCCTTTCCGATTGATCCAAGATGACTCATCTGATCCCACGGCATGAGGGTGGTCACTATGCCGGCCTCTGTTGAACCATATGCCTCATAGAGCTCGGCGTCCGGGAAGAACTCCATCACGGCTTTTTTACATTCGGCGAATACAGGGGCTGAGGAACAGAGAAGTTTTCGTATCGAGGAAACGTCGTACTTCTCGGCCTCCTCCCTTGGAGCGTTCAGGATGATGTTATAGTGGGTCGGGATCAGGGATATGAAGGTGATCTTCTCTCTCTCGATAACTTCGAGTATCTCCAGTGGCTGGAAAGATCTGGCCGGGTGGATATACGCCGCGCCTCCTATATATGTGAATGTGAATGTGAAGAAGGTGGAGTTCACATGACAGAGGGGCATGACGTTCAGGCAGATGTCCCGGCTCGTGAAACCGAAATCACCGGCGTTGATCAGATAGAAGGCGATATACGATTCGTGGGACCTGACAATACCCTTCGGTACCCCTGTAGTACCTGAGGTGTACGGCTGCAACCATGGATCGGAGGGCAGGACCGCTGCATGTGGTTCCTTATCGGGGTAACTGCTCAGAAAACTTTCATAATCAGTCCATCCGGAACTCTCTTCACCAACGCTGAGGAAATGTTCGACACGCGGCAGATCACCCTTCATCTCATCGAACATCGGCGTCCACTCATCGTGCACAACCAGCGCCCTGGCATCGGAATTGTCGGTAATATAACAGACTGTCTTCGGATCGAGACGGAAATTGATCGGTGCAACCACGACACCGGTTTTGGCTGCTGCAAAATAGACTTCACAGATCTCGACCGAGTTATCGAGGAAGACCGCCACACGATCTCCCTTTTTCAGCCCGATATCCAGGAACCCCTGAGCCAGACGGTTGACCCTGGAGTTGACCTCTTCGAAAGTAAGGCTTCGCTCTGCATCCTTCAGGCATATCTTCCCCCGGAACTTGCCCGCATTCACCCTTAATATCTCTCCAAGGTTCAGCCATTCAGCCACCTGGTATTGCCCTCCCTCCTTGTGCCCTGACTCAGGACACTTCAGATTACGATCCTGGCATCGACAACAGACACATATTTCTCACAGGCGATAACGGGATTCAGGTCAATCTCCCGAATGGAGGGATGATCGGTAACCATCTGTGAGATCCTCAGCACGATTCCGATCAGTGCATCCCTGTTGACCCCCTCCTCACCCCGAATCCCTTCCAGTACAGGATATGATTTAAGTGAACTCATCAGCTCCCGGGCTTCATACTCCGTCACAGGGGTTATCGCGAACGACACATCCTTGAGAACTTCAACAAGGATGCCACCCAGTCCGATCATGATAAGGTGTCCCAGACCTTCTTCAGCCGTCGCCCCTATTATCACTTCCCTCCCACCCGGCACATATTTCTGAACCAGGAACCTGAGATCGTCGGCTCCAAATCTCTCGTTCATCCCGTTCACAACAGATTCAACCGATTCTGCATCGCTCAGATCAACTGCTACACCACCTTCGTCGGATTTGTGAACAATCGACGTGGAATCGACTTTCACAACTACCGGAAAACCTATTTCCCCTGCTGCGGCGACAGCTTCCGATGCGGATGTTGCCACCTTCCAGGCCGCGGCAGGTATCCCGTATGCCTCCAGCAGTCTGTGTACCTGCGTGGTAGTCAACATTCCTGTTCCACCGGTCGTGGCGTTTTCAATGACTTTCTCCGCCTGCACACGATCTATATCATCAAAGGCAGGGGATTCGCCCACATTCCTGGAGCGCAGCCCGCCATAACGTGTCATGGCAGCCAGAGCCTTTGCGGCAGTTTCGGCGAAACTGTAACAGGGTATCCCACCCTCTTTCAGGATCCTGAGCGTATCGGCCCACTCAACCCTGTCGGTCATGAGATTGCAGACAACGGGCTTGAAACCGGCCTGGTTAACCTCTACCAGTACCCGCGCGACACTTTCGTTATCGACGAAGAAAGGCGTGACGAAATTAATGTATATGCTGTCTATCTCCTCTTCATCCATCAACACATCAGCGGCCGCTCTGAAATGTTCCGCTCCTGCAGTTGCCAGAACGTCTATCGGATTGGAAATGGAGGCAGCAGCATGCAGCTTTTCCTTAAGAATGTTTTCGGCCTTATCAGAGAGTGGAGGGATAACCAGGCCGGCATCTACCAGCTCGTCTGTCGCGATAATGGCCGGTCCACCGGTATTGGTAATCAGCCCTACCCTGTTACCACCGGGAACAGGTTGAGAAGCAAAGGCCACCGCCGCCTGACACAGTTCCTCCTGGTCCCGGAAGGTCACGATACCGGTCTTATTGAATATCAGTTCTATCGCGATCTCCTGCTGAGCCAGACCTCCGGTGTGGGAGGAGACAGCCCTGGCACCTTCTGCCGTCCGGCCGGCTTTCATGCCGAGGACAGGCTTGCCGGCAGCTACCTCCCTGGCTGCCTCCATGAACTCGAGCGGATCGGCAAGACTCTCTATGTAAACCACGATCACTCTGGTCTTCTCATCCGATCCCCAGTAGCGGATTACTTCGGGGATGGAAATGTCGCAGGCATTGCCGTTGGAGGCGTACATCCTGACTCCAACATCCAGCTCTGAGAATCGCTGGTTCAGCACCTCCCCTACACCACCACTCTGGGCAACGATGGAGATGGAACCTTCTGAAGGTCGTGTGAATGTGAAGTTGCAGTAAGCCCTTATATCGGGATCGGTGTTGATAATCCCCTGGCAGTTCGGTCCGAAAATCCTGATACCGTACTCACCGGCTTTGGCGACAACCTGATCCTCCAGCTCAACACCTTCCCCTCCCACCTCTTTGAAACCGGCAGTGTTGATGATCGCTACCCTGACACCCTTCTTCCCGCAGTCATCAACAGCCTGGGGAACATATTTCGAGGGGATAACGATGTGCACCAGCTCAACATCGTCTGGAACATCGAGTATGGACGCGAATGGTTCCAGCCCTCTGACCTCTTCTCCCCTGGGATTGATGGCATAAATGGAGCCTTTGTAACCGAAGTCGTGCAGGTTCCTGATGATCCTGTTGCCTATTGACAGATCTTTTGTCGATGCGCCGATTACGGCAACCGATTTCGGAAAGAAGAGTGCATCGAGCATGCTATCGCATCTCCTCGAGCTGCTCTATGAACGCTTCGATACTGGTATTGGTCTGTTCATCACTGAGACACCGGAGGTCGTTCAGGTCACCATTTATGGTCAGGCTCGGTATACCCGTTTCCTCCTCCAGTCTCTGAGGCATGCCGAACCGGCTGTTGGTGTTGTCGAGACAGGTCCTGGCATCGTGGTAGATGATGCCATCGATCTGGAAGGTGTCGAACATCTCCTTTATATACTGCTCCTTTATCTCGTCGGAACGGACGATGAATAGTTCAGTATACGCCCTTGCCATGCTTTTGAAGGGATCAGCTCCATCGAACCGGGTGAAGATCCAGCTGTTGCAGTATGTGGAGGCAAGCACGCACGCACGGTTGGAGGCAAAGAGTTCGGAGTGAGCGCGCAGCCTGCCCCATATCGGCATCCCCTCCCAGTAAAGTCTGAACTCTTCTCCCTCTACCGCCCCTTCACCACTGGATATTCTCGATTCAAGTTCGGCCAGCAACAGTTTGTAGTAGTCTATTGCCGGCTGGGTTCCACGCAGAACGACCGCCGGACCCATGTGAATGGTACCGTCAAAGAAAGTGAATGGAGACGGCCTTGCTGCTGCCGTATCCAGAACCTTTTTCCATAATTCAGAACATTCACGGGAGAGTCCCACCACCCTTTCCAGCTCGGCGGGATCCAGAGGACTTCCCATGATTTCCTCCAGTGGATTGACCAGTGCCTCCAGTTGTGCGGTTATCGAATTTATGTGGAGGTTGGTAACATCCGATATCCCTCTGTGTGTATGTATTCCCAGAACCGGAGCGTCGAACTCCCTGCCAAACCAGGCAAGCCAGTCCTGAACGGCCCTGCACTGGTTGGTATTGAACACCAGGACATCTGGTTCAGGTATGCTTTCAATTCCCTCATATACCCTGGAGAGAGGAGTGACTCCCTGCAGATATGCCCCGACATCGGAGGTCAGGTATGAACAGATATCGGGCGAGTAACCGATAGCGTTTGCATAGGGGATCAGGTCGGAGGCCATCCGGCTGCTTCCCAGTATGGCGCCGTGGTTCTCGGGAAAGTGAACGTAGAATCCCATTGCACGCAGCAGCTCCGCGGGACCGACACTGGTGCACCATGCCACTTTCTTTTCGGGTGACTTCGCTGCCTTATCCAGTTCATAAAAGTATTCGCCCATTATCCGGGCCATCTCAGTCGTCGCTTCAATTTTCTTTCTGAGCTGTTTCTTCTCTTCTGCCATATCGATCTGCTCCATACGAGTGACCACACTGAAAAACAGAGGGATGATAATTAGACAGTAACAGAAAGGGGAGCGGAGGTGGTATCCTAAACCTGCTGCTGTAAAGTCGAAACCGAGACAGCAGATCGGAGATAACCGTGGCTGGACTCTCTGCAGGCATAGACGTCGGCACATCTTACATCAAAGCTGTTCTGATAGATGAGAAAGCTGAGATAATCGGACACTCCATCGGGCGTTCCGGTGCCGATCTGCAATCGTCCATCCATTCGACATTTGAGGCTCTGCTCTTTTCAAGCTCCACTGAGCGGGAATCGATTCAGCACATCACTGCTACAGGTTTCGGCCGGAAGAATGTCACGCTTGCCGATAATGTGAAAACAGAGATCGCCTGCCACTCAAAAGGAGCATTTCATCACTTCCCTCGACAGATTACCGTAATAGATATCGGAGGCCAGGATACCAAAGTGATAAAGCTGGACGGCGAAGGGAAACGAACCGGTTTCAAGATGAACCGCAAGTGTGCAGCGGGGACAGGCACATTTCTGGAAGAGATCGCCGGCAAACTGCAGATCGAGATGGACCAGATGAACGAACTGGCCCGGAAGTCTGAAAACGATGTGGCTTTGAGCAGTTTCTGCACCGTTTTCGCTTCCTCAGAGATACTCACGAGGATAAGAGAGGGTGAGAATCTGGAAGACATGGTAAAGAGTGCATATGAGTCTGTCGCCAGAAGGGTGATCGAAATGGATACCCTGGAGGGACCTGTTGTGATGACGGGAGGGGTCGTGGCCTACAATGACATCATGCTCGAAGTGATGAAGAAGTATATACGTGGAGAGGTGCTGATACCGCCTGAACCACAACTCAGCGGAGCTTTTGGAGCAGCACTGTTTGCGAAAGAGAGTACCGGACAAGCAGACATCATCATGGATATATAACGATGGAAATTCAAGAACTGCTGTTCAGACTCTTCAGGGCAGCTCCGATTGCTCCCGCCATGATCGGTTCCGGAACAGCCTCGATCTCGATCCCTGTCATTTCAGAGAGAGATTTGAGCACCCCTGGAAAATATTCAGCGACTCCGCCTGTAACGCGTACCGGTTCCTGCAGGCCGCCGATCTCGAAGATCCTCTCGGCCACCGAGCGCATTGCTCCCGAGGCGATATTCTCACGACTGGTACCTTCCCGGAGCTGTTCGAGGACCTCCGATCCTGCGAATACCGAACAGTAACTTCCGATGTCCGCCGGTTCTCCGGCCTCGGCCGCCAGCTCCTGAAGGCGTGTCGGATGAACGTCGAGGTGGCGGGCGGTGAACATGAGAAAGGTGCCTATACCGACCGCACACCGTCTCACCATGTGGGCCTCGAGGACCTGACCCTCTTCGCTGACGTAAAGGACCTTTGGATCGCGGCCGCCGATGTCTATGACAGACATGGCACCTTTATGGTGGAAGAACGCACCCCGTGCGTGACATGCAGTCTCGCCCAGTTGAGCTGCCGCCTCCTCGACACAGCTGGCGCCGAAACCGGTTGACGAAATTGAATCGATATCAGAATGCTCCAATCGGGCGTCATCGAGTGCGCCGTCGAGAGCTTCCTTGACACGATGCCGGAAATAACCGCTGGCAGGAATAATGGAACGACCCAGGATGGCGGTAGTTTCATCCATGACGACCGCCTTGATACATTCCGTACCCACGTCAATCGCTGCTACAATCCTCTTCTCTTCAGACATGGCAACACCCGTTTGTCGGAACCTGCCCGTTTCCTGTCTTATCAATAGAACGATTCAAAGTTCCTCCTGTTGTTCCAGAAAATCGGTCAGCTGACGCTCGACTTCAGGTGCAGAGAAGAGACGGAGGTCATGCGAATCGGCCTCTATCACTATGGAAGGCAGGCCGGTCTTCCTTCTCAACTTCAATTCGAGCCCGTAGCGGACGTTACTATGCTCCGAAGCGGTGCGACCGTCATGATATACGACGCAGTCTATACCGTGTTCCTCAAACTGCGATACCAGGTAAGTTGCCTTGAAATCATCGGAGCGGTTCGGAAAGATCCCCGTATAGGTACGGGCCATGCTCTCGAACGGGTTGCCAGGATCGAGTCCCTCGAGCGCCCACATGTTGCAGTATGTTGAAACGATCAGGGCAATCCGGTTGTCGAAGAACATTTTGGCCAGAGTGCGCAGGGCACCCCACACCGGCGGACCCTCCCAGTAAAATCGGTATCTCTCTCCGGGAACCGCGGCCTGCATGCTGGAGACCCGTTCTTCAATTTCAGCCTTCAGGATCGTGTAGTACTCTATCGCCTCCTGAGTCCCTCTCATCATCACCATCGGGGCCATATGCACGAAGAGATCGAAAGTCGTGAACGGAGACGGCACGTTGCGGGCCAGATCGAGTATCTCGCTCCACAACCGGGATGACTGTGCCGACAGGTCTACGACTTCTGCAAGACGGTCAGGATCGAGCTTCCTGCCGGCAATCTCTTCCAGCTCTGCAGTCAGACGCATCATCTGTCCGGCTGCAGCGTCGACTTCGATCTTGCCCACGTCACTCAGGGCGACCGGAGGATGAAGCCCCAGAACGGGAACACCGAAGTGGCTGCCGTAGAAGTCGAACCACCTGATGAGCCTCTGTCCGAAGTTGGTGCTGAATACCATGACATCGGCTCTGGGAGGACCCTTGATATCGTAAACACTCACCAGAGGACTGTCGCCGACCAGCACGGCTCCTATGTCACAGGTCATCGCAGTACTTGCGAATTGCGAAAATCCCTCTGCCAGAGCTCTGGCGATGTATTTGCCCGATTGCCGGCTCGATCCGATAAGTGCTGCATGATTTTCCGGGAAGTAGGGCAGTATCCCCATCGCCCGGATGATCTCAACAGGAGCCATTCCGGATGCCCACGCCAACAGCTGGTCGGGATTTTCACTGCCCTTCTGGATCTCCTGATAATATTCACGTATCAGTTCCTTCAATGCCGGCGCGGTCTGCAGGGGGATCCTGCCGGACGGGATGTCTTCCTGTTTCTCCGGTACTGTAGGACGAGAGACAGGTATGGGCATGACTCCGGCAGCGCTTTTCAGTGTCTCTGCGATCTCTTCCCGGCGCATGAATCCCTGACGTTCACTTGAATGGATCAGACGGACGATGGTCCGGTTGAGTGGCGCCGGCAGGCCGAGGCGCTCAGCCTCAACGACGATTGCACCGTTGAGTGCATCGACTTCCGTCCGAAATCCACGGGCGAGGTCCTGCCACATCGAAGGACGGTTCTTGCCCAGAGCTCTCTGTGAATTCGTTACCGGCCTGTATGGATCCTCGTCGTCGATAATCGGGATCCCCTTTGCCTTCATAACCTCGATGATTTCCATGCACATGTCGCGCATGAAGTCCTGAAGGTCTTCGTCATCGAGCAGTTCCCTGCACGTCAGACCTGAAAGAGCGGAGACGGGATTAACGACGGCGTTATGCAGGAGTTTCTGCCATATGACGTTATCGATATTCTCAAGAATCTCTGTTGCCAGGCCTGCACTTGTGAAGAGTTCACCGATCGACTCTATCCCTGGTGTGATTTTCCCGTCAAACGGTGCAATCTGGATCGGCTTTATACCCGGTCTGAAGCGAAGTCTGTTAGGCCCCGTATGCTGGATACTGTGATACGTGATTCCGCAGAGCACGCGTTCGGGTCCGATGATGTCTGCCATCACATCTGTGTTCCCAATGCCGTTCTGCATTGAAAGAACCATGCTGTCGGGACCCATCAGGGGCAGCACGCTGCGAGTTGCTTTATCGGTCTGATAGCTCTTCACAGCCACGAATATCAGATCGGCAGGTTCGAGGCCTTCGCAGGAAGTAGCTACCGTAACCGGAACGCACCGTTCCCCCTTCTGCCCCTCTGAGACGTAAATACCCGTCTCGTTGATCAGGCGTGCTCTGGCCTGATTGATCTCGACCATCGTGACTTTCTTCTCAGCCATGTGGAGTTGAGCACCTATCAGGCCTCCCAGAGCCCCGGCGCCTATTACAACCGTGTGCATCGCATCACTCCCGGATCCCCTGCAATAAGTTCCATCACATGATCACCTGTTCTTCCACTCCGGACGTCTCTTCTCATAAAAGGAGGCTATCCCTTCAATAGGCTCCTCAGTCGCCATCAGTTTCTCGAGGAATACTTTTTCCGCTTCCGCCAGCGCTTCAACAAATCCAATCCCTTTCAGACTTTTCAAGGTACGTACATTCATTCTCATCACCAGGGGACTCGACCTTCGAAAGTCCTTCAGTACGGTTTCCAGAGTGTCCTCCAGGTTTTCCTCTGAAACGATCTGTGTAACCACACCCATCTCACGCATTTCGGCAGCGGCATACGTTTTCCCCGAACAGGTGATCTCAATAGCCCGCGCAGTCCCGACCAGGTCGGGCAGACGGACTATTGCTGCGGGAGCGAAGAATCCGAGTCGAATCTCGGGCTGTCCAAATGTGGCTTCAGGGGTTGCCAGCAGGATATCCGCCATCATCACCAGTTCGAATCCACCACCCAGCGCTGCCCCGTTCACAGCCATGACAACCGGAAGTTCCAGAGTACCCAGCTTATTAAAGAGTCGTCCGAACGAACCGATCATCCCTTCGACCTGCTCGGGACGGTGCTCTCCGATGTCTGCGCCGCCGCTGAAGGCCTTTCCTTCGGCAGTGAAGGCTACCGCCTTAACCGATGGGTCAGATTCGGCTTTCTCCAGCAGTTCACTGATCTCATCCATCATCGCAATGGTCATGATATTCAAAGGAGGAGAGTCGAGGGTCATATACGCTACATCCTCGCGGACCTCATACCTGGTCAGTTCACTGTTTTCACTCATTCCACGATCTCTCCTCCTCTTGCGGTCTCTATATCGTCAGATATACTGTCCGCCGTCTATCTTGATCACTTCGCCTGTTATGTGGCGGGCGTAATCGGAACAGAGAAATGCCACCAGGTGTGCGATCTCCCCGGGTTCGGCAATTCGACCCAGAACCGTCTCTTCGATGGCCTGATCGAGAAACTCCTGCGGCATGTCAACGGCCATATCGGTCATGACCATACCTGGAGCCACGGCATTGACATTGACGTCGAAGCGACCGAGTTCAACGGCGACAGATTTGGTCAGCGCGATTATGCCCCCCTTCGAAGCAGCATAGTTGCTCTGCCCGAATTTGCCCCTCAGGCCGTTGATCGAGGCGATATTCACGATTTTGCCGTGACCCTGCTCGCGGAAAATCCTGGCTGCAGCTCTGCAGAAATTGAAGCAGCCCTTCAGGTTGATATCCAGAACCTCATCCCACAATTCCTCCGTCATCTTCCAGATAACGCCATCCCTGTTGACGCCTGCATTGCAGACCACGATATCGAGAGTTCCCAGATCTGTCCGAACCGACTCAATACATTTTTCGGCTTCAGCGAATTTCGACACGTCCGACTGCAGAACCAGGGTTCTGCCTCCCTGCTCATCGATCATGGCAATCAGGTCTTTCATCGCATCTGCAGGGCTGATATCGACAATCGCAATGCTGCATCCCTGGCGGGCCAGCTCCAGTGAAATGGCTGCGCCTATCCCCCTTGCGCCTCCGGTTACAAGGGCAACCCTGCCGTCGAGTCCCAGCTCCATCGATCTCTCCTTTATTCTTTCTCCAGTTTGGCCCCGCACACTCCGCAGTATTCAAATTCTGCCGGAATACCAGCGGCTCCGCATACCTGGCACGTATGGGAGTAGGGTCCCCACAGGAATTCACTGCTGCCGCCTGAAGCTGCTTTCTCCCGAAGTTCGCGATAACGGGCCTGGCGCTTCTCCACGAAGGCGGTCATTCCCTCGTACGGTTCCATTGATGTGAAGTGAGTGCTGAGCCAGTCACGTGCATGGCCGACAGTCGAGTACCAGACTGACTCTTTCCAGTAATTGAGCTGCGCCTTTGTGTAGCGTGTGCATTCGGGGAATTTGTCCAGCAGCTCCTGGGCCATCTCATCCACCGCCTCATCCAACCGGTCTCTGGGGACCACCCGGTTGACCAGGCCCCATTCGAGCGCCTGCCCGGCTGGTATCTTGTGATTCAGAAAGAGGATCTCACGGGCGCGACGGTCACCGACGACTATGGAGAGCCA
>VAOY01026111.1_pt1 | contig 11322 bp, 10 predicted proteins | sample 3393881 | NCBI WGS metagenome assembly VAOY01 (sample SAMN08290430, study PRJNA428436) | hydrothermal vent metagenome | isolation source: Deep-sea hydrothermal vent chimney | place: Indian Ocean: Southwest Indian Ridge
CATTCACATACCTACGGGTATGCTCAATCGCTCAAAAACCAAAATCTGCTCGCCTAAAACACTAAAAATCATGTTTATGTTGGACTTTTGCAATTACCTCTTTTATCTATTTTTTTACGCGAAAATTTTATCCCCAAAAGTGTGTTTTCAATCCCGGATGAATGACTTTACCGCAGCCGCGGATGTTAATCCGCGGGAAAACGATTAAAAATAATTTTTTGCAATTTTCTCTATAGTTTAAACTAATGCGGCGCGGTGGGAAATGTCAACAGAAATAAATAAATATATCGAATATTACTGAAAAATGAGGTGAAACTCTAAAATTTCACTTTATCGGAAAAGTTCATATTATGCACCATTATTCAGCCGGAAAGTTTATAATTATCGGCACGCAGCTTTAAATTTGCCTCAATTATCGGGTACATCCATTGTATGAAACCAGGGTCTTCCTGGTAATGCCAGACAAAATTGTCGCCATGAGGAGTTTTGGATTTCAAGTGAATGACATCATCCTCACGCAAATAAAACTTGGTTATAACTTTGCCCGTGCGCAATTTGGCAACAACCATGTCCCCGGTCGCCGGATATTCATTGCCCGCTACCAGCAGAACTGCGGAATGAGTGAATTCGGGCGTTGCGTTTTCTTTATCGACCAGAAGCGCAAAACTGCCAACTTGCGTGCGGGAAAACAATACTGTCTGGTCGGAGCAATAGCGCGCAAATGATTCTATCGATTCCAGAGCTGGTTCATAATTCATGGATTGTTTAAATGTTATCAAGGGCACACGGCGGAATGAGTCCTGATAGTCAGATGAAGAATCTTTGACTTCTGAGAAAACTGAAAAGTCCGTCTGGTCGTTTAAATTAGCGATATTAACAATTAATCTCTGGTTCATATTTTGCCTGCCGTTAACTCTATTGTTCAAACGGGCGTTGAAAATAAGCGTATATAAAGCACACATGTCCCGGGAATCTATTTTTAAATATTCGAGAATTAAACTGATTTGTTTTGCGCTAAGCAATATATGACCGCTTTTTATCTGGGAAACGGCAGACGCGGTCACATTCAATAAAGCAGCTAAGTCAGATTGTCGTTTCGTGTTTATGCTCAACCACTTGGCGATTATAGACCAACCATTAATATCTTTATTTATAAGCCCTGTTTTCATCGTCCTCCTGCCCACGTTAAACATAAACTTAACTGTATAAGATATAATAGTATATCTTTAGCTTAACTTCAAGAAAAAAAACGAAAAAAAAATAAAAAAAACATTGACTATTTATCTTTTTCTTTATATATTTAAGAAGATACTAAAGTAAATTTAAAGAGCAAGGGGGTTTTATGACAGCATTGGGAGAAGTAGTGCGAGCACGGGATATTAAGCAAATAACATTGGCATCCAAGCTTGGAATAAGCAAGGCAGCCGTATCTATGCAGATTAAAAAGGGAATAAAAACCACACGTACCGCCGCGAAATACGGCGCCGTATTAAAATGTAATCCGTTTTTTCTGCTCGACACTTAAGTAAAAGCTTAAGTGGTTCGCCGGTTTTAAAAAGTTATTGTTCGGTGTGTATTTTTTTATGTTTTAAACAATTACACGTTAATTACAAATACTTGTATGTAATTCAGCGTCTTATTGTAACAAAAATTAAGCGATATTTGTAATTATTTTTTTTAATCAATAAACAAGAGGAGAAATTTAAAAATGGAGTGTTACGGCAGCTTATTCAATAAACGTAAAGACTGCAGGGAGTGCAAATTGCGGGAATGGTGTGAAAATGCGTCTGATCCACCGCTCCTGTCACACCAAATGCTTGATTGGGACAGCGTTAGTGAACTTACAACGCCCTCGAACATGACCGTCGTGCATCCGGTTGAATCGCCTCCGGTTGCCGACATAATGGACAGACGTCTTTATTCTCGAAATGATTTACTGGAAGTAATTGGTTTTTTGCTGGCTCTGGATACCCAAACCCTGGATATGCTGGACAGCAAAATCGGAAATTCCGGAATTTCTTTCAGTGAAATGGCGCGCCGGCGCGGTGTAAGCCGTCAAGCGGTGCATAAGTTTATCAAAAAAAAATGTGCTCAGATTCCTGAGCTGAGTATAATTTTACAAAACAATTCGCAAAAACGTAAATTAACCAGGAATTTTATGGAGGAAGTATGTCGAATCAAAAAACAAACGTTCGGGAAGAGATTGAAAAGGCAAAGGGTAAACTCGAGATCCTCGAGGAAATTGATCTGCTGGAATCGGAATTTGGACTTATCAAAAATGAGTATCTTCAAAGGCTCGAACATTATAAGAAACGTCTTGAAAACTTAGGTACTGCCAATAGCTGAAAAAAAATGCCGCCCTCGACGCGAGAGCGGCAAAAGAGCGACTCAAAATGAATCCACTTGAACCACTCCTGCGGAGTTAAGAATCATTTTTAACCGTTCCCCACGGGTTAATACCCGTGGCTACGGTTAAATCATCCCTCCGGGATTTAAAGCAAACTTTTCGGAAAAGAAGCTCGAAGTAAAACCTGAACTAAAATTGCCGGAGGACTTTGATTAACAAGATTTTTATTTTATCCTGTATTATCCTGTTATCCTGTCTAAAATACAATTTCCTATAGTATTAAATTATCCAAGCACTTCGTCGCATGCGGCTTCGAAGACCTGAACTGATTCCCGGAGGGCATCTTCAGTAATGCTCAAAGGCGGAGCGATTTTTAAACACTCACCGGCAATGCCTACAGGAGCAAACATTAACAAAGCTTTTTGCAGACATTTGATATTTATTTCCAGAGCGGTCGCCGGATCCGGAGTTTTGGTTCCAGGCAGAACACATTGAATACCGGCAACCAGGCCTTTGCCGTGGAAACAGCCTAAACGTTCAGGGTATTTTTTCTGGATACGGCTTAATTCAGCGCAAAGGATTTCACCCATTTTCGCGGAATTTTCGACGAGATTTTCTGCTTCGATAACTTCCAGGTTGGCAATGGCCGCCGCGACACAAAGCGGAGAACCCGAATGCGTACTGGTCATTGAGCCGGGAGCATAAATATCCATGATGTCTTTGCGCCCGATAACCGCTGAGACAGGCAATGAAGAACTGATGCCTTTACCGCAGGCGATAAGGTCCGGGCTGATGCCGTAATGTTCGAATGTGAACATTTTGCCACTGCGTCCGAAACCGGCTTGAACTTCATCCATAATGAGGACAATGTCATTTTCCTTACAGAAATTTTCCAGTTTTTGCGCATATTCAAGCGGCATGAATTCAGGGCCCACACCTTGGTATGATTCACTCATCACGCCCGCGATTTCATCCGGCTCAATGCCTTTTTCCTTGAGGGTCCTGAGGAATAAATCAAAAGAAGTATCTTCGTTTTTATAGCCGTCCGGAAACGGAACCTGGATAAAAGTGCGGTCGCCGTCAATTATCCATTCTTTCAGTTTGGGCATGCCGCCGGCAAGCTGCGCGGCGAGCGTGCGGCCATGGAAAGCGTTGTTGAATGAAACGAGATATTTTCTTTTGGCTCCATACTTTTCAAGGGCGTAGGTTTTAGCCATTTTTATACAGTTTTCAGTAGCTTCAGAGCCGGAGGAAAGCAGAAAAACGCTGTAGTCCTTAGTTTTCGGCGCGAGCGCCTGCAGCATTCCGGTAAGCCTGGCGCGCCCTTCGTGTACAAATACGTAAGTCGCCAATAAGCCCTGATCGATGATGTCATGCAGAGCTTTTGCAATTTTCGGATGATTATGCCCGGCATTGGCGATCAGCACGCAGCTTGACCAGTCAATCCAGCGGTTGCCCCATTTGTCTTCCACGGTAAAATTATTAGCTTTATGCCAGATAATCGGAGCTTGTCCCTGCATCGAGCGGGGCTCTGATTTTTGCAGATTTTTAAAAATTTCTAAAGATTCCGGAACTGGAATCGCGGTTTTGATGGAACGATATTTCGTTTCAACTTTTGCTACATTTACCGGGGTCAAATCATATTCAGCCATTTTATAAGCTCCCTGAAATATTTATTTTTTAAGTTTTACCAGTGGCTTTCCGCAACTGTAATCGATAATCGCGATATCGCCGCCGTTCAGAATAGACAGGCGCGCCGCTTCCTGGACGAGTTCGTTATAAGCGGAGTTTCCGGGAGTCGCGATCAAACCTTTAACATTGGCGTCTTCGATCCCGGCTTTACGGATTTCCATTGCCTTATCCGGATTTTCGTCAACTTTTGCCTCAATCGCAGACGCGCTCACCAAGGTAGCCGCAACAGAATCAAAACCATAGCCAAGCGGTTTCAAGCCTTCGCCTTCCCATGGAACAGCGCGGAAAAAATCAGGGTTGATGTATTGGAAGCGCTTGGCAACATGCTTCGCAAAACCATATTCAACCCCGCGGTTATGGTCGTCGTGCGCCAGTAAGCCGCCGCAGTCATCGCCGTCAAAATACATGATCAAACCCTGGTCATTGCCGCCGGCGCTGTCATCGGGATAACCAAGGCCGTTATTAACGGACAAAATGCCGCCGTTATCGAAAACCACCCGGCCGTTTGACCACAGGTAGCCTTCTTTGCCGTTCGGAAACTTTCCTTTGCGGCCGCTAACGGATACTTCCACGGGTTTCAAACCGGTGATGAAGCAAACGAGGTCAACGTAATGGCAACCGACATAAACGAAGGGGTCAGTGTTTTCACAGGTGAACCAGTTCTGGAAGTTTGAATGCCGGTAAAAATATGGTTCGATAAGTTTGGATTCGCCGAGCGCGAAATCACCGAGATCGCCGTTGCGGTAATGTTTCCGCGCGAGTAAGGCGCGACGGTCAAAACGTTTGTGGTATTCTATACCGATAAAAATTCCACGTTCCCGAGCTTCTTTTTCTATCTCCAAAGCCTGGTTATACTTTAGAACCAGAGGTTTAACACACAGAATATGTTGCTTAAAGGGGATAACGCCTTTCAAAACAGTGTAGTGCAATTGATCCGGCAGAGCTATGATTACCAGATTGTAAGGGTCTTGTTGAGCAAGAACTTTTTTGTAAAGTTCAGGATCATTCGAATCGCCTTGACCGGCTTCAGGGCAGGTTTTGAAACTTTGACCCGGGAAGGCTTCCAGAATATCTTTATTTTCCTTGAGCGCTTTGAGGGCGCTTTCACGCATATCGCAGACGGTAATTTCGCCGACAACGCCCGAACGCCGCAACTGCAGCGCGGAAGGCAGAAGCACATCGGTTACGATCATGCCCGCGCCGATAATTGTTAAATCAAGTGTTTTTTGTTTTTGCGCCATTAAAAGACCTCCGAAAGATTTTTGCTAATATTGTTTATATTTTTTGATCCATTACGAGATCCAGCACCACTACCGCGCCGCCGACAGCGACCCCGAGATGTCCGTACTGGGAATAATTTACCACAGTCAAACCGCCAACCAGGGCTTTGGCTAAACCGCGCTCGAAATATGTCCGGAAAGTCCGCAAATATTCGTCCCCTAATTCTACAGCTCTACCGCCGAGGATAATCGCCTCAGGATTCAGTACGTCAGCAATGATTTGTGCGGCATAGGCCATATATTCAGCGTTTCTATCCATAATCGCGCCGATTTCGGCGTCGCCGTTCTGGTATTCTTTCATTACTTCGTTGTAATGCATCCTGCGTTTTTTAACTTTTTCAGCCTGTTCGCAAACCGCACTGGCGCGAGTCAAATCTTCCAGGCAATGCCGTTCAAAACTACCGTCTCCTTTTAATACGGGCAATTTGATTTCGCCGATTTCGCCGGCGGTGCCGAAGCTGCCCCGGAAAATTTTGCCGTTGATGACGATTCCAGCTCCAACGCCCCGGCCGCTGGTAATGTAAACCAGGTTGCGGAAATTTTTACCCGCTCCAAATTGTGTTTCCGCCAGAGCCGCCGCGTTCGGACGGTTTTCCAGGAAGACGTCAAAGCGGCAGCGTTGCGCCAGACGCCTGGCTAATTGTTTTTTCTCGATATTTAAAGTTGAACTGTTAACGATTTCATTGCTTTCAGTATCGACAATTCCTGAAACCGCTATACCTACGCCTTTTATTTTTTCATGCGGAACTTGCGCGGCCAGAAGCATGATAAGCTTTTCAAGGACTTTCAAAATCATTTCAAAATCGTTTTCGTATTCGAGGTCTTCACGAGCGACGACATTGCCGCACAAGTCACAGAGTACGCCTCTAATCAGGTAATCATCTCCCAAATCAATACCAATAGCAAAACACGCGTCCGGATTTAGTTTTAACATAATCGGGCGTTTGCCGCCGCAGGATTCGCCTTTGCCGGATTCCACAACCAGTTTCTTATCAACAAAATCCGCGATAATTGACGATACCGTGGGGCGGGTTAAACCAGTAAGCTTTGCCAGGTCAGCACGTGAAATCTGCTCATTCTCTTTAATCAGCCATAGTATTTGCTGACGGCTTTTCTGTTTTGTTTGTGGCTTATTCATATAAGCACCTTCAGTCTTTAATACTTTGTTAATCTGTCTTACAAAGTTCTAATATAACTTTGTTTTCATGTTTGTCAACAGTTTTTTTGATTTTTTTTGTATAGCTGTTGACATTCACATGTTTATAATGTATACTTATAGTTAACATGTTTATAATGTATTATCAAAAAAATGGATACAATTAAATATTATGCCACCAGTTCCAGAATACATGCGAGTTAGAACTTTTATCTATAATTTAATAGAGAATTCAGATGGTACAAATCTGCAGATTCCTCCTGAAAACGAGTTGAGCAAGCTTTTCAATGTCAGCCGTGTAACCGTCCGTGGAGCAATCAAAAAGCTGGTAAGCGAAGGGTATCTGATTCCCAGGCGTGGAATCGGGACATTTATCAATAGAAAAATGCTCAACACTGGAATCGTAAAACAAGCTATAATCGGATTACTTGAAGGTTCTGGCGACCGTGCCGCGAATTCATATTATTCTAATATCTCAATTTGCGTTATGCAAAATGGAATGCAGAGTGAGACATTATATTTCCCTGAATCAGATGACCCGCAAAGAATGATTGAGATTATACGTTCAGGAGTACGAGGAGTCATTTGGGCAGATCTGACAAAAAATAAAAAAAATATCAAATATATTGAGGCTCTCAATAAAAATAAGATTCCTTTACTATTGATTGGCAACGAGAATTTCTCCGCTCAGGACTGTCTTATCTCCACCAAAGCACAACGGGGCGTCGCGTTTGCTGAATACATGTATTCAAAAGGGCATATAGATATCCTGACTGTCCATAATAACACATCCGTTGATGAACACTTCCTCGCTGATTCAACATTCATGGCTTACTGCAATCGAATGAGTCAACTCAGCGGGCGCGATGGTAATAAACTCAAAGAAAATATATGTTCATTAAGTGACTTAAAAGCAAAACTGAAAGAATCCAACAGGCGCTTTACTGCAATATATACCGGATTCTATAATGTGCCATACGTGAAGGGAGAATTGTTACTGGCAGGAATAGAAATACCCCGTGACCTTTCCTTTCTGACTTATGGTCGTCCTTCATCCTTTCACTTTGATGGAAAAAACGCTGACTATCTGGATATAGAAACTTGTTGGGAAAACGAAGTCTCGGACTGGCTAACAAAACGTATAGTAAATAATGATAATTCAGAAATCATTCATAAGGAAATCACTATGAAAATCGTCCCCGGCGAAACAGTGAAAACCATATGAAATACATAAAGTAATAATTAATATAAAAGGTAAAAGTTTAGTCTCAAAAAGGTAATAGTTTAGTGCTTTTAAGTTGCTCCCCTTGAAAACACTAAACTATTACAAAATAATTAAGATGATTATATATGAAAGAAAAAACACATTCAAAATTACAAAGAATTCAATGGTGGCAAGAAGCTCGTTTTGGGATGTTTATTCACTGGGGTCTTTTCTCTGTTGCCTGTAATGAGAAAAAATGGAGAGGTTCTACAGAGGTGGTAATGGCCTGCCATAAAATACCGGCAGCTGAATACGCTAAATTAGCAGATAAATTTAATCCGGTAAAATTCGATGCGCCTAAATGGGTCGCGGTGGCGAAAGAAGCCGGCATGAAATATATAGTATTTACGGTAAAACATGCAGAAGGTTTTTCAATGTACAATTCAAAAGTATCAAATTATAATATTACCTGTGCTACTCCTTTTGGGCGAGACCCCCTGAAAGAGTTAGCCTATGCGTGTCAAAAGGAAAATATTAAATTATGTATTTATTATTCCCATGTTCAGGATTTATATGAGATAAACAAAGACAAGGAAGGCTTTGAAATAAGAGAAAAGGATGAGGGTGAATTTCAAAAATATCTGGATAAAAAAGTAAAACCGCAATTAACTGAACTATTAACCGGATACGGCAGTATTGGGATTATGTGGTTTGATGTTCCATATCATATCACAAAAAAACAATGCGCGGATTTAGCTAATCTTGTTCATAAGTTACAGCCGGACTGTCTGATTAATAGCCGCATTGGCTTTGATAATTATGATTATTTTTCTGCAGGTGATAACCGCGTACTCAGCATATCAAGCACTAAAGATTGGGAAACTCCCGCGACAATGAATGATTCTTGGTGTAATAAAGTAGATGATCACAATTGGAAATCTGCAGAGGCACTGATAGGTTTATTAGTGAAGATCAATAGCCGCGGAGGTAATTATCTTCTCAATGTAGGTCCAACCGGGGAAGGCATTTTCCCTGAAAAAAGTGTTGCTATTCTAAAACAAGTTGGTAAATGGATGAAAATAAACAGTGAGTCAATTTATGGAACTTTAGCTGTACCGCATACACCTTTTGATTTTGATTTTGAAATAACGGCAAAGCCCGGTAAAGTATTCCTCCATTTTTTTTCCTGGACCGGCAAAATACGTATCCCCTATTTTAAATCAAAAGTTAATAGAGTATATTTACTTTCAGACAAATCAAATAGTATCGAATATAAAGAAGAATATATTGATTCACTTGATATGCATCGATTATTGTTAGCTTTGCCCGAAAAGGCACCAGATGGTATAGATTCAGTTGTTGTACTTGAAATTGACGGAGAAATTGAATTTGACTGGTGAGTAGTTACTTCCGCAAAGCTTGTCCTCAGTTTAACTGAGGAGCGAGAGTTTGATTAGAAAATGTAAAAGTTTATTCTCAAAAAGTTGGACACGGATAGAGTATGAATATGACAACAACAAAATAGATATTGAAAAACTATCGGAGAATATTTTTCGGTGAGCCAAACTATTTTTCTGTTTATCATAAAACATTGAAAATATCAGAAACAGGACAACAAAATCATAAAATTATCTTGAAAAACATGTAGCAAAAAAATCAGGAAAGTACATGAGAGAGATTTTAATAAACTACAGGAGGTTTTAGCAATTTTATAGGGATTGACAATTATACAAAATTTGATTTATATCGCATGCAAGAGAACCCGGCATTCCGGATCAATATTTTTTAAAATTAGGGAGGCATTGTCCATGGTTCGACATTTACACGTAATATTTTGCAAAACAATAATTTAACCACAAGGAGGAAGTGAGCCTATAGAAAAAATGTATCTAAAAATCGAAAAAAGTGCTAGTTGCGACGAAAACAAACTGTAAAAATCGAGTAAAACGACTGTTTTTTTAGCCAATTTTAATAAAAAAGAGGAATACAAAATGAAAAACAAGAAAAATAGAAAAAGTTATAAATCGTTGAGAGTGAAAGGCTTCACGCTTATTGAACTCTTGGTTGTAATTGCTATCATAGCAATTCTAGCTGCAATGTTGCTCCCTGCTTTAAATAAAGCACGGGAAAAAGCAAATCAAATATCATGTCTGAATAACGAAAAACAGATTAGTCTGGTTTTGGCGCTTTATACATCAGACTATAATGGGCACTACACCTCACCGGCTCAAGCAGGTAGTCCGTGGCGCGGCTGGACAAACCTGTTAATTAGCGCTAACTACATGAAAGGCTGCAAGGAGCCAGACGGAGCAATATCCAAGTCGGTTTTGTCTGCTAAATGTCCCAAGAATATAAATTACTCGAGCAACAGCAGAGAAGATTACGCCAATCCTTATCAAATGAATGGCGAAACTAATTGGACCGGACATACTGGACTTGCCGGAATGAAACGCAATCAGATAAAAAAACCTTCCGAGACCGTGGAATTCCTTTGCGGTGGTTTTGCGCCATCAACTTATGGAATGTATTATATTATTCCCGACCAACGCTATTTTGCTGGAATTTATAAACCAGAGTATAATAAAATACATGGTGAATGGCATAATAATCTTATTCCAGTATCTTTTTCCGATGGTCATGCAAAACTAATTAATATAAAAGAATTCTTCGCCACTGATGCCATTCAGGGTGATACTATCTGGCTTAAATATTTCGAGGTAATAAATAGATAATGAAATCACTAATATTTTTAATTTGTTTTCTGTGCTTGTTTTCATTAACGACCATGGGTGAGGATTTTTTATCTAAAGACAGTGTTGACCTGTTCAAAGATAATAACTGGTATATTTTTAACGGCAGTATGGAATTAGGGAACCCAGGGAAGCGGGTTCCCGGTTTTTTAATGTTAGGATTTTTTGAACCGAAAGCTGCGGCAAAAAATGTAAATAAAAATTATTTTCCAACGACCAAACGAGAAGCCAACGGCAATAAATATCTTTTAATGCCCGGCTATAAGGGCTTACCTGAATATAATCTTTACTGCAACAAGTTTTTTCTCTCAAAAGATGGGGAAGTAGAAATTTCATTCCGTTCAAAAATGACGGCAGACGAAAACGGTAAATTTCAAGAAAAATGTCCTGTTATTTTAGACTTTCGCTGCCGTAACGATAATGTACAGCACGGAATCATCAAGCAACGCTATCCAGTATTGACCTCAAAAAAATTTCGCCCAATTAAAGAATGGAAAACTTTTAAATATAAAATTAAAGTTGTTGGAGGATTTGTCTACAGTGTAGCGTTCAGACGTTGTGCATCCAATCCAGATAAGAATTTGAACGGTTTGTGTTTTGATGATATTTCCATAAAATATATAGGAAAATCAGTTAAGAAAAAAACAGAACTGGCAATCATTCCAGATCGTTTAATCAGCGCATATTATAAAGGCGAAAAAGCAGTATTCAAAGTCAATGCAATAATCTCCAGTGATAATAGCAGTGAAGCTGTACGCCTTTATGTGCGGGAAGATTACTCAAATAAAGTATTTAAGGGATTGTAAATAAATAAACTTTACAAACATGCAGTTTAATGCTATAGTATCTTAAACCTAAATTAAGGAGTTTGGATATTATGGTAAATGAGATTA
>VAOY01008530.1_pt1 | contig 11318 bp, 10 predicted proteins | sample 3393881 | NCBI WGS metagenome assembly VAOY01 (sample SAMN08290430, study PRJNA428436) | hydrothermal vent metagenome | isolation source: Deep-sea hydrothermal vent chimney | place: Indian Ocean: Southwest Indian Ridge
ACGAATTGCAGTTCTCGCTGCTCCCGGGTGGTCATTACTAAACTTTTAATGTTCGCTTTTACAGCAAAGATATTCGGGCAGAAAACCGCTCCGCAGCATAATGGCACCACAAAAAAGAGCTTCAAAACCCTTTTTGAAAATATGCTCATATTTGTACCTCTTGTGTTTTCATATTTTAATTAGTAATTTCTACCTTGTCTTCTGCGTAAACGCGACGTTCTTCGCGAGTTTGAAACTCCTCCGGGAGGAGCATCCATAAAGCCGGACGGCATCTCCATTGCACCCGAATCTCCGCCAGGCACGCCTCGCCCGGTTTGCCCCTTTTGCTTTATTTTGGGCATCAGAGCTTTCGCCGTGATGACGTACTTGTTCAATTTTCTATCTTCAATTATAACCTGCCTTTTCTTTCTGTCAACTTTAAACACCTTATATTTCACGGTTTTACTGTGCCTGCGGCGTTTACGCCCGCCGCGTGATTTGGAAATCTTGATGACCATTACTATGGTGTCACCCGCGCCGACATGATACTTTTTACCAGTAGCCAAATCTACAATGACAGCTTTAGGCCTGGGTGAATATACAGGCCGGTCAACTTGCATTGTAATTGTATATTTATTGTCGAAAGATTTCAGGAAAATCTTTGATTCGTCCTTCTTGATAATAGTCCCGCCATTACGTTCTTCTTTATGTATAGCTTCAATTTTAATAATTTTATAAGACGTTTTATCTAAAAGTAAAGAACTGTCAAGATATTTAAATCTGGTCTTAATCTCTCCTCTGCGGGTTTCATTTATCTGGATATCCCATTCTTTGGGATCTTTTTTCCCGTTTGTAACGACTGTTTTGAGTTTAAACGGCAGTAGTGTTTCTCTAAACTCGATTAGATGTAAACGCATATACATTGGCGGATGCGATTTTGATTTTTTAATATTCGTTTTTTGCTGATATTCAAATATATTCGGAAAACCGTCGTTATCCATATCATACAGCGCGTCATCAGGATTATCAGGATTAAGCCCTAATTTAATTTCAATAGTATTAGGGATACCATCATTGTCCCGGTCCAGTGAGTCTACTATTGATGACCTAACCGGGGAGGTGATTGGCCTGAGCAGGGGACTATCGCATAAGGGACAATGTCTCGGCCGACCCAGCGGCCCCCAAAAGTAATACCAGGGAATTACTTTTTCACAACAGGGACAGCGGGCTGCTTTGAACGGGATCAGCAGGTCTGTGTATATTTTATCCTTATCACTACGTGCTGTTGACTTTTTCCAAATACAATCTTTGCTGAAAATATAGCTTAGCTGATATTTCTTGAGCGAAAAATCAGTTTTTCTGTAATTAGGTTCCCTGGTAGGTATTTTCAGGTCTTCTCTGGTAATTGTGTTAGTTGACTTGCTCAGGTCAATCAAATAGAGAAGCAAAAACACAAAAACAAGCAAAAAAAGCGCCAAAATCAGTTTTTCATAATGTTTTTTAAAAAAATCCAACCTTCAACCTCCAGTCGTCAATTATTTTGTGAATCGTTGAAAATAATATAATCCACCTCGAATTCAGCACGACAAATATTATTGCTTCCGATAATCATTTTCGCGTATCCGGGGTCTTTCGGGCCCAGTATTTTCTTTTTCTTTTTGGCAACTTTTGCCGGCTGGCCATTGTTCCCGACGCCATTATTCACCTGCTCGCCGAACCGGCGGGACAAACCAGAACGAGTTTTCCCGAAACGAGGAAATAAGCCGGCGTTTTTTTTGTCGGGCTCGCGCAATTTATCTTTTTTCTCTATCGCTTCATCATAATCCAATTCCTCTTTAATTTTTTCGCATTCGGCAAGAATATTATTCACGTTGTCAACTATCCGACTAATTGCAATATTTCTAACCGCATAAATACGATTCTCTTTATGGCCTTCGTAAAGTTTTTTTACCACACGTCGGATGGTAGCCAAATCGCCGCTGATGGTGAAATTAAAGCGATACGAGGTATAATTCCCGTTCCTTTCTCCATCGAGTCCCCGCTTTGAAAATTTTTCAAGCTCAAGCCTGTCTTCCGGATTGACTTTAGCATCCGCAATACGCTTTGCCAGGTCTGAAATGATTTCCCACGCCTTGGCGATTTGTTCAATATCTCCGGCTAAAGGTAATTTATCATGATCAAAAGAAAAGTCACTTGCATGCTCACAGTTAACTTTTTTCTTTCCAAAATACTCAACCATCCTGTAGCGCATAAGTTTCATGAAAATCAGACAGCGGGACGGGGAATCTGAAAACCTGCGCCCTTTTCCCATTACCGCCAGAAAAATCCCGTCAACATTACTGGCGTCTATTTTTTCCAGGGTCACCTTTTGAGCTTCCTGCATAAACTTATTCATAGCCGCGTCCCAGTTTGACTTATGATTAGGAAAGTCTTCGCTGAATTGGCGCACTTTATAGCGGCGGAATATCAGGTCCCGTGTCGTGCGCCCCCTTTGCTTTTCCCAGAACTCGCCAAATTTAACTTTAAATTCATCAAGCGGAATATCAACAACTTCCACAAAGCTTTTAAGAGCCGAAGCATAGGGTTTACCAAATTTTTTCTCTATTTTCACGATTTCTTTTTTATACCCGGCAATATCACTTTCAATACGAGCAACATTTACTTTTACCGGTGCGTATTTCTGCTTAAAAATCTTGTTAATTTTTGCCAGCAGTTCCGCTTTTTTAGAATCATATTTTTTCATTGATTTATGTTCGAAAAATACCATAATAAGCAGCGCAACCACGGCTATCATAGCCATGCTCATAAAAATAAGCAGGAAAATATTTTTTTTGATAAACTTTTTATTCATATTTAACTCTTTTCTTTCCTTAAAAACGGCTCGTTATTTTTTTATCGGTTCTTTTAGTTTTATTTGTATCACGAAATTGATAAAATTGTTTTCACCCTTGATAATTTCATAGCTGTCGAAAATAACCGCATCCTCACTGTTGTCAAAATATTTTGCTGCCCTGATTCTTTTCTTGAATACTTCATCAAGCAGTAAATCATTTTCAAGAACCACTGAGTGGCCAGTCAGCTTCAACCATTTCAAATTAACATTTTTGACCCCTGTGGAGCTTCTTGCACTTCCTTGATTATCACCAAACATATCACCCTCCATCCCTATCATGTTCGGAGCACCATTCTTACTGTTTCTTGAACTCCGCGCCCTAGCTTTTGTCTGCTTTTCACTGGAAGCAGTAATTGAAGTCAGCCACCATTTATCGGGAAGAATTGTTTCAAGTTCATTGAGTACCTTAATCCATTGGGATCGTTTATCGGACATCTCAAGGGCTTTATCGTATCGTCCTAAAACTCCACTAAGCTGGCCGCTGACAAAACGTACCCGTTTGCTTATCCGTTCGGTCTTTTCAACTTCCGCGAGCACTTTTTCCACGCAATCTTTATCAAAATTACGTTTTGTTGAAACCACCCAGTAAAAAACAAGCAGACACAAAATAATTGAGATAGCGCTGGCATAGAAATAAGGTTTCTTTTTCTGCAAAGCCTTATGCTTTTTGATAGTATCAGGCATCAAGGATATTTCAACCGGCACCGAAGTGATGTGGCGCAGCGCCATACCGGTAAGTTCTGAAAACATTGGAGCTACGTCCAGCAATTCTTCTCTGTCAATTCCCTCACCAAGCGCCACTATCTGAAACGAGTTGAGGTACTCCACCGGGATCCGCAATTTTTCGTTGAAGAAACGTGGAGTATATGCCATTAATGAACTACCGCCGCCGAGGAATAAACGAGACGGGCGGTTTCCTTTGTATTGAGAGCGCCAGACATTTATGGAACGATTTATTTCACCATGCAGTCTGGTCATAACGTTACGGGCAATTTTTGAAATGACCGCGGCAACTTCAGACTCCGGTTCTTCATAAGCTCCGCCGAGAGCAACAAAACCATGGCGGCATTTCAACTCTTCCGCGTCAGTCAGTGAAATATCGAATTCCTTACTGATCTGCTGGGTAATGGAAGCACCGGCAATCGGAATTGTACGCGTAAAAATTCGACCTTTATCAGCCACCAGCAAGCTTGAACAACGGCCGCCGATATTGAGCAGCAAATCACATTGATTATCATCGGATAAATTCGCTTTTGCCGCGTTGAAAAAGGCTATCGGAGCTGTCTCTATCGAAATAATTTCTTTGTCGGCATCTTGAATTATCTCGGATAATTCTGTAATAAGATCGTCTTTGACTGCAACAAACAGAGCTTCCATTTCCTCAATATGGACAATGTCTTCAGTGTTATCGCCTTCCGCTGTTTCAGCAGTTTTGTGCAGAATCAGCTGGTAGTCCCAAACTACTTCGTCCATATCGTAGGGAACAGTCTGCTTGGCTTCATATTCAATAATTTGCTCAATGTGCTGAATGTCATCACCCAAAGGCGGCAATTTACTCAGGCGGGAAAACGCGGACTGACCGGAAATAGCCACTCTGACTTTTTTAGCCGTGAAATCGTGATCCTCAAGAAGCTTTTCATATGCCTGCGCAAATTGTTCCGGAAGTTCACGGGCCCGGTATTCCTCGTCATACTCGAGAAACGCAAACTTTTCAAGTTTCATACTACCTTCCGTAGGATATGAAAACTCGGCCATTTTTAAACAATCGCTGCCAATGTCAATTGTTAAAATTCTACTTTCTCTTGCCATAAACAATAATTCTCAAATTTAGTTCCGGATGTCAGGTTTAATCAAGTCAAACAGTCCGTAATTTATAGCCCCCCAGGGAGTCACTGTTCTAGGCAGCACAATATCTTCCACGGTTAACACTCCTGCGGAAACAACACTGCTGAATCGCTTAAAATACTGTCTGGCGCGATTGCTCGAAGAACTGTATACGCGCATAAGAATCTTGCGCCCGGCGGTGTAAAAAGTTACTCTGGCAACGATTTTCTGCAGGTCGATCCTGCCGCCTTTACGAGCAAAACGGGCGATTACCTGCGGGGGGATACAGCCCCAGGCTCGATGCTTCTTCCCGTCCATGGGAATGGACCAGAAAGTAGTTTTACCTTTCAGCAGAACAATGATGCTTTTAGATTTATAGCTGGCGGGAAGAATTACTTCAGTTTCCATAGTAACCCCGTCAATCCACATTATTCTATTGGCTTGTTTTCTGGCTATAGGGCTATACATTACCTTAACCAGCAACCATCCGGCACTGCCGGCTTTATTTGTACTGCTATAGTTGAATACATAAAAAAGAGGGCTGACATGATATTCCAACTTAACGGTTCCATTCCTGAACCACTTTGCAGACGACTGAGCATTACTAAGCAAAGCAGTCAAAAACAACAACACTAGAAAAACAGATTTCACGATACCCCCTTTTATTGTCATTTGATCTTTTTCTAACTAATTTCCCCAAAAGCTTATTTTTTATTTTTTATTTTCTATTGGCTTTGTGGTTTTCGATTTTTCGATTTTTAACTTTTTATCCAATTCCGCCTTTGGTTTTGAGGAAAGTGTTTTCTGCCCGGCCACGGTGCTTTTCACATCCGCAGTCAGATTGGTATTAATTTCAGCCACACTGCGGCCTCTGCTGCGGTGACCAACTATTACCGCCAGCAACAAGGTCAAAATAAAGAAGCTGGTCGTCAAAATCACCGTCAACTTGGTAAGATGACTACTGGCATGAGCACCAAAAACAGATTCACCGACACCGCCAAAGGAACCGCCGAAACCGCCCCCTTTCGATTGCTGTATGAGCACCAGGCCAATCAGCAGCAAAGCAACTATTATTACTAAGGTATATAAAACAACGGTAATTACACCCATTTTACTCTAGTCCTTTTATTTTTAAGCTAAACTTTTTCAAACTAAGCTTTATACAATAGCATTCCAACGTCAAAAGTCAAATCTCAAAGCGCCGGGGGCGCTATTATTTCCGTTTTGTTCCGCATGGACGGCACCGCCAAAACTAAAAAAGATAACGAAACCGACGTTCGGCTTTTTGAAAAGATGTGAGCGTTCGAGCCTTGCACCAAAGTTTTATCTTTTTCAAGAATTTAAGTTAGACCGAGTTTTGTCGGACGCGTCCGCATGGGGGATTTTACAATTGCCCTACTTCATTGCGTTTTTGATTAACGCGGCAAATGATTCAGCGTCCAGAGCGGCACCGCCAATGAGTCCGCCGTCAATATTTTTCTGGGCAAGCAATTCACCTGAATTCGCCGCTTTCATGCTGCCGCCGTATTGAATGACGATATCTTCAGCGGCTTCCCCGAATATGCTTTTAAGCGTACAGCGAATATAACGATGAGTTTCCTCCGCCATCTCAGCGGTCGCGGTTTTACCGGTTCCGATAGCCCAGACCGGCTCGTAGGCAACGACAATATCCGCCATTTGCTCCTCGCTGATATCAGCGAAAGCGCCTTCGAGTTGAGCCAGAAGTACTTTTTCAGTCATTTCCTGTTCGCGGTCTTCGAGCATTTCACCAATACAAACGATCGGTTTCAAGCCGGCGGCCAAAGCGGCTTTGAGGCGCTGATTGACGGTCGCGTCAGTTTCACCAAAATACTGGCGGCGTTCGCTGTGGCCGAGGATAACATATTCCACCCCGATTTCTTTAAGCATCGCCGCGGAAATTTCGCCGGTGAAAGCACCGGATTCCGCCCAATGCACATTCTGCGCACCGACTTTGATATTAGAACCGGCGGCGGCTTCAATGACCGCGCCGAGAGCGGTAAAAGCGGGACATACAACTATTTCCGCCGCGTCAACATCAGCGACAAGCCCTTTAAGGTCTTCGACAAGTGTTTTAGCTTCAGCAATAGTTTTATTCATTTTCCAATTGCCGGCTATAATTATTTTTCTGGCCATGATAATTTTCCTTTGTTTCTGCTTCTTGATTTATGAGCCGGTAATATAGACCATTATAATGCTTTTTACAACTCTAACGAAAATCTTAACAGTAAAAATTTTATCCTCCCCTTTTATTGCGGGATGTCTCCGCACGGCACGGTTTAAGCAGTTCCAGAAGCTGTTTGACTGTCTTGTCCAGATCGGGAAAAATCCAGCCGGGAGCAAGCTCGGCGAGCGGTTCCAGGACAAACCAACGCCGCGCGGCCCGCGGATGAGGTATTTGCAGACCCGGCAGATTAATTATTTCGGCGCCAAACAGGATTATATCTAAATCAAGCGGGCGCGGCGCGTTGAAACCGTGTTTCAGCGGGCGCCCCGCGCTAAGCTCTGTCTGCTGGCACAAATCCAGTAATTCACCGGGAGAAGCCGCCCATTCACCGATTAAGGCGGCGTTGGTGAAATCCGCTGATCCGGGAGGACAGTTTTCCGCTCTGCTGTGAAATAAAGTCGAAAATTTTATGTTTTCGACGCCGCCTTCGCATAAGCGGCCTGCCGCCAAACAAAAATTGCTTGTGGTATCTCCGCGGTTTCCACCTAAGGCAATAGCTATTTTGTGTAATTTTGCGTTCATTATCGATCCCTTGTTCGAAAAACTTACTATCGGGGTTATATTTCATAACATAGTATACAACACAATGATAAACTTTTGAATAAAAATTCGCTAATGATTGATAAAATTCGCATATATTTTATGGGCTCAGGCAAAATAGCGGTGCCGGTGCTTCAATCCCTCGTCGAATCTGAAAACATCGACTTGCTCGGGGCCGCTACGCAAATTGACCGCCGCGCGGGTAGAAAAAAACAATTCCGCCCTACCCCGCTTGGACAATTTGCCGAGGACAAAAAACTCGAAATAGATAAAATCAAATCCGTTAAAGATGCTTCTTTTATGGATAAAATGCGCGCGCTTAATTTAGATTTTATTGTTGTCGTGTCTTTCGGGCAGATTCTGCGCCGGGAACTCCTGGATATTCCCGGTATCTGCTGCCTGAACGTACACGCGTCGCTTTTACCCAGATACCGTGGAGCTTCACCGATAAGCGCGGCAATCCTCAACGGCGACGCTGAGACCGGTATCGCTTTTATGAAAATGGATAAAGGGCTTGACACCGGGGAACTTTATCAAATCTTAAAACTTCCGCTTCAGGGAAATGAATATGCCGGTTCACTGGAAAATCAACTGGGGAACCTGGCCGCGGAAAATATCGTTGAAGTTTTAAGGCAGGTAAAAAACGGACAATTAACTCCCCGCAAACAAAATGAGCCGCAAGCTGTTTTCACCCGGAAAGTGAAAAAAAACGACGGCGAAATCGTCTGGAGTTTACCCGCAGAGAAAATTGCCGCGATGGTCAGGGCATATCATCCCTGGCCGGGAGCTTATTTTATTCTGCAGGGTAAAAAACTCAATATTACTGAAGCGCGCTGTATAAATGACCTGTCCGGAGAAGCCGGCGAGATTCTACAGGCGGATAAAAAAGCATTGCTTGTCGCCTGCGGCAAAGGTGCTTTGAAAATTGTAAAATTGCTGCCACAGGGAAAAAAAGAAATGTCCGGTTCGGCTTTTTTGAATGGTCATCGTCTAAGTACGGGGACAAAAATCCACTTATAAAAATTGTATTATCAGCTTTGACGTGTCATTATAGGAAGGAAATTGTGAAGTAAAAATTATTAATAAAAATTATATCGCTTAAGGATAATAAATAGAATGGAGACTATACGCAAACAAATAATACTCAGCTGCGAAACCCTGGAAACGCGTTTCGCCTTATTAAATAACGGCAAACTTGAAGAATACGAGATTGAACGCGAAAGCAACGGCGCCAAGGCAGGGTCGGTGTATCTTGGGAAAATCGTCAATCTTGAACCGTCCCTGCATGCCGCGTTCGTCGATATCGGCGCGGGCAAAAACGCCTTTCTGCACTACTGGGATATGCTGCCGGCAACTTTCGACATGCAGGACAGAATCCCGGAAAACGATAAGGAAAATCAGCAGAAGGGCAAAAAGAAAAAAACACCTTTCTCTGAAAAATTAAATTCTTTTTTGACGCCGGACAGCAAGTCCGGACAAATCCGGGAAAAAAACAAAAAACGACAAGTTCAACAATTTACCGTAAAAGATATTCCGGGCCTTTTCCCGCCCGGGACGGAACTGCTCGTCCAGGTCGTCAAAGGCCCGATCGGAACTAAAGGAGCCCGCTTGACAACTAATATTTCCATACCGGGGCGCTACCTTGTGCTTCTGCCCTATTCGGATCATTACGGTTTGTCCAGCAAAATTGACAAAAGAGCGGAACGCAGCAGATTGAAAAAGATTATTTCCGGGCTTGATGTGCCGAAAGGAATGGGAGTAATCTGCCGTACGGTCGGCGAGGGGCGGAAAGGAATATTTTTTAAACGCGACCTCGACATGCTGCTTGATTACTGGCATAAAGTTGAAGAAATTCTGGAAAAACGTAAAGTCCCGTGCGAAGTTTACCGCGAACCGAACCTGCTTGAACGAACCGTGCGCGATTTGATGACGGAGGACATCGACGAGATTCAGGTCGATAATGAAGCCGCTTATAGTAAAATCCGCAATCTGCTGTATAAGTTCGGCGGCCAGAAAATGGGTTCAAAAGTAGCTTGCCATAAGCGCGCGGAGCCGATTTTTGAATATTTCAATGTAAAAAACCAGATTAATCAAATTTTCACCCGTGAAGTGCCTTTGCCCAGTGGCGGCTGCATCTGCATAGATGAAACCGAAGCCTTGATCGCGATTGACGTCAACACCGGCAAAGGCAAAGGGAAACGCGTCGGCGAACACCCCGAAGTAATCGTTCAAACCAACGTCGAAGCCGCCGAGGAAATCGCCCGTCAACTGCGTTTGCGCAATGTCGGGGGGCTGCTGGTGATTGATTTCATCGACATGCGCGCCTCGCGGGACCGCGAGAAAATCTTTAAGCTTATGCGCAAGTTAGTAAGAAATGATCGCGCTAAATCGAAAATTTTACCGCTCAGCCGCTTAGGCCTGATGGAAATGACCCGTCAGCGCGAACATGAAAGTTTGCAGAATACGGTGCTGGACAGATGCCCTTACTGCAACGGAACCGGACATGTCAAATCGTCTTTGTCGATGAGCGTCGAAATTCAGCGGCGTTTACATTCCCTGTTCAAATCGCGCGGCAGGAAACGTATCCCGATTCGCATCTTTATGCATCCCGACATTCTCACGCGCTTGAAGAACGAAGACGCGAAACTGTTTGATAATTTGGAACAGCAGTACGGAAGTGATTTAAGTTTCCGTGCGGACAGCTCCATGCATCATGAAGAATTCAAGCTCGTAGACCCCGAAACCGGCAGAATTCTGTAAAACTTAAAGGCTGGAAGATGACTTTCATAGACAAACTCAGTAATATCTGGAAGAAGAACAATTCGCTGCTTTGCGTCGGGCTTGACCCGGATTTAAGGAAATTACCCGAATGCCTGAAATCAGTTGAATTCCCGATTTTTGAGTTTAACCGGCAAATTATCGACGCGACCCATGAGCTGGTCTGCGCCTACAAGCCGCAAGCCGCCTATTACGCCGGCCAAAATGCTGACAATCAACTCAAAATGACCATAGACTACATTCGTGAAAATTATCCCGAAGTCCCGGTAATTCTTGATGTTAAGCGCGGCGATATCGGCTCAACCGCACAAATGTACGCACGCGAAGCTTTTGAACGTTACCAGGCTGATTCCGTCACCCTGAATCCATATATGGGGATCGACACTTTGAAACCGTTTTTAGACCACGCCGACCGCGGCGTAATCATCCTTTGCCGCACCTCGAATCCGAGTTCCTGCGAATTGCAGGAGCTGGTCTGCGGCGGCAGGACGGTTTTCGAACACGTCGCGCTGCTTGCCCGTGATAAATGGAATTACAACAATAACGTCCTGCTGGTAATCGGCGCGACTTTCCCTGAAGAACTCGGAAATATACGCAAACTCTGCCCCGAAATGCCTTTCCTCGTTCCCGGCGTCGGCGCCCAGGGCGGGGACGTCAAAAAGGTTCTTGAACACGGCGCGAGGGCTGATGGTTTCGGTTTGATAATAAACTCTTCACGCGGAATTATTTACGCTGACGGTTCGGAAAACTTTGCCGCGGCGTCACGCGATGCGGCCCGCAAACTGCGCAATACCATCAACGAAAGCAAATAAGATACACCACATCTCACTTTTTTTAGAAATTGGTAACTTAACCGGCTCCACCGGGATTTTGAATATCGAACATTCAACATCGAATGACTTTGCCTGCAATGAGGTCGAGCGGAAGTCAATTAATAATAAGTTTTGAGTCATAAATACTTATAACAATTTGCAATCTAACGGATAGTATCAATTATAAAACCTCAACGAGGTTTCTCAGCGTAGCCCACCGCAACGCGGTGGGTATAGAATGATATAT
>VAOY01014778.1_pt1 | contig 11308 bp, 10 predicted proteins | sample 3393881 | NCBI WGS metagenome assembly VAOY01 (sample SAMN08290430, study PRJNA428436) | hydrothermal vent metagenome | isolation source: Deep-sea hydrothermal vent chimney | place: Indian Ocean: Southwest Indian Ridge
AAATCACAGGTTAAAAACTGATAATGAGGAGGATATGACGGATGAATTCAAAATTGCATCATAATATCAAGCAGAAAAACGAACTGCAAAACTTAAGTATTTATCTACCCGCGCGTTTGAAAGTTGGCTGATGTAAGTATATACGTAACACTGGCGGCTCCCCATGGACTGAAAATAAGCAACAAGGAGATTCCCCGTGAAAACAATACTTTACTATTTCAGCGGTACCGGCAATACTTTAATGCTGGCACGTTTACTGGCGGAAGAACTCGGCGATACTGAAATTATTAATATCGTTGACTGCCATGCCCCCCTTATTTCTCCCCGGGCGGACGCGGTTGGAATATTATTTCCGGTGTATGCCTTCGGATTGCCCAAAATCATGCGCGACTTTGTAAAAAATAATTTGCAGATAAGTGCCGGCACTTATGTTTTTTCCTTAACTAATTACGCTAACGCCGGCGGCCCCGCGTCTTTACAACAGCTCAAAGCTCTTTTGCGTGCCAAAGGCGGCAAACTGCAAGCTGGATTTGGAATCCCCATGCCTTCTAATTATATTCCTTTCGGCGGAGCGGAAAGCCGGGAAAAACAAACTGAACTTTTTGCGAACGCTGTTGAAAAAATCAAAATAACGGCACAAACCATTAAAAAACGCCCTGAAAATTACTTTTACCGTAAAAGTTGCCTTTCACAGTTTATAGCCAGACTTTATAAGTTTTTTTTCTGGGACTGCGCAAAAGAGGCAAAAAAGTTTTATGTCAATAATAACTGCACCTCCTGTGGAATTTGTGTAAAAATCTGCCCGGTCAAAAACATTAAACTGGCCGATGGGCATCCGGTCTGGGGCGATAATTGCGAACAGTGTATGGCCTGCCTGCAATGGTGTCCAGTGGTCGCGATTCACCGCAAAGGCGTATCCGAAACCCGCCTTCATTACCACAACCCGACAGTCAAAGCTCAGGATTTAATGCGTAAATAATTTGGATCAGAGAGGAAGTTTCGCGTGAAAACAACAGTTTATTTTTTCAGCGGCACCGGCAATACTTTGATGCTGGCGCGTTTACTAGCGGAAAAACTCGGCAATACTGAAATCATCAATATCGTTGACTGCCATGGCTCAATCACCAGCCCTCAAGCAGACAGAGTTGGAATATTATACCCGGTATATGCCTGCAGGCTGCCCAAAATGATGCGCGACTTTGTGAAAAATGATTTGCGGATAAATGCCGATACTTACGTTTTTTCCCTGACCAATTACGCCAGCTTCGGCGGCCCGGCGTCTTTGCATCAGCTCAAAAGCATCTTGGAAGCCAAAGGCGGCAAACTGCATGCCGGGTTCGGACTGAGTATGCCCCCGAATGACTTCATGCTCGGCGGAGCGGAAAGTCAGGAAAAACAAACTAAACATTTCGACACCGCCGCTGAAGGAATCAGAACGATAGCCGAAATCATTGAAGAAGCCCCTGAAAATTACTCTTACCATAAGGGAAACATTCCACTGTTTATGGGCAGACTTTCTTTTAAATTTTTCTTTTGGTACTGCGCACAGGAGTTTAAGAAGTTCTATACTAGTGATAATTGTACTTCCTGCGGACTTTGCGCGAAAATCTGTCCGCTAAAAAATATCAAACTGGTCGATGGACGTCCGCGCTGGGAAACTACTGATTGCGAACAATGCCTGGCTTGCCTGCAGTGGTGTCCAGCGCTCGCGATTCAGCGCAAAGGCGTAGCTGAAAAACGTACGCGTTATCACAACCCGACAGTTAACGCTCAGGATTTAATGAGCAAATAAAAAAGGTGAACAGAATGAGTTCTCAATTCATATTGGCATTGGATTCGAGCACAAGCAGTTCACGCGCAATTATTTTTGACCGCAAAGGCGGCATCGCCGCCCTGGAACAATATGAATTTGAGCAAATATATCCCCGGGCCGGCTGGGTGGAACATGATCCGCTGAAAATCTGGAAACTCCAGCAGAAAGCCATAAAAAACGTCCTTCTCAAAGCCAAATTGAAAGCTCAGGATATTGCCGCCATCGGCATAACTAATCAGCGCGAAACAACTGTCGTCTGGAACAAACACAGCGGCAAAGCGGTTTACAACGCCATCGTCTGGCAATGTCGCCGGACTGCGGAGGAATGCGAAAAACTCATTGAGGATGGATTGACCGGCTACATCCGCGAAAACACTGGTTTACTACTGGACGCGTATTTTTCCGGCACCAAAATAAAATGGATTCTGGACAATGTCAAAAACGCTCGTCAGCAAGCTGAAAACGGTGATTTACTCTTCGGAACCATTGACACCTGGCTGCTCTGGAACCTGACCGGCGGCAAAGTTCACGCCACGGATTACAGCAACGCTTCCAGAACCATGATTTACAATATCAAAAAACTCCAATGGGATCAAAAATTACTCGATATATTGCAAATTCCTGCCCAAATGTTACCGGAAGTAAAACCCTCAAGTGGAATTTTCGGCTATGCCACGCTTGAAAAGGACAGCGAGGCAGTAGCAATTGCCGGAATCGCGGGCGATCAACAAGCCGCGATGTTCGGACACGGCTGTTTCTATCCGGGAATGGCCAAAAATACCTACGGCACCGGATGTTTTATGCTCCTGAACACCGGAGCTGAAAAAGTTAAATCAAAAAACGGGCTGATTTCAACCTTGCTTGCGTCCGATTCAGATGCTCCGCAATACGCCCTTGAGGGTAGTGTTTTCATGGGCGGCGCCACCATTCAATGGCTGCGCGATGAACTGAAAATCATAGAAAAAACCAGCGAAGTTGGAATTTTAGCCGCGCAGACTGCCGATACCGGAGGCGTTTATTTAGTTCCGGCTTTCACCGGGCTGGGAGCTCCGTATTGGGATATGTACGCGCGCGGCACCATCGTCGGCATGACGCGCGGGACAAATCGCAGGCACCTCATCCGCGCCGCCGAGGAAGCTATCGCCTATCAAAATCGCGATATTCTCGAAGCCATTGAACAAGACGCCAATATAAAAGTCGCCAAATTAAAAGTTGACGGCGGAGCCGCCGGGGACGAATTCCTGATGCAGTTTCAAGCCGACATCCTCGGGATTATTCTCGAACGCCCGCGAATGCCGGAAATCACCGCCTGGGGCGCGGCAATGTTAGCCGGCTTAGCCGTCGGCTGCTGGAAAAATAAAGACGACATTATCAGCCGGCAAAAACAAAATAAATTATTCTCGCCACAAATGCCGGAAAAAAGCAGAACTGAACTTTACGACACCTGGAAACGAGCCGTGGACCACGCCCGCGGCTGGGCCATCAAAAACTAAAAAAACACATAAAAAAAGAGCGAAAAACGCCTGCAATGTGTATTTTACACATAAAACAAACAAAACGCCCATAGATTTTTTATATTTGTATACTTATAGTATCAACAGTTGTTAATTTTAATAAAAAGGAGTTTAAAAATGACACAACAAACTTTGCAGGACACTATTAACTGGTGGCAGGATGCCCGTTTTGGAATGTTTATTCATTGGGGCACCTACGCAATGGCGGCACGACATGAATGGATAAAAAATTACGAACAAATAAATGATGAGGATTATCAAAAGTATTTTGATTATTTTAATCCTGATTTATTCGACCCCAGAGCATGGGCGGGCATGGCTAAAAAAGCCGGCATGAAATATTTTGTAATTACGGCCAAACACCATGAAGGTTTTTGTCTCTGGGACTCAAAATTCACCGATTACAAAGCCACCAATACTCCTTGCGGAAAAGATTTACTAAAAGAAGTCGTCGCCGCTTTCCGGGCGGAAGGAATCAAAGTCGGATTCTATTATTCATTGATTGACTGGCATCATCCGGAGTTCCCTGTTGACCGGATTCATCCTCACCGCGAGTCCCGGGAAGCCCGCGCCAGAAACAAAGACAAAGATGTACGCAAATACGCCCGGTACATGCGCGATCAAGTCAGCGAGTTGCTCACTGATTTCGGACATATTGATATTCTCTGGTTCGATTTTTCTTATCCCGGCGAAGACGGCAAAAGTCACGAGGACTGGGAATCTGAAAAACTTATGGAAATGATTCGCTCACTGCAGCCGCATGTTTTAGTCAACAACCGCCTCGACCTGGACGTGGAACCGGATTTTGAAACCCCGGAACAATATACGCCTTCCGCAGGATTCAAGAAAAAAGACGGTTCGCCTATGCCTTGGGAAGGCTGCCAGACTTTCAGCGGTTCATGGGGATATTTCCGTGACGAAAGCAGTTGGAAATCTCCTGAGATGCTCATTCAAATGTTGATTAACCACGTCAGCCGCGGCGGAAATTTGTTGATGAACGTCGGTCCTACCGCGCGAGGCGAATTTGATTATCGCGCCATCGCCGCGCTTGAAACTTACGCTGACTGGATGAAATATAATTCGCGTTCCATCTACGGCTGCGAAGCTGCTCCGGAAGACTTCAGCGCTCCTGACGACTGCCGTTACACTTACAACCCGAAGACCAAGTGCCTTTACCTGCATTTTTTCGCGTGGCCGTTTAAAGCAATTCACCTAACCGGCTTGGCGAAAAAAGTAAAATACGCTCAATTACTCAATGACGCCAGCGAAATAATCATGCGTGAAGCGTCATCAGATGTCCACAGCGCTCTCAACGAAAAGAGCCCGGACAGAGCATTGACTTTGGAACTGCCAATCATAAAACCAAATGTCACGGTTCCGGTAATAGAACTTTTCCTGAAATAAAAAGAATCGGGGAAGAAGAAACCAAATCTTCTTCCCCAAACCTTGTTGTTTTTATGACATTGTTACTGTTTTTGTTACAATCCAGGTAGTCGGAATACTCGTAAGCGTAATTTCCAGTACATGTAAGGGTTTGTAAATATGATTCGTTTCTCCCGGTTGCTCCAAAAAGTTGAACTGCCTGAAATCGCGTCAGCGCATTTCAGGTTATACCAATTTGTTTTTCACTGGCTGATTGTGTCTTGTAAAAAAGAAAATAAGCTCTTGTCCATCCATAACTTTTACTCCGTGTTCATTCTGACTTGCAAAAAAACGGCCGTCAGATGTCGTCTTGACGAACAAATCAGGGGAGTAATTTCCTTTCCATGATTCAAGAACCCTAAAGGTTAAGATGCCATCTTTTTCGACAATAGTTTTGGCTTTGACGATCAGAATACACTTGGACACATAATTTTCTAATGCGGGCCACTCTTTTGCTTTCGCAGGTGATGTCCATAGAGCCAGAACGAAAAATAGAGTTGCTAAGACTGCTTTCAATCTAAGGATGCGATATCCAATATTCATATTTTTTCTCCTAATACAAAGTCCTTAACGGGAAACATATCTGCCGGTTCCGTATCCTTCCGCAGTGATGAAAAAGGTTTGAATGGAGAAAAGCTTGTTGTTTAAATATTTATAAAGCCATGTTTGTTGCTTTTGACGGCTTGGGAAGTTATCTTCTTTAAAAGATACAGAAAGTTTGGAGGATTATATGACTATGAACAAAATTTTATTATTGATTACTTTGCTGTTTTGTTTTTGCGGCGGCATAAGGCTTGAGGCTAAATCTATAGAAGAAAAATATCCTGCAAACAAGAAAGTGTACAAGCTGATTTCGCTTAGAAACGTTGACTATGCGATAGTTGATAGAATTTGCCGTCCGTGGCTTGCTAAAGACGCGGTTTTGGTTCATGAGAAGAAACGCAATTCCATTTTGGTTTACGCTGAGCCGGAAGTCATTGTCAGGATTAGAAAATTTCTGGACCAGACAGCCGCTCCTGAGGTGAATATTCGTATTGATATTGAAAAACAAGGCCTTGAAACCAGTAATAGCGGTGGAATTACTTACCGTTACAACCGGCCGGGCTCGATTATAACTTACAAAAACGGACGGAAAAGCAAACCGCGTTTGATCCTCCGGTCACGGAGTGAAACAACTAATTTGAATTCATTGCAGTTTATCATTACCCAAAGCGGTTCTCCGGCATCCTTGTGGGTTGGCAAAACGATTGTCGATCCTTCCTGGCTGCGCGTGGTGAAGCCGAAGAAGGAGTTAATGACAGAGTCGAATTCATACACGATTGAAACCGATCCGCCGGAACTGGAAACAAAAATGGTTGATATTGCTTTGTCATTACAGGTTTTGCCTCGTTATCTTGGCAATGGCTTGATCGAAGTGGAAGTATATCCGGAAATCACTCGGATTGTCGGTAAAGGTAAACGAAAAGCCGTAAAAGTAAGCAGCCTGGTAACTAAAGTAATTGTCAAAAATGGCGCCAAAGTACTTATTGGCGGTGTTGTTGACCAGAAAAAACGAGCTTATAAAAACCTTTTCGGGACGGATTTTTTCAAGCGCAAAGGCATTAGTGAAGTAATGAATATGTACATTAGCGCAAAAGTCCTGAAACCCGGCGACAGCGGACGCTGATCACTCTTCCCGGCCAATCGCATATATCGTTAGCGATGACTTATCCGGTTATGGTAAAATTTTTTGAAACGAATTTTTAAAATTCCCTTTAGTGGTGTATAGTAGGCGCATTGTTTTTTTACTATGATAGAATAGAATTACATTTAGAGTATAAAATATGCGTTTTCAATGTCCTTTCTGCCGTGGGGTTGTCTCGGCTGATAACAAACAAATGGGGCAAGAGGTACAATGTGGTCATTGTGACGAAGTTGTCTCGGTCCCTAATTCCCGTCTGGCTACGGGCGCAGTCGTGGGCGACTTTGTTCTTTTGGAAGAACTGGGCCGCGGCGGCATGGGGGTCGTTTATCTGGCTCACCAGATTTCGCTGGACCGTCCCTCCGCCCTTAAAATCCTGCAGGACTCTTATGCCAATAACGCTGAATTTGTGGTAAATTTCATCAAGGAAGCGCGTTCCGCGGCAAAATTGAATCATCCGCATATAGTCCAGGCTTATGCCGTAGGTGAAGATGAAGGCATTTTTTATTACGCGATGGAGTATATTGACGGCGATACAATGAAGGATGTGTTAAGACGAGAGAAGATTATCCCCATTGATAAAGCCGTAACTATTATTCAACAAATTGCCGAAGCTCTCGACTGCGCCTGGAGAGAACAGAAATTGATTCACCGCGACATTAAACCGGATAATATCATACTCGCCAAAAATAACCGCGCGAAACTCGCTGACCTCGGCCTTTCCCGGGTTGCCGGCGATCTCGACGATGAAGACGAAGACGAAATCATGGGTACTCCGCAATATATCAGCCCTGAACATCTTACCGGCGCGCCAATGGATATCCGCAGTGATATTTACAGCCTGGGAGCGACTTTCTATCAATTCGTTACCGGCAGATTTCCATACGAAGGCCGTGCCGCCAATGAAATCGCCCGCAAACATCTTGAAGGAACCCTGGTGGCGCCGCAGTTAGTAAATTCAAAGGTACCTGAAGCGATTGGGCAGATCATCATGAAGATGATGAAGAAAAATATCAATGAGCGTTATCAGGATGCCGAGGAATTAGTTGAGGATTTGCGCCTGTTTCGACGCGGCAAGCTTTCATCAACCGGCTCCGTACCAAAAGTTTTTTCCACTAGAACCCGCAATGTGCCGCGGGTGGCAGGAGGCAATGATGATAAGAGTCAACCACTGGATCTGGACTTTCCGACTACCACTACCGGCTCTCTGCAGCCCCTCTATGCAGCCCCGGACACTTCTTCCACAAGCAGCTTGCTTTTTACCGACGAAATTGAGAGTTCATTGAAAAAACCCAAAAAGAAATTAGTCGTCTATTCTATTTTAATGATTGTATTTATTGTGCTCGTCGGAGCTGCATTAGTATGGTTTTATATATTACCCTTGAGCGAAAAAACCGCACCCGTGGAGACGCCGGTAATCCCTCTGCCGACGCAAAGGACTTTCCGGCAGGAATATATAAACGGAATAAACGGAATATTGAATGATTATAAGAGTAAAAAATGTGATAAAATGACATTCCTGATAAGAGCGGATGCTCTTATGAAGGAATTTCCCAGTATACTGGGTAAAGAACGGAAAAAATTTGAAGAACTTTTAGCCGTTTATGTGCCTCTGGACGAGGCAAATAGAATTCTTCCGGTTCGCCTGAAACTACGCAAAAAACATTTGGCTGCTGTTGAACGCCGCAAGCGTAAAGTCCGGGATCTGCAGTTGCAGAAAGAAAAAGCGGCAAAAGCAGAATTGGCGCGTATGGTCAAGTTGGCGGCACAAGCGGCCGAACGCGAACGTGATTTGTTGATCAAGCAGCGTGAAGCGGCAATCCGTAAACGTAAAACAGCAAAACGGGTCGCGGCTTATAAGAAAAATATTGCTGAACGTAAAGTTATGCTCATTTACAATTTTATCGAATTTGCCCGTTTGCAAAAATATGCCGCCGCTGAAAAAATGTTCAATAATGCAACAAACGAAATCGGCAAAGCGCGGGGGTTGACTGCTGTGGAAGTGCGTCTGGCAAAAGCTTTTTCCGCTTATGCCGGCCAATTGAAAAGAGCTTTTGAGAAAGGCCGGAATATTAACAACTTGTTTACTGTCAGCAATGATAAACTCGCTGGATTTTCGATAGAATTCGCCCGCTACAAATATGGGCGCATTATCAAAATAAAAGACGGTATTATATTTATAAAAATGCCGGATGCAAAGATGACTGGTGTGGAAATCACAAAATTAAGATTGATTGAACTTAAGGAGTTTTACCTGCAGAAATTCTTCAATTACGTTGTTAAAAAACTAAAAGTGCATGATGATTATTTCTACTATTTGCTGTTCAACGGCCTTTTCAATAAGGACATTAAAGCATATGTGCCAAATTCGTTTTGGAAAAAAGAATTAATGAATTTTGAAACGGAATATTTCAAAGAAAAATTAAAGAAATCCACTCCCCGGGAACAAAGATTATTAAAGAGTAAATTCAGAAAACTTAAAGCGTTTAAAAAAGCTCTCGGCAATTAAGGCTTCTCATCCTGAAAGTAAAATAAGCACTTGAGTTTAAGAGACTTATTACATTATGAAGATTGTACATTTTTCAGACCCACACGCCGGCGGACCGGCTGAAGACCGGATGGCTTATTTTGATAAACGCCTGGTTGGTGTTTTCAATTATCGCTTTCGCCGTCAATTCATTTTTGACATAGAGCGCCTGCAGCAGCTGGTCAGCTATATTCTCGATACGAAACCGGATGTCGCGGTTTGTACCGGGGATTTGACTTCCACCGGGCAGCCCGGCGAATTCGCGAAGGTCGTTTCGATACTGGAGCCCTTGCGCGATTCAAAAATACCGGTATTATTTGTGCCCGGCAACCATGATTATTATGTAAGAAAAAAAAAATGCGTCGCGGCGATGCGGGAAATGCTTTCATGGTTTACGCGTGGACGTTACAGTTTTGACGATTTACCTCTGGCACTTGACTTCGGCGAGTGTGAATTCCTGCTGGTAAATACCAGTTATCCTTCAAATCTGCTTTGTTCCTGGGGGTTTGTCAAAGCCCATACCCGCGACTTTCTGCTTGACCATTGTTCACAGGAAAAGTCGAAGCCGCGAATTTTAATTTCACATTATCCGATAATTGAGGATCATCCTCTCTGGCGGACACGGCATCGCCTGTTCGGGCAGAAGGAAATTGTAAAAATGCTTGCTGACGGACGGATTGATCTTTCGCTGTGCGGACATGTTCATTTCACCTATAAAAAAGTCGACGAACGCGGGCGCGGCGAGAATTGTTCCGGGTCAGTTACCCGTAACGGGGCATTTTCAGAGATTGAATATGACCAGGCAAGTGATATTTTTACTTTTGAAGAAATACTTTTAAATTAGCAGTCAGTAATCAGGGGGCAGTAATCGGTAAAAACTGATAACTGATAACTGATAACTGAAGAATGCGTAGTAAAAGGATGGGTATATAATTATGACTTCGAGTTTTTTTAAAAAGAGTCAGCTTTATTTTATATTTTCATTTTTCGCGGCCATAATTCTGGGGACTCTTTTGCTGAAATCGCCCTGGGTGAGCCACTCCGGCGGGACATTGCAATGGATTGACGCTGTATTCATCTCAACTTCGGCAGTTTGCGTGACCGGATTGGTTACGGTAACGACTTCCGGATTTAATCTTGCGGGGCAGTTGATTATTCTGGCTTTGATTCAGGTTGGAGCTTTGGGGATTATGACGCTTACCGCTTCGATAATTGTGTTGATGGGGCGCAAGATGAATTACAGCAACACGATGATTTTATCGAATTTGAGTGACAGTTTCCCGTTGAAAAGTGTTGATTCCTTATTGCGGACGATTCTGGCCTACTCGATAATTATTGAATTTTCCGGCTTTATTTTATTAACTTATGGTTTTCTGGCCAGCGGCAAATATGATTTTGGCGAGGCGGCCTATTTAGCTTTATTTCATTCGGTTTCAGCGTTTTGCAATGCCGGATTCAGTACTTTTGATACAAGTTTAATCGGAATGTCCGCCTTTATCAAAATAGTCATTTCCTTTTTGATTATTCTCGGCGGCTTAGGGGTCTATGTTATATATGAACTTTCGCATTTGTCGCATAAACACTTCCTGCGGACCCATACGCGCCTGGTCTTAATCACTTCGCTTGTTCTGATCGTTTTCGGTATGGTCAGCTTGAAATTCCTTGAGCATTGCGGCGATACTCCGATAAGCTGGCTGGATGCTTATTTCCAGTCCGTAACGGCGCGTACTGCCGGATTTAATACAATTCCCATGAACGATATTACTTTGCATCCGGGCTCCATCATTATTTTAATTGCGCTGATGCTGATTGGAGCTTCGCCCGGAGGTACCGGCGGCGGCATGAAAACGACAACGGCGGCATTGGTATTTATGTCTCTCTACAATACCTTCAAGGGAAATCAAAAGGTCTTGCTCTTCAAACGGGAAATACTTCAAAACAATGTTTTAAAAGCTTTTACTATCATGTTTACTTTTATCTCAATCAGTATAGTTGCGGCAATATGGTTGACGGCAACAGATAACGCTTCTTTGGACAGGGCTTTTTTTGAGGTTGCTTCGGCCCTGGGGACGGTTGGTTTGTCGCTCGGGATCAGCGCGGAAGCCACTGACGCGGGCAAAATTATTTTAATAAGCTGCATGTTTGTCGGACGAATCGGGCCTTTTACAATGTTCCTGTTCTTGCTGGGCAGGGAAAAGACCAGTCGTTTGGAGTATCCGGAAGAAAGAGTAATTTTAGGTTAAGGACGGAACCGACAAAAAGCAAAAAGATAACGAAACCGACGTTCGGGACGCGGTCCAGCGGCGGAACGCTGGTTGCCCGTCTCCAACGGGCGAAACTTAAGCGACGAA
>VAOY01015348.1_pt1 | contig 11287 bp, 11 predicted proteins | sample 3393881 | NCBI WGS metagenome assembly VAOY01 (sample SAMN08290430, study PRJNA428436) | hydrothermal vent metagenome | isolation source: Deep-sea hydrothermal vent chimney | place: Indian Ocean: Southwest Indian Ridge
ACTGCCGCTGATCCGGCGTTTTCCCGCCTGTAATAAACAAATCAGAAGCGTTTGAATTCAAAACGCTCTGCAGCAGCTCATTCATCCGCATGCCATTTTATTCCCATTTAACGGTCAAAGGTTGATTTTCTCAACTTATACATTAAAGTACATGGTAAGAATAATTTTAGCAAATCAAATTCATTAAATATTGGAAAGCTTATGAAAACGGCAATAACGGTCAAATTCAGTATGAAACCGGGATGTGAAGATTTAATGCCCAGGAAGGCACATCATGACGACGCGGCCTTTGATTTACGTTCACGGGTTGATATTGATCTGGTACCGGGACGAAGCATGCTGGTTGTAACCGGTTTTTTCATTGAATTACCGGTGGGTTTTGAGGCGCAAATCAGACCGCGCAGCGGCCTGGCCCTTAAACATAATTTGACTTTAACCAATTCTCCCGGCACAATCGACGCCGGTTATCGCGGAGAAGTCGGAATTATTATGTACAACCACGGCAGAGAAACTTTCGCCATTAAGCGCGGCGAACGTATTGCGCAAATGGTTATCTGTGAACTGCCGGAGGTAACTTTGCTTTGTGCTGACGAGTTATCCGAATCGAGTCGCGGCGTCGGCGGCTTCGGCAGTACCGGAACAAAATAAGGAAGCGGACAAATGAAGACAAAATCAGTTTTTTTACTGGCGGGTTTAGCGATTCTGCTGTTTTCCGGATGTTCAACTTCGCGGACAGGCAAATTGCCGGCCGGCGATATTGACATTTACACCAGGTACGCCGGAGAAATAGCCACTTTGCATAACAATGCCCTGCGCCCTGATTCCAAAGCTAAATATGAAGCGGCTTTGACATTGTATAAAAATGTGGATTTCTCATTCGTGCGGGAAGTGGCGACTTTGAATAAAATATTCGGGGCACATGACGCCCATTTGGGGAGTAAATATTATAAAGAACAAACTATCATTTTTCTTTACCGCCACAAAGGAAAACGAGTCCGTTTTGTATTCAGCCGCTACAACAACGCCATTATTCACTCGGAATGCACGGACGAAACAAAATAAACACCTATGGTTACATTTGACGATGAATATTTTATGCGCAAGGCCTTAGGGCAGGCGGAAATTGCTTTTGCCGCCGATGAAGTGCCGGTCGGCGCGGTCGCGGTGAAAGACGACTGCATTATAGCCCGTGCCGCCAATCAAATGGAAACGCTCCATGACGCGACTGCTCACGCGGAAATGCTGGTTATTACCGCGGCGGCCAACGCACTTAATGACTGGCGTTTGGACGAAGTGGATATTTACGTTACGAAAGAGCCTTGCGCCATGTGCGCGGGCGCGATGGTCAATTCCCATGTCAGGAGAGTTATTTTCGGCATGCCGGATCAGCGCGGCGGCGCCTGCGGTTCCGCGCTCGATGTTACCGGCTTCAAAGGAATGTTATGGAATGTCGAGGTCAAGTCAGGCGTTATGGAGCTGGAATGCCGTGACATTATACAACGATTCTTCAAGCAGCTTCGCGATAAAAAAATTGACTCCAGACTTTGATTACTTCATCCCTGTTTTACGGAATTTTGAGAAAAAACACTTTATTTCCCTGCTCCATTTTTTATCCAGTGAAGGCATTATGTATTCTAATGGGCTGCGTTGTCTGTTTATGATTATGGCAATAGTCCAGAACAACAACAGTGCGTTTACCAGCATGTTTTGCCAGGAATACAGTGCCCAGCTCATTCCATTGGATAATTCATAGCTGGAGAAAGGTTGAAAATACGCGATTGTCCAACACTCGCCGGAACCGAGTAAGTCCATTAATATATGCAGATGGAAAAGCGCGAGATAGATAATAAAACATTTTATTTTATGGCTGGAGAAAACTGCGAGTATTAAGGACATTATCACCCCGAACAATAAATTATGCCCCAAAATATGATGATAATCATAGTAGGCTTCCTGGCTGACGAGAATCCCCAGGCCGTCAATATCAGGAATGCCGGCCGCCAGCATACAGAAAAATCTTTCCCTGGCAGTAAGTTTAAGATAATTCCCCGCAACCCAGCCGGACATTACATGTGCCTGAATATACATATACGATTTTCCCTCCGGATTAAACATTTCTATCGTAAATTAACTTAACACCTTTAAAACTAAAATCAAAAAAGAATGCAGCTTAAGCGTCCCGCTTGAGTTCCTCGTAAGAATATTCACAAGCGGGACGGTTGACTTTTGCCATGCTCAGTCTCAGTATCCGCAAAGTGTGCGGCATTAAACTTGATACCCTGCCGCTTGGTGATATATTTATCCTGCTGTTAAAAATAAAATATATGAGTCTGAATTGAAAGAAATTATTATTTATACTGACGGGGCCTGCCGCGGCAATCCCGGGCCCGGCGGCTATGCTTGTGTTCTGCGATATAATAAAAATCGCCGGGAAATGTCCGGCGGATTCCGCAAAACAACTAATAACCGTATGGAAATTATCGCCGCGCTGAAAGGGCTGGAAGCGCTGAAACATCCCTGCCGGGTGAAATTATATTCTGACTCGAAATATTTAGTCGACGCCATTGAAAAATCCTGGGCTGAACGCTGGAAAGCAAATAACTGGATGCGCTCTAAAAGCGAAGCAGCTAAAAATCCTGATTTATGGGAAAAATTACTTAACTTATGCGAAATCCATCAGGTAAAATTTCACTGGGTCAAAGGGCATGCCGCCAACAAAGAGAACAAGCGCTGCGACGAACTGGCGGTGGAAGCATGTTCAGGTTCAGACCTGCCGGTTGATGCCGGATATGAAGAAGAACCCCAAATAGAAGAAAACCAGCTTGAACTTTTTTAGATAAAATGTAGCACAACCGTCCCGGTTGTGTTCCTTGTACATATAACATATACTCAAGCGAGACGCTTGAGCTACATTAAAAATAAAGGATTTAGACATGGATTCTCATAAAGTTTTAGACAGAAAACAAGTCCCGCCGGAAATGACCTGGGATCTCGAAGCAGTATATGCCGGCGTTGAAGATTGGGAAAAAGATTTCACCGCCATCCCTGCCCTGCTCGAAAAATTTATGGCTTTCAAAGGCCGTCTCGCTGATTCCGCCGCCACTCTGCGCAGCGCTATTGAAAGCGAAGACGCCATGGAAAGACTGGCGGAAAAAGTTTATGTTTACGCGCATCTGCGCTCCGATGAAGACACCCGGCATTCGGAAAACAGGTCCCGCGTCGACCGCGCGCAAACCCTGTTCGCCGAAATATCCGGTAAAACCGCCTGGTTTGATCCCGAAATAATGGCCATTCCAAACAAAAAAATGGACGAATTGCTGGCGGCGCCGGAATTAAGTTTTTATAAACGCAGTCTCGTGGAATTATTGCGTTCGCGCCCTCATACTTTGTCGGAAAAAGAGGAACGCATCCTTGGTTTATCCTCCGATGTCATGGGGAATGCGGCAAAAACTTTCAGCGTTTTGAATAATGCCGATTTACGTTTCCCTAATATAACTGATGAAGAAGGCAAACGAGTTGAATTGACACATGGTAATTACATTAAATTTCTCGAATCCCCTAAACGCAGAGTACGAAAAAAAGCTTTTCGCGCAATGTATACCACTTATACAAAATTGCGCAATACTTTCGCGACGACCCTTGACGGGACAATAAAGAAGCACGTTTTATCCGCTAAGCTGCGCAATTACCCGTCTGCTTTAAACGCGTCCTTATTCTCTGACAATGTCCCCGAAAAAGTCTATATGGAACTGATTCAGGCGGTACATGACAAATTACCGGCCCTGCATAAATACATGCAGCTCAGGTGTGATGTTCTGGGTTTGGAAAAAATCGACATGTATGATGTGTTCACCCCCCTGGTTCCTGAATGCAAAATTGCGGTTTCATGGGATGAGGCGAAAAAATTAGTCCGGGAAGCCTGCAAGCCTCTGGGTGAAGAGTATTGCGAAAATTTAAATAAAGCTTTTGAGCAGCGCTGGGTGGATGTCCATGAAAACAGGGGAAAACGTTCCGGCGCCTATTCCAGCGGCTGTTATGATTCCTATCCTTATCTGCTTTTAAACTTTCACGGCACTCTTAATGATGTTTTCACACTGGCGCATGAACTGGGCCATTCGATGCACTCATTTTATTCACATAAAGAGCAGGATTATCACTATGCCAGTTATCAAATCTTCGTCGCGGAAGTCGCTTCAACGACGAACGAACAATTACTGCACGATCATTTGCTGAAAACCACCGGCGAGGACAATGTCAAAGCCTATTTATTATGTCATCTGCTTGATGAATTACGCGCTACGATTTACCGCCAGACGCAGTTTGCCGAGTTTGAGTTATGGATGCATCAGCAGTCCGAAAAATCAATTCCTTTAAATGCTGATATGCTCAGCAAAAAGTATTTCGAACTCAACGCGGAATATTATGGCAAAAGCGTAAAGCCCAATCGGCGCATTGAAATGGAATGGGCCAGAATCCCGCATTTCTACTATAATTTTTATGTTTACAAATACGCCACGGGCATTTCAGCGGCGGTGGAGTTATCGCGCCATATTCTGAGTGGAGATGAGCGGAAAATCAAAGATTATTTTGCTTTCCTGAAAGCCGGTGATTCTAAAGATGTCCTGGACATTATGAAGGATGCCGGGGTCGATTTATCAACGCCGGAACCGGTTCATGCCGCGCTGGACCTGTTTAACGATACAGTAGATCAATTACACCAATTACTTGTTAAATAACGCCATAGTCACCTGCGGCGGTGGATACAGTTCGCTGGATTGAGTTGCAAATTTAATCAATATTTACTTTTTTGATACCAAAAAACTTAAAATAGACAAACTTATGCACGGCTCCGGTTTGGGAATGTAGCACAAGCGTCCCGCTTGTGCTACATTTTTGTTTATTCGCTCGGCCGAACCGGCTGCCACCGGGCTCAGTCCTTCAGGAAGGATTTTTCAACTCTGTCGAGATACTTGTTTATCGCCGGACAAAAGTTTTTGCTCAGGCGTTTATCTTCTATTAATTCCTTGCGGTATAATTTGCCGGGAGCCACTGTCACGTATTCTATTTTTCGCAAATAATCCTCGATCTTCTGCTGCCTTTCCAAAGCCTGCTTGATTTTTTCTAAAACTTTTATCAGTCGCTTTTTTATTATAACGGTGGGAAGGCGGTCAAACTGCTGCAATGTATTGCGCAATCTTTCCAGATGCCCAATACATATAATTTGACTGACGTATATTAAATCATCTAATTCCCTGAACTTTTTGTCCAGCATTTCATTAAACCCAACACTCGTTCCATATTTGTCATATAACTCTGTAATTTCACTTATGTCTTTAATAATTGGTTTTGAGGATCTGCCTTTCTGTTTGTGAATATAGGTAAATTGCCGGAAACGCTTAAATCTTTTCACAAAGAATTGTGTCTGGAGCGGTGAATTTGTATTTATCAAACGCCTGTTGATGATTGTTTTAAACCAGTCCTGAACCTTCCAGGCATCGCTTTTCATATCCGTAATACCTTTTCCGCTTCTATATCCACGCATTTTGTCGTAGCTTTTTACAATAGCCCGGCCAACGGTGTAATCAAATATCTCGTCGCGGGAGTATTTGTTGCGGGCGGTCAATAATATTAAATCGATAATCGGGTTGTCTGAACGTGAAGACAAATGTTTCATTTCAGACAGCGTGAAACTGCAAAGTTCCTGATATAACTGATACGCGATTCCATCTTTTTCAGGAGTCAGCGTGGTCTGGATGGATGTTCTGAAATCCGGTAATTTATCCTCCTGGCAAAGAGCTTTGAGCCCCGGAAAATAAGATACGGGCAGGATGCTGTGCGATGTAAAACGCAATTCCAGTTTGCCGTAGATTCCGATGATGAGCCACTGCGGCAGGGGATATTTACAGGTATTGGGGTTGAAACCCGTTTTGCCCAGGAGCATCGCGTTTATCATTCTGCTGATAATCGTAAACTTATTTTTCGCCGTACGAAAATCCTTGTTCAGATAGATATTGATATTTCCAGACGTTTCCACGATATTGATGCCTCCCTTTATTTTGCCGCTGAGGATTACAATCCTGCAGTTATAGTTTCGTTTGATGGCGGATGAGTTCAGGTAAGCGGAAATCAGGCGGTCGGCAAATTTCAAATACTGTAAAGTTTTGTAATATTTTTTATCGAACTTCTGAAACATGATAACAGTACCGGATTTGGTATTGAACGTGTCCGACGTCATTTGAGCAGCCGCGGGGAGCGCGCAAATCAGAACGGACACAGCAAGAAAAAAGCGTGTTTTTAAAGAGCAGATATATTTTTCAAATAATAACAGCATCGCGGAGTCCGAGCAAGTTGTTTTTTGTGCTTTGTCGTGTATTTTACATGATGAATATAATTTACAATTCTTTAATGGCAAGGAAAATTAAATGAAAAGTGGTGAAAGAGAATTTTATCCCGCGGCTTTAACAATCGCGGGCAGCGACAGCGGCGGCGGTGCCGGTATCCAGGCGGATCTCAGGACTTTTGCCGCGTTCGGAGTGTTCGGATGCACCGCAATCACCGCCGTAACCGCGCAAAATCCCCGGGAAGTAACGCGCGTCGACGCAGTGCCGGCAGCCGGGGTTGAAGCTCAGATAAAAGCCGTTTTGTCAGCGATAAGCGTGCGTGCGATAAAAACCGGTATGTTGTTCAATGCCGAAATAATTGAAACCGCGGCAGCCTGCCTGGCCGGGCGGAATGTTTTTCTGGTAGTCGATCCGGTGATGGTTTCGACTAGCGGAGCGCGCTTGCTGCAGGATGACGCGATAAGCGTTCTGATGGATAAATTACTGCCCATGGCGAACTGGATTACACCGAATATCCCGGAAGCTGAATTGCTGCTCGGGCGAAAACTCGCGACTCGCGAAGAAATAATTGCCGCGGCCGCGGAATTCGGACAGCGCTGGAATTGCAGCGTTATTCTCAAAACCGGACACTTTGACCTGAATAACGACGTGGCGGCCGATGTCGTTTATCATGACGGGAAAATTTATGAATTGAGTTCACCGCGCCTGGAGGACAGCAAAGCGGCGCATGGAACCGGATGTACTTTGTCAGCGGCCCTGGCGGCGGCTCTGGCCTTGGATGTTCCCTGGAAAAAGGCTTTGCGCATGGCAAAAGGTTTTGTTTACGGTTCATTGAATGAATGTATCAGTATTGGTACGGAAATTGAGGCAATGTATCCGCCCGGTGAATCTTATCAGGGAAGAACCCTGCTTTCGAGAATTGATTAAGTTTTTTTTGCAGTTGAACAGGAGTCTGAATGCGGAATATAATTATAAAGCGATATTTTATTTTTCTCGTAATTTTGTGCGTTAATCTGGTGGTAGATACAGATATTTCCGCTGCCGGGCCGGTGCGCTATGCTCGAGTATACGGACGTAATTACGTTTATCTGCGCGATGTGGCCCGCTATTACGGCATGAAATGCTCCAGCGACAACAAAAAAACAGTATTGTCCAGTAAATATTCACGTTTGGCCTTTACGGTCGATAAAAAATATTGCTACATAAACGATATTAAAGTCGCATTGCTGTTTCCGGCCATAAAATATAAATGGCACTACTGCATCAGCAGTATGGATTTACTCAAAACCATTGATCCGATTATGCGGCACTGGGCGCTGCGTAAACATAAACTCACCAGGATTGTGCTCGACCCCGGACATGGCGGCAAGGATAATGGAGCGGCCGGGAAAAAATTTAATGAAAAAACAATAACTCTGTCTTTGGCGCGAAAAACCGCAAGCCTTTTGCGGCGCGCCGGCTACGAGGTTTACCTCACGCGCGGTTCGGACCGCTTTGTAGATTTAAAAAGCCGTCCGGCGCTGGCTCGAAAGCTGAATGCGGATATTTTTATTTCCATACATGCGAATAAGGCTGACAAAGCGTCAGTCTCTGGAGCTGAAAGTTTTTATATGACACCGGTCAAGGCGGCTTCAACCTATTCGCGGAAACCTTCCCGAAAAAAATACCCGGGAAACCGGTATGACGCCAATAACGCCGCTTTGACTTACTGGATACAGCGTTCCCTGATTGGCAAAACAAAAACGCCGGACCGTGGTTTGAAGCACGCGCGTTTTATGGTGTTAAAAGAATCCGCCTGTCCATCCGCCTTAGTTGAAGTCGGTTTTTTGTCCAACCGCCGGGAGGAAGGGCGCCTGGGCGCGCAATGGTATCAATGGAAGATCGCGCAGGGGATTGTTGAAGGTGTTTTACGTTATCATTATCAGCTTAAACGCCGGAAATAATGATGTTTTCAGCTTGAAATTCATAGTGCAGGCAATTAATATAGTAAAGACAATTTTTAACGGGTAATATTATGGCGGAAAAAAGAGAACATTGGAGCGGCAATCTTGGTTTTATCCTTGCCGCATCCGGTGCGGTGATCGGTTTGGGTAATATTTGGAAATTTCCTTATCTTGCCGGACAGAATGGCGGCGGCGCTTTTGTTTTAGTCTATTTAATATCTATTCTGCTTGTCGGGACACCAATAATGTTATGCGAAATGACCTTAGGGCGTTCGACACAAAAAAACCCGGTCGGCGCGTTTAAAATGCTTAGCCCTGAAAGTTCCCGTTTAACCGACTCGCTTGGAATATATTTGATTTTTATCGGCATTGTAATTTTGTGTTTCAAACAATTCGGCTGGGCGGCGGTACTGTCTTTATCCGGGCTGCTGCTTATGTTTTTCGGCTGGACGATTATCGGTATTTTATCTGTTCTTGTTCCATTTTTCATTCTATCCTACTATGGGGTTATCGGCGGTTGGACTCTGGGCTATGTGTATAAGAGTTTCGTGCAGGAATTAAATGTTACGACAGTAAATGCGGCTGGAACAATATTTAGTGATTTTATCCGGAATATCTGGTGGATGATCAGTTTGTTTACAGCTTTTATGATACTGTGCGCCCTGATCGTTTCGGGAGGGGTGAAAAATGGTATTGAACGCTGGTCGAAAATACTTATGCCGCTGTTTTTTGCTTTGCTGATTGTGGTAATGCTTCGCTGTCTGACCCTGCCCGGCGCGGTAAAGGGCGTCGAATTCTTCCTGAAGCCTGATTTTACAAAACTCACCGGCGATGGGGTCATGGAAGCTGTCGCGCATGCGTTTTACACTCTGAGCCTCGGCATGGGAATTGCGATTACCTACAGCAGTTATATTTCCCGTCAGCAAAATATATTTTTATCCGCCTTATCAATTGTAGCGTTGAATACTGTTGTTGCTATTTTCGCGGGACTGACGATTTTCCCGGCCGTATTTGCGATGGGTTTTGCGCCTGATCACGGGCCTAATTTAGTATTCCGGGTTCTGCCTGCGATATTCAACAGTATGTCATCAGGCTGGTTATGGTCCGGATTATTTTATATATTGCTTTGCATAGCGGCTTTAACTTCAGCAATAGCTTTATTGGAAGTTATGGTTTCGTATCTTATTGATGAACAAAAGTGGAGCCGTTCCAAAGCCGTATGGATTTGTACTTCGGGAGTAATTCTTCTCGGGCTTTTGTCGGCAGTCAGCATCGCGAACTGGGACAATATCAAGTGGCTCCAATATTGGCTGGTAACGGCTTTTAATGTAAAATCTTCATCTTTCTTTGATGCCATAGTCAATTTATGCTCCAACTGGTTCCTGCCTTTGAACGGCCTGGGGATTTCCTTATTTGTCGGCTGGATCTGGGGAACGCACAAAGCAGTACAGGAAATACGGCATGGTTCGAACAACTTTGCCGACGTGCATTTGGTTGCTTTGCTGGCGGGCTTGAAAGATGACGCCAGCCACAACGATGAGCATTATCACATTTTGACACTGGCCTCTGTATGGGGGATTTTTATTCGTTTTGTCGCTCCGGCAGCGATTACAATCGCGTTCATCTGGATGAATGTAAGGTAATTTTTTCAGGAGCATCCAATGTTACGTTTTTTGATTTTTCTTTTTCCCGCGATGGTTGATGTTGTCATCGGGGCGCTGATATTTATAACAACCCTTCGCCTGGTCAACAGCGGCGCGAGCGCTTTTGACACCGCACTGCCCGCGACGGCCTGGGCATTCGGGCACTCGTTATTTTCATTTTTCGTGGCTAAAATCAATAATCCGCAACGGGCGCCCGTGCTGATAAGCAGCGGCTGTATTGTGATGGGATTGGGATCACTGCTGTTGATTGTTCTGCCCGAACCCCTGATACAGCTTTACTGGGCGCTTGTTACCGGCCTCGGCAGCACGCTTTTCTTTTGTTCGTTTCAGGTATTCATGAAGGCGGCGGACAAAGATGTTCACGCCGGCGTGGTGCGTTCGACGGCGCTTTACGGTTTTGCCTGGAGTTGCGGAATCGCCAGCGGGCCGTTTATTGCCGCTTTTATGTGGGGGTATCTGTTTCCTGAGGATGGTTGGATATATTGTTATTTAATCAACATTTTCCTGGTTATTTGTGTGGCTCTCGCGACCTGGCCGCTTAAACGTTATATTGAGCGTCTTCACCGGAGAACGCCGGAACCGGAAACAGTCAAAACAGCATCTTCCCGTGACTATTCCAAACTTCCTGATTTAGTTTGGCTGGGCTGGTTGACGGCGGGTGTCGGTTGTTTTACCATCACCTTAATTCGCGTGATATTTCCTTATAAAGCGAGAATTTTGAGCATTTCCGGGGAGGAGCTGGGTTTCATTATGGCCCTGGTATCATATTCCCAGGGCTTTTTCTCTCTATTCTTGTTAAGAAGCCGTTACTGGATGTACAAAATACTGCCGATGATGTTATTTTCGCTATGCGGTTTTACCGGGATGATACTGTTCTGGTGCGGAACAAATGTCTGGACATTTTATGCGGCGGCGGTCATTTACGGTATTTATTCCAGCGCTTTCTTTTTCTATCTGGTATTTCATTCTCTCGTGCACCCGGAAAAAAGCGGCAAGTACGTATCATGGAATGAAGTCGTTGTCGGTTTTGCCGGAATCATCGCGCCATTGGCCGGCGGATTTCTGGTTGACTGGACGGGAAACAGGAATTTGCCGTTCATTGTTGCGTCGATGTTCATTATTGCCGCGGTTGCGGTGCAGGTTTTCACCCTGCGGAAAATCGACCCCGGGCTTTTAAAGTAATAGTCCGGACTTAATCCGGTCCGTGATCCAACGGCGGAAAACATAATATAATGTCGGTAAGCAATCGGCGGGGACACGTTTACTGATGGCTTGAAATGTGCTATTCTATCTTCAGTTTAATAATTTTAACCTGGAGATTTATATGAATGACAAAAGT